>Ga0208196_1004201_pt1 | contig 11366 bp, 5 predicted proteins | sample AD_JPNNA7_MetaG_FD_184443 | JGI IMG/M metagenome (GOLD analysis project Ga0208196, IMG submission 184443) | Active sludge microbial communities of municipal wastewater-treating anaerobic digesters from Japan - AD_JPNNA7_MetaG (SPAdes) (version 2) | ecosystem: Engineered > Bioreactor > Anaerobic >...
GTCTCATATGAAGAATAAGTATTGTTGAAAATTTATTTCACCCAATTGGTGAATATTTTTTTCTCTAATTTATCCCTTTTTTTGATATTTAAATAGTCCTTTCTGTATTTCTATTTCGGATTTAAGATTGTTCCTTATATATCCGCCGCTGTTGTTAAAAACAATACCTGAATAGTTTTGGCGCGTTCCCAAACTAATATCATTATCCTGTATATATGCAGATGCTACATTAGAAACTGATATACCACAATTTGTAAAAGTATTAGACTTAAGCAAAACCGAACGGTAATTGGAAACGTTAATACCAGAAAAAGTTGCAGTAATTATACAATTCTGAATAACCGGTACAGGAGGTGTTTGGAAACCTTCGTAAGTTGAAGACGCTACTAAGGAAATTCCGGAATGCAGTGCGTTAATGTTTGAGTTAGAAATATTTACATAGCTTTGAGGTCCGCTTTCTGTAGTGATTGCATAGCCATTTGATATTACATCACAATAATCCATTGTAAGTGATGAACCTGGCTCAATTATTATCCCCGGATGAAAAGCAGTAATTGATAGTCTGTTTGCTGATGTTCCTTTAATCTCCGCTGTTCCATCAATTATTAGATTCTTGCCCGATTCAAAGCTAATATTAGCATTTTCACCAGCTACTATTTTACCACCATTTTTAACTGTTATGTTTGCATTTGCGTAGTATGTGCCGTTAACAGTTAGTGTCGCACCGTTCTCGATTGTCATATCATTATTTAATGTTGTTCCGCTGTTAACAGTTTCATTAACTAATAGCTTGCCTCCATATTTTACAACTGGCCCCACCTGGAATAAGTAGCCCTCGCCAGCTGGAAACGTAAGGGTTTGTAATGTTTGATTAGAAAAAGTTAAATCAAAATTATTTTCTGGTTCTATATTTCTAAATCGATAATTCGAATAACCCTGAGCATCGTTAGGAGGAGTTAATTTTATCTGGATTGATTTTTGTGCTTGAGTCCAAAGGTTTGCCATCAAAAAGTAATTATTGTCTAATTTAAATTTACTTGTATCTTTTAGAAAACCAACGTGCCAATTCATATTATGATTTGTTTGCTCTAATCCAATCGTTAAATAATCAAAGTTAGGTGGCGGCGGTAATGGATTTTGTGTAGGAGTAATATATTTATATTGAAGAAAATTACCCGTATAATTCAAATCAAGCAAAATATTACCCAAGCTGCTTGTTAATCTTGGTATAAGATTATCGTGAATATTGTACCAGAGATAAGATTTATTACCCTGTTCATCTACTATTGCATCAACGAAACCATATTTTGATTGATATGAATAATAATCAGAAAACAATATACCTTTAGAACCGTGTGCAAGGGCAAGCATAACAGATGCATTTAATTCTGCATTGCTTGGTTTATACCATCCCTGATTATTACTATAAATCAATCCAAATGCTTGAGGCACGTAATAAAATCCTGGTTGCAATTCGTGTGATTGTTGCAGCTTTATTGGTAACGATTCAAAGTTGTGTCCTTCGAGTGGATTTGTATGAAAAGGATATGCATCAAACATAAGCTTTTTAGGTTGTACTGAATTATAAAAATGCTCATAAATATATTCACCATTTTTATAAACATTAACTTCAAAAAAATGTGTGATCAGCGGTGCACTGCCTGCATTACGAACAATTTCATCAACTTTCTTAATAGGAATAAATGCATCTATGCTATGCGGTTCGTCGTGGGCATACCAGTACTTAATGTTGTTCCAGTCCGAATAGCCTTCGGCATAATCTTTAATCTTCTGAATCGTTTGAGCAATTGTTAAAGAATCTTCCATAAAATCATTCCATCCATAATCATCATAGACTTCAGCATAATCAACATAAAGTATACCCAAATCACTATTCCCCAACCAGTCAACACAAAACTGAATACCTGTGCCCTCAACCCAATCTGTGTAATTTATCTCAGATGTCTCTGGGAAATATCGTCCTAAATTGTCCGATGGGAATTTTTCTGTATCGTAATGATATATTAATTCGTCAAAATAAAAAACCTTAAAGCTATCAGGGATTGGAAAATCTGAAACTTTAAGTGTTCTTTCGAGTAATATAGCAGTGTATTTTTTTGAATTATCATTTATGTCATTATACCTGTAAACTACTTTTATCTTACATACCGGATCAGCTTGATTAACTAATTGTGGATTATAATTTAATGCCATCTTAAAGCGCGTAATAAAATTAATTACTGAGTCTCCGTAAACCCTTCTGTATTTTTTTGCCTGAAAATAATGCGGACCATATATAAGTGAATCAGCTGGACCGTTTAGACCAAGTGTTGACCAGCATTGTACACCAGCCCAGTTGGCCTGACTGCCAATAAATTGCCCATTTCTTCGAATATGCTTTACACCTATTTTCAGGGTATCTTCCAGGTTTTCTTCACTTTCCCACTTCGAATAGCAGCCCGTCGCATAATGATTAATCCAATCGGTTGAATTTATATTAAAAGCCATTACATCATATTTATTCAGATATGATTGATTTGATGGATAAGCTTTCCATACAATCGTATTCAATCCGCTTTCATCATATGAAAGCTTTACAGCTTCATTAGGCTCACTACCCATAAAAGCACCAACAGGAAAGTGTCCATCAGTTGTTTGTGCGGTAATTGCACAATTAATAAAACTAACAAATAAGAAAAACAGAGCTAAAGATTTTATGCTGAACAAAATTCTATTCTGTGAACTCATAATTTTTCTCCCTTTAATTTATTTAAGATAAAGCATTTTTTTTATGTCAGAAAAAACAGGAATGTTGTTTTCACTCTTTACTATAATCTGGTATATGTAAACGCCGCTGGCTAAACCTGGTATATCCGGAACGGACGGGAGTCCGTTCCCTACATTAAATTCTACTTCGTAATAGCCTGCATTTTGCTCTTTGTTTACAAGAACTGAAACAAGCTCTCCCTTTATATCATAGACCATTAGCTTTACATATCCACCTTCTTTTAATTTGTAGCCGATTCTTGTTGATGGATTAAATGGATTTGGATAATTTTGATAAAGAATATAATCACTTATAGTCATTGGATATCCATTCATTGAAACTGATGTAATGTTTACAATAAGTTCCTCTGATGGTTTTGATTCATTGCCTTGTTTATCCACACAGGTAACTTTGTAAACAAATCTTGTAACATTATGCGGATTTACCTGAATAAAGAATGTATCTGTTGTAGAGCTAATAAGTTTTGTGGAATCAATCTGAAATCCCGAAACAGTATCTCTATATACTTTATAATAAGCTGTATCGGCTTCTGTGTTTTTATTCCAATTGAGTGTGATATAATTTGTATCAGCTAAAGCAGTAAGATTTATTGGTGCACGAGGGGCAAGATCAAGATATTTATAGCTTTCACCATAAAGACCGCCATATAATCCAATGTCACTCCTACTTCCATCTTTATCCAATATGTTTGGATCACCTGCATCTATCAGTGGTGAATATTTTTGAAGATGGAAATCCAGTTCGCCTCTTGTTACATCATCATTTACAACCATTGGATCAACTGAAATATTTGTGCTGTCAGGTGTAAAACCAGAATAATTTACTGCGTTATTCCAAACGTTGTTGTATTTGAAGTCCAAGTTCTGATTTCCCCAGGCATATGCACCTAATCCTGAATTGGTTACAACATTATTTTTTACTTTATTATCAGGGCCCACAGCAAGCGCACGATTACTAAATTCTCCTATCAGATAATTATTGTATATTTTTATAAACTGTGTGGCATTATTTTCAATTCCGTTATAACCCTCTTCTGCATAAATAGAATTGTTATATACTTTTGCAGAATCTGAACTACTTAAACGTATACCTCTTGTACCAATGTGTTTTAATATGATTGTGTTATTGCTGATAGTTGGATTTGTACCAAAAGATTTATATATACCTTCTCCTCGGTTAACTTCAATATAATTTGAATCAATAACTGGGTTAGGACCATTACTTGTTGCTTCTATAAGTATACCATAAGCATCACTGCTAATTGCGTTAGGATCAATATAAATTATATTTTTTCTTACTATTGAATTTGAGGTAAAAAGCCATATACCTATTGTTACATTGTCGTAAACGTTTTTATATATTGTAGGACCTGTACTTATAAATGTTCCAAGCCCTCCACTAGTTATCTTATTAAGAGTAATCAAGCAAACTCCATTACCAATATTTTTTATACCGTAACCCTTGCTAGAGTTATAATAAACCAAAATGTTAAAACCTGTAATAAAACAACTATCATTTACTATAACAGAGGTATAATCGACAGCTGTTACTAAAGCACGTGTATCTATTATACAAGAATCCAGCCCCGCCCCAATAAGTGATAATCCAGGTATCATAACAACCTGTTCTTTATAAACTCCGTTGGCTACATAAATTGTATCGCCATTAACACATAAGTTAATACATTTTTGTATGCTGTCTGCTGCTGTTTCCCAGCTTGTGTAAGGCGGTGTGCTGCTGCCGGACTTACTCACGAACCTGACGGTTGCGTAAGTAATGTTAAAGGTTAAATGCTCAATGAACAATGAGAGCAATAAGACAAGAAAGTATTTTAGTTTCACATCTCACCTCAATATATTTTGAGATTTTGTAGCTGTAACTTAAATAATATAAAAAACAAACCCAATTAATTACAAACCCAATTCCTTTTAGGAATTGGGTTTGAAAAGATAAATATTACTTAAGCAGTAACATCTTTTTAGTAGAAATGTACTCTGCGGATTCTAATTTATATATGTAAACACCGCTTACCATTGCGCTTGCATCAAAGTTTATTTCATATCTGCCTGTAGGTTTTTCTTCATTAACAAGAGTAGTAATTTCGTTACCGAGTATATCATAAATCTTTAGTGAAACAAATCCATCTTTTGGCAGTTCGAATTTAATAGTTGTATTTGGATTAAACGGATTGGGATAGTTTTGTTCAAGCGAAAAATCACTTATAAGGTAATAATCTGCTGATACTGTTTTAGAGTAAGTATAAGTTCCATCGAAATCAATTTGTTTTAATCTGTAATGAAATCTTCCGGGTGTAAGATTATTATCATTGAATGTATAAGCTGTTTTATTTGTAGTTGTACCGTTTCCCTGAATAAAACCAATTTTATTCCAATCTATATTATTAAATGATTTTTCGATTTCAAATCCTGAATTATTCAGTTCAGTAGCAGTAATCCAGTTTAACACTGCTTCATCTGAGCTAACCGTAACCCAAAAAGATTCAAGTTCAACCGGTATAAGTGATGGATCAACAAAAACTCCGCTATGCTGAGGATTAAACTGGTACATTGGATTTACAATTTTTGCAGGGTTATACGGCAAGCCTGTATTCCATACATATAAAAAGACCTGTTTGTTGTTGACATCAAAATTAAAACTGCCGCCAACCATATCAAGAATACCATCGTTATTCAGGTCTCCTAACAGCGGCTGTTGAAAGCTTGTATTTTGAGTTAACTCAAGAGGCCAGCCCGTTACATCAGTTCCATCCATATTTAAAGCGCGATATCTTCCGGTTGTTACTTCAACTACGTTTTCATCAAAAATTATTTCAAACTGTCCATCATTATCTATATCAGCAACAAGAATCTGGTTTGCTGTGCCGTGATATGGTCCCATTGGAAAATTGGTAACCATACTTCCATCTAAATTGTATGCATAAACATAGAACTGCGGTACCGGAGATGATCCATATTCAGCTATAATTATTTCAAGTTCAGAATCTCCGTCTATATCAGCAGCAATCGGCGGACCGTATATCCAGTCATTAACAGTCTTTGGAAATCCGGGTAAACTTGTTCCATCATGTTTTACAGCATAAACAATTCCACCAGCATTAACAGCATTAGAGTGTGAACAAAAAACTATTTCCTGCTTTCCGTCACCGGTCAGATCAACCAGTAAAGGAGCAGAATATGAATTAGAACCAATTGTTGAATCTAAAATTGCATAAGGGAAACCGGGCAGTATCTGTCCGTCTTTATCCCATACATATAAAAGATTTCTTGATTCCATTACAACATCCATAACTCCATCACCATTTACATCGCCGGCAGAAGCGGAAGATGCAACATACCAATCCATCTGTTTTGGCCAGCCGGGATAGACAGAGCCATCACCTTTAAATACATAAGCTAATTTATCTCTTGTGCCGAGGATGATCTCCATTGCACCATCACCATCTAAATCTGCCAATGTAGGATTCATAGCATACTTGCCTACATTTATGGGAAAACCAGGTAATAATGTTCCATCTTTTTTGAAAGCGTGAATATGTCCTCCTAGCGGACCTCCGGCACTAACAACTACTTCTCCTTCACCGTCACCATTAATATCTCCGAAAGATACTCCCCAGGCAACTTCATAATTTGTAGTAAATGTTTTTGGCCAGCCGGTAACTGCAGAACCATCAAGATTTACCGCATACAGGGTTTCACCGGCTCCGAATAGTATTTCCATCTCAGGATCTGCATCAAGATTACAATAGATTGCCCCTGTTTTGGGAGAGAATATATTATACATTCCTTGTTTTGGAAAACCGGGATAAACAGTATAACCGGGATCATACATATCGCTGTAATGATTTGATTCAGCAATGATCTCAGCAGTTGAAATAAGCTCATCCAGATCAGGAATAAAGCTCGTTCTTATTTGTGCATCAACAGAAACAGTAACGAGCAAAAATGAAACGAACAGAACGGTAATAAGATTTTTCATACGTACCTCTCAGTAAAAGTAGTTAGTTAGATTGTTGTTAGTTAAGTGCCTTATAATTTGTTTGAGCACTGCATTAAAGTATTAAAAAAATGTTTATATTACAATTACAGTAAACAGCTTTTGACAAAAAACAATAACAAAAATCTTTCTGATAAAATTATAACAATAAAAAGGAGTCAACGATGAAGAAACTTTTTTTACTTCTTATACTGATTTCATCTCACCTGTTTGCACAGTACACAACACCAAATACAGGGGTAAACTGGAGCCTTGATGATCTTGTTACAAATTCCGGTGGAGTTGTAACGGGTTCATTTCCAAACTATGCAATAAGCGCTAAAGTAACAATTGCAGCAAATGACAGAGTTTATATTAATCCAGGTACTACTGTTTTATTTTCAGGATCTACCAGCGGATTTGATATAGGCGGTAAATTCTGGGCAGTTGGTACTGCTTCTGATTCAATAATTTTTTCATCATTAAGCCAGGATTCATCAGGTTCATATAATGGATTATATTTTATGGATTCTTCGGTTGATACAGCCTGTATGGTAAGCTATGCAAGAATTGAATATGCCAGTTATAGTTTTAGATGTTTGGGTGCAAGTCCGACATTAACAAATTCATATATTTGGAAAAGCAGGAGAGGTCCTTATCTTCAAAGCGGCTCAAATCCGACAATAACACACAATAGAATTGAAAGAGTTTTTGAGTATGGCATTTATGTAACCACAGGCAGTTCACCTTTGATAGAATGGAATGAGCTTATTAATAACAACTCACAAAATACAAGTCCTAAAAATCAAATTACTGTTGGTACGCAAAACAACAATTCTCCAACTATAAGACACAATATTATTCGCGGCGGAATGTTCATCAAAGCCGGCGGTATAAGTATTTCCACTTTGATTGGCGGATCTTCCTCTTCGTCTGAAATTGCCTTTAATGAGATTTACAATAACAGCTTTGGCATTACCATGACAGGTGCCTATCCTATTACCTGTTATGTTCATGATAACATTATTTATAATAACAATATCAATCCCGATGTTATGGCTGCAGGCAGCGGAATAAATGTTTATGGTACTGCCGTTGTAACACCGATAATATCAAGAAACAAAATTTATGGTAATTGGTGGGGCGTTACAATTCAGGTTGGTGTTTCCGGACAGCCAGCAGCTAATCCAAACCTTGGAAATATTGAAAATGCTGACACTACTGATGATGGTCAGAATATTATTTTTGATAATATACAAGGCACCAATGTATATGATTTATACAATAATACACCGGATCCTATCTATGCACAAAACAATGATTGGGGCGTATATGATTCAGTATCAATTGAAGAGCATATAGTTCACTTTGTTGATGATTCAACGCTGGGATTGGTAAAATTTATGCCTTTCTCAAGTAAAATTCCTGTTGAGTTAACTTCCTTTACTGCAGAATATTTTTATAACGAAGTCGTTCTGAAATGGCAGACAGCAACCGAGACGAACAATAGCGGATTTGAAATTGAAAGAAGTCAAAAGTCAGGAGTAAGAAACAACAATGATTGGACAAGAGTTTCTTTTGTTGAGGGAAAAGGAACAACAACCAATATAACAGAATATTATTACAGAGATAAAATTGCAGCTTCGGGAAAATATTTTTACAGATTAAAGCAAATTGATTTTGACGGAAGTATTAAATACAGCAACGAAATTGAAGTTGATGTTACAACTCCAAAAGAATTCTCTTTATACCAGAATTACCCTAATCCATTCAATCCAACAACAACAATAAGGTTTGCTTTGCCGGTTGAGAGCAGAGTGAAAATAAATATTTATAATTCGCTCGGACAGTTGGTTGAAACATTGGCTGATAAAGATATGAAAGCGGGTTATCACGAAATAAATTTTAATGCTTCTGGTTTAGCAAGCGGTGTTTATTTCTATAAATTAACTTCGGGCAATTTTGTTGAAACCCGTAAAATGTTGTTGATGAAATAGCGACAAATGTCGTTATACCAGATAACAGAATCAGTTTCTCATTTAACCTTCGGGGTTTTTAATAACCTCGAAGGTTTTTTTATGAATAACAAATAAAATCTTTGCGTGAAAAATTCTGACTCCTGTCTCCTTTTCTAATTTCTTACACGGAGAGCCACAGAGAAGCCACTGAGTAACACTGAGTTTAATTCATTTAAGATCATAAACAATCATAAAAATCAGTGTGCTATTATTAAAAGTTTCTTCAAGATTCTTTTTGCGAAAATTTTATCACTATAATTTTTACACTTTGTAATTTTTATGTAATTACTAATTTCTTTTTTACCACTCCATTATAAAAACTAACTGAAATCAAATTGTTATTGTAGGAATAATTTTTGCCGATTTAATATCTCTACTGCATTATCCACTCTTGCTGAATATTTAAAAAAAATTTTGAGATGTTTTTGAAACCTACTATTAAAATACTGGCACGATATTTAGCTCTCTCTGAAAACTCACACTCTGTTAGAGGGATAATTTTTATGCTTTTATTTTATATTCAACAATTATATTTCATTTACTATATTAAATCACTTAATAAATTATATTAAAGTTTACACGGGGCACACAAATGAAAAAAAACAAGCTGATATTTTTAATAATTCTCGCTACAATTTTTTCACTAATTACTAAATGTAGCCCAACAGAACCACCTGATAATGAATTAAAACCTGGCAGGCGTGATTATACCTGGACAGTGGATACACTTGAAGCACCCTGGGACACTTACTACAGACTCTGGGCTTCCTCTCCTAATGATGTTTGGGCAACAAGCCCCGGAGACTGGGATAAATCAATTGCACACTACGATGGTTTTAGGTGGAGCTTGTATGGAATAAACGGAATCGTAGTTCCAACTTCAGTTTTCGGTTTTGCTTGGAATAGCATTTTTATTACAGCAGTAAATGGTGCAGTTTGGAAATATGACGGAAGTTGGAACAAATTTGCACAACTTACAAAAGATGGACGTACTGATATTATATTCAATGATTTGTGGGGTGAATCGGCAAATGATCTTTATGTGTTCGGAGGTTACCCGGATTCAATCGGTGCATTTAATAATAGTGTTATTGCCCATTATTTCAATAATAACTGGCTAATTCTTAATACAAAGGGAGTTAACGGACTTGTTGCAAAACTATTTAAAGATTTCGATAAAAATTTATACATTATTACATACAAACCCGGGGGTGGTTTTCACCCTGACAGTTCAATGATTTATGAATATAATAATTTGGATTTCGAAAAGATTTATAGCAGTATTTGGACAGGGGGTTTACAATCAGATATTAGTCTGATTGACAAAGAGGTCTATTTTATACTTGGTAATAGGATTGCAAAAAGGATAAATGGTCAGTTTCAAACTTTTCTACAAATAGATAATCCGAATTTTTATCAGCGAATATGGGGAAGAAATGAAAAAGATATATTCCTTTTTATGACAGATGGATTAGCACATTATAATGGAACCGATTTGCAGTATTTATTTACAATAACAAAAAATCCCACTCAAATATTTGGTGCAGTTATCTTTGAAAAAGAAGTGTTTTTTTTAGTCTATGAAAGTCCAACTAATCTAAATCTTATTTATCACGGTAAATTAAATTAAGGTAAAAGCAAAATGAAAAAAAACAACCTGATATTTTTATTAATTCTTGCTGTAATTTTTTTACTAATTACAAACTGCAACTCTATCGAACCACCCGATGATGAACTAAAACCTGGAAGACGTGATTATACTTGGGAAGCAGATACATTAGCTGGTCTAAATAATCCAAGAGATAGAATGTGGGGAAGCTCTCCAAATGACGTTTGGGCAACAACTACGAGCAACTGGGCAAATTCATTTTCTCATTTTAGTGGAGAGTCCTGGTTCACGTACGGAGTTCCAGGAATAAATCAACCTAACGCTATTTATGGTTTTTCCAGCAGCGATGTTTTTGTTGGTGATGAAAATGGTAAGATATGGCGGGGACCTAACTGGAAATTGTTTGCAGAAATTATAAAAGACGGACATAAAAATATTGGCTTTAATAATATCTGGGGAATCTCTTCAAATGATCTTTATGCAATTGGTGCTTATCCAGACACTGTTATTGGTGGGTATAATACAACATTGGTAGCAGCACATTATTCAAATAATAATTGGTCGATATTAAATAAGAAAAACATAATTGGCATTGGGGCTAAAATATATAAAGATTCTAATGATATAATTTATATACTTACCTATAAATTAGGTGGTGGATTAACTCCTGACAGTTCTATTATTTATGAATACAATCAAGAAAATTTCAAGAAAATCTATTCTAGTATTTGGGTTGGAGGGGAACAAGCTGATATAAGCTTAATTAATAGCGAAGTCTATTTTATTCTGGGCAGTAAAATTGCCAAAAGAGTTAACGGTCAGTTCCAAACTTTTCTACAAGTAGATAATCCAAATTTTTATCAGCGAATATGGGGAAGAAATTCTAAAGATATTTTTCTTTTAATGAGAGATGGTTTAGCACATTATAACGGAACAGATATTCAATATTTATTTTATT
>Ga0208196_1004211_pt1 | contig 11357 bp, 8 predicted proteins | sample AD_JPNNA7_MetaG_FD_184443 | JGI IMG/M metagenome (GOLD analysis project Ga0208196, IMG submission 184443) | Active sludge microbial communities of municipal wastewater-treating anaerobic digesters from Japan - AD_JPNNA7_MetaG (SPAdes) (version 2) | ecosystem: Engineered > Bioreactor > Anaerobic >...
ATATTGATAAGTTCAACATCCCCTCCATCCGCTTGAATGGAGGGGCGAACTTTTGCAAGGATACTTTCAATTTTTTCTTTTGCAATCACTTTTTATCCTTATTTAGAGAGGTCTAAAGAGATTTCTTCACCAGATTGAGAAAGCAATTTTAATTGATTTCCATCCAAATAACCAATTTTTTGGGTGGTTCCATTGCTGTTCATAAACCAGGATTCGCTAACGGGGTCATAGTTGAGTTCAATATTTTGATTGTTGTCCTTATTTTCAGGTTGAGATATTACAATTTTGTTTTGACTGATTTCAAACTTATAATTCCCATTGGGACCTTCAGCATACTTGATAATATTTTCACCTGCGTTCATAGCGAGGGGATTGCTACCGGTCCAAAATTCAATAGTATTAAAAATCACAATATCCAAAAACATTGCTGCTTCATAAACTGGACAAATCCAAAAAGCCCAGTTAACAATGCTTTGAACAAACTTATTCCCGACACTACCATTAAAGCGATACACTTTTTTGGTAAGTGACATATTCCCATAGCATCCGAAGACGCTAACAACGATAAATACCGCTAATAAAGCGATAGAGACCAGACGAGTGATTTTTTTCATTTTTCTCTCCTTTTTATTGGGTTTATTGGGATTCCATTTTAGCATGGATATTTTTAGTGGTCAGGAAATAGAAAGCGGGGATAATAATCAGCGTTAGAAAAGTGGAAACAATTAAACCACCAATAGACACAATACCCATCGGACGGGTCATTTCGGATCCCGTACTACCTATACCAATTGCCATAGGAAGCATTCCCGCTATGATGGCTAAGGTAGACATAACTATCGGTTTTAATTTCATCTTTCCCGCTTCCATCAACGCATCGTGGACACTATAGCCTTCTCTGCGTTTAATATTTACATAGTCCATTATTAATATAGCGTTATTTACCACAATGCCAACTAACATTATTATAGCCATCATAGAAACGATGTTAAATGTATTACCTGTAATGAGTAAGGAAAGTATCACTCCAATCAAAGCCAGAGGAACCGTTGCCAAAATCAGAATTGGTTGAGCAAAACTTTCCAGAATAGCCGCCAAGAGCATATAGGTTAAAATCACAGCAAGAATAAAAGTGCGAATCATATCTACTGTAGTTTCACTCATCATTTTTGCCTGACCTCCCCATTGATAACGATAGCCGGTCGGAAATTTAATTTTATCCAATCGTTCTTCAATTTGGGAAGTTATATCGCTCATAGTGTATCCACTGGCTACATCACCGGTAAACATAACGGTCTTATAGCGGTCGTAGTGAGTTATTCTATTAATACCGGAAGAAAATTGAATATCTGCCAGCTGAGATACCAAATAGGATTTACCCATCACAGCTACACTCAGGTTTTTAATTTTATCGGGAGTATCAACTACTTCATCCTCAAGAGAAATCTTGATATCATATTCATTTCCGGCTTCACGATATTTGGTAGAAACAAGTCCTTCCACATTAGCGCGTAAAGCTAAAGCCAAATCATAAACCGTAGCTCCGGCAGCGGCAAGTTTATCGCGTTTGGGATAAAGAGTAAGTTCAGACCTGCCATAACGGCTTGAAGTATCCAGATTGATTAAACCCGGTATATCTTCAATAGCTTTGGTTACTTCGTTTTTCAGTTGTTCCAAACGGGCATTATCCTGACCTTCAATCATAAATTGCAAACCAGACCTGCCACCTCCTCCCATACCTAACATTGAGCCGGTAACTTTAATTTTGGCGTTGGGAATATCGGCAAGTTCTTTGGTTAGTATATCTGCTAATTGATTAGCAGTATATTTACGTTCATTTTTATCCACCAGTTTAATATCGGAAGTAGCCAAATTGGTGCCGGTATCAATAAAGCTGCCTGAACCGAGATTGGTGAGTATGTGGACAACTTCTTTATGTTGGGATAGCCGGTTTTGGATGATGTCCATTGTTTTAGCTGTCTGTTCCAAATTTGTTCCCTGGGGCATTTCTACAGAAATGGATAGATTGCGTTGGTCCACAGGAGGCATCATTTCCATACCCACAAAGAAAGCAAGGCCAAAAGTAATCAGCAAAGCCAATAGAGTAAAAAGAAGGATACTAACACTGGTTTTCTTGGAACGCAATGTATATCCTAAGAATTTGGCATAGTAATTACCAAATTTATCAAAGACATTATCAAATTTCCTTCCCCATTTAATGGTGCGTTTCTCTTTCGGAATAATCTTGGAAGCCAGCATAGGTGTAATCGTAAAAGCGGTTAAAAGAGAAAATATGGTTGCCATAGTAACGGTTACAGCAAACTCCTTGAAGAAGCGTCCCACCATAGAAGTCATTGTAGCAATAGGTAAAAATACTACAATATTGGTTAAAGTAGATGCCAGAACTGCTGTACCTATTTCATTGGTTCCAATTTGAGCTGCAACTTTTCTAGTATTTCCCATATCTTTATGCCGGAAAATATTCTCCAAAACGACCACTGAGTTGGAAACCAGAATTCCTATTGCGGTAGAAAGACCCATCATCGTCATAATATTGAAAGTATAGCCGAAAATTTGCATAAACACAAAGGTTGAAATTATGCAATAGGGCATTGATATTGCTACAATAATAGTAGAACGGAAATCGTGTAAAAAGATGAAGAGAATAAGTCCCGTAAAGAGAATACCCAAAAGAATATTTTCCAGGGTAGAATTAATCGTATCTTTGGTAAATATGCTATCATCCCGCATAATTTCCAGTTTTACACCTTCCGGAAGTTCTTTATTTAAAATCGGAATTTCTTTGGTGACTTCTTCAGCGATAGTTACAACATTTCCATCGGCAGCATTGGTTATAGACAGACGGACTATATTTTCATCTTTAACATTTTCCGGAACATTAAAATAAATTGCTTTGGAACGCACTTCTTCTGTAGCATCTTCAACTCTTGCCAGCTGTGAAAGTTTTTTCACTCCAAAAACAGTGGGTATATCGGTATTTCTGATATCTTCCACATCTTGATATTCCCCTTTCAAGCGGACTGAATACTCCTGAGTTCCTTGGGTAAAATTACCACCCGGCATATCCAAATTTGCTGCAGCAAGAATTGCACTTAACTGAGCAAGTGATATTTTATTTTCAAACACAACCTTATCGGTAAACCGAACATCTATTTGCCTCTTGGCTCCTCCAATTAACGAGACACTTGCTACACCAGGAATTTGGGATAAACGATCTTTTAGCGTCCCATCCGCAAGCTCGTATAATTCCTTCGGAGGCATATTTCCGGAAAGCACCAGGTCCATAATCGGAAAAGCAGTAATATCCATTTTCAGGACTATGGGTCTGTCCGTGCCATCTGGTAAATTACGGATAACGGCATCCACCTTATCCTTCACTTCCTGATTGGCAACATCTATGTTCTTACCCAATTTGAAGGCAACCAGCACAATAGAGACATTCTCCATTGAGTAGGATTGCATAAAGTCAATCTGGCTGACCGTGGCAACTGCTTCTTCTATCGGTTCGGTTACCTGAGATTCAATTTCGCGGGGACCGGCTCCTGAATATACGGTCTGAACAACAACATAAGGCAACTTCAAATCCGGCATCAGGTTAATCGGCAAACTGAAGTAGGCAAGAACTCCGAAGACAATAAACACCATTATTGCCATAGTGACCAGAACTGGTCGGTTAATAGACAGATCTGTTAAAAACATAGTTCCTATTCCCTTACTCAATAACGCGCAATTTTGCGCCTTCAGTTAACATATTGATACCTTCAGTGATAAGCAAATCACCCGGATTTAAACCGCTGGTAATTTCAAAAGCCAGCGTATTATCCAGTCCCGTGGTAATTTCTCTTTTCACGGCTTTACCATCTTGATTCAGCCAAACATATTTGGTTCCGTTTTCACTAACGATTTGATGGCGCTCAACCACAATCACATTGGGTTTGCTGAAAACTTCTATGGAAATTTCAGCTGTTACTCCGTAGTTAATCTTTTTATTTATTCCCGGAAAACTTACTTCCACTTTAAATGCCTTGGTTGCATTATCCATAGCCAGAGGAATCTCCGTTACTCTTCCTGAAATGGTAGTTTCCAACCAGGTAGCAGTTGCTTTAGTGCCTTTTTTAATCTTGTTTATTTCCGTATCAGGAACCATAATAGTAGCTTTATAGCCATTGGTAGATGCAATAGTAAACAGGTCTTTTCCCGGATAAACCTTCTCGCTTGGGTTTACATATATTGCTGTAATAATACCACTTATCGGAGCACGCACATTGATCATTTTATCACTGGTTTCCAGATTGGCTTTAGATACCTTATACTGGGTTTCTACATTGTCCAAATCCTGCTGGCTGATAGCACCTTGGGCAAAAAGCCGTTGCATTCGTTCATAAGTCGTTTTGATACTGTTAAATGCCGTTAGTGCTTGTTCATATTGTGCCGAAGGTGTATTTTGGGGAAAACTTACGATAATCTGGTCTTTTGCAACCCTATCCCCTACCTTGGCATTGATTCTGGTAATCACTTCCGAAACCATTGCTTGAACAGTTGTTTCTTCCATTCCGCTTAAAGTAGCATTATAAAGCAGGTTTTGACGGAAGGTTGTGGGCTCTATAATAATTTGGCGAACGGGAACTCCTTCTTCGCTATATATTTGTTCCATACTTTTTCCCTCTTCCTGTTTTTTACCGCAGGCAGAGATAAGTATCAGTATCAGGGCTGTTAGAATAATTAAGTATCTTTTCATAGTTTATCTTCTCCGTTATAGGGTTATACCGATTGATTTTTTAAAGTTTCTATCTGCAGATATGATTTCATAAATTGACTGATAATATTGCAGTTTAATGGTTTGTAAGGTTAATTGGGCGTCAAAGACCTCAAGCTGAATGCCAACCTGGTTTTCATAACGCACTTGGGCAAGCTGTAAACCGCGTTCTGCCAAACGAATGTTTTCTGTTTGCACATTATGATTTTCCCAAGCGTGATAATATTTTTGATAATCCTGTTTAATTTGCAGAGCAATAAGTTCTTCCGTATCTCTTTGTTGCAGTTTGGCTTTTTGATAATCATAGCGGGCATAATTTCTTTTGGCTGTATTGGTTAAGCCGGTAAACAAAGGAATCTGAAAGCCCAAACTGAAGCCGTATTTATGCCCGAAATCATCTTTCTCAATAGCATATTCATCTGCCGCTGTATAAAGTGAATAATCTGCGCTCAAGGCAACATTGGGCAGGAAATTCACTTTTTCTACCTTATATTGCAGTTCTTTTAACTGGGTACCCAATTTAATCAGTTCTACTTCATTTCTTTGTTTCAAACCCTGTTCAGTTGCCTCTTCCAGAGAGAGCTCCATTTTTTCCGGTAACACGAATTCACCTTCGGGAACTATATCACTCTCTTCTTCTCCAATTTGCTTACGAAAAGCTGAAACAGCCAAATCGTAATCATTTTTTGCTTTCAAAACCTGGGGTTCCAGTTTGGCTACACCTAATTTGGCTTGTAACAAGTCAAATTCCGAAACCTGACCTTCCTGATTGAATAGTTCTACTCTGCGCAAATGCCTTTTGGCAATATCTAAGCCCTCTTCTTGCACATCCCACAGTTTCTTTGCCAATAAGCACTGATAAAATAGTTCAGTTGTTTTCAAAACCACATCCTGTTCTTTTACTTTATAATTCAGTCGCTGAATTTGGCGATAATAATTTCCCGCTTTAATTCCGCTTCCCAGTTTGCCTCCGGAATAAACAATCTGTTCCATTTTTAACTGTAAAGCAAAAGAACCAGCTTCTGACGGCGATTCCGGAATCATTGAATTAACTATTTTATTCAGTACACCCGCTAAATATTCTTCATTATCTGTTGCTGTATCATCTAAGCCGGCAGATATGTTCATCTTAGCAGGTATAGCTGAATCAGGATAATAGGTTTTACTTAAACCGTAAGCACCCTGTAAATTCAATTGTGGATAAGCAGTACCACGAACCTGTTTGTATGACTCATCCGCTTTCTTAATTTCTTCCATTGCCATTAACAGTTCCTTGTTATTCTGTTTAGCTTTGGTGATGCTAGTTTCCAGGTCAATGGCAAATACACAGCTTGCTAATAATGTTAGCAGTGTTAATACAATTAATGTCTTTCTCATTTTTTATCCTCGTTTAACAATTCCATAAAGTAGCATCTTAATAATAAAATCACTATCCCGCTCAATCATTGTCATTAAGCGGGGAACATCTACTATTTTCAAACTCGGTTCACCTATCATAAACCAATCCATAATTATCTCGCAAAGACGGTCTTCCGGAAAGCGCTCATCAATTAAATCCTCCTGTTTTCCAAGCTGGATTATTTCAGAAAGAATTTGCATCATCACTTCCCTGCTTTTAACTCGGAACTGAATCAACTGTTCCTGATAACTTTGCGGTATATTAATTAAACACTCAATCAGGATGGGCATATTTTCGTAAATCAGTTTGATGGGAAAGCTTAAAAATTCCGTCAGCTTCTCTTCAAAACCAGTCGTGGAATTGATATGCTGCCTCAACATTTTGAAATACTCTCTCGTTTTGGCTTCCACCGAAGCAATAAAGAGGTCTTCCTTGCTGGGAAAGTAATAATATACCGTTCCCTTAGCTATCTGAGCTGCAGCAGCAATTTCATCCAACGAGGTCTTAGCAAAGCCGAAACGGGTAAATAGCTGGGTAGCTATATCCAATATCAACTTTTTTTTGTTCTGAGCGGCACTCATTCTCCTTCCTTATATTTTATTATCTTCTTGAAGGTTACAGCTTTGAAACTGAACAACTGACCCAATACGGTCAAACAGTATATATTGTCAAGCTAAAAAATGAAACAGCGAGATGATAAGGTTTTGAGAGAGTTGAGATGATCTATGCTCTTAGCTCTCTGCCCTCAGCTAAAAGTTCTAAGAGCGACATAATTGTAGCAATGGGTGCATAAACTCCTCATAAACAGTGGCTAAAAAATCCTTTGCTCTCTGTAAGTCAGGAGTCAACATCGCTGAAATAATTTCTACCCTGTCCTCAAACTTATTTAGCAATGAGGACTTGTAACACCTGGTTTAATGTAATTGATATTTTACGAGAGAGTTATCCTTCCATCCCGGCTTGCAGAGCTCGCAGGTTTGCTTCTACAATTGCTTCTCCTTTAGGTGCAAATATAGTTTTAATTGCCTCTTCAATTTCTTCCTTACTAAAGCCCAGATGTTTAATGGCAGCGCCTAAAACTACTATATTCATACTTCTGCTGGCATTTTGTTCTTTAGCTTTAGTATCTGCATCCAGTAGAACATAGTTGGGTATTTTTTTGATTTCTTTGTAGATTTCTTCTTCCGGCGGATAGTTAGGGATATTTTTAAAAGGTGTGGAATTGGTAATAATCCAGCCGTCATCTTTTAGATAGGGTAGATAGCGTAATGCCTCCAGCGGTTCAACGCTTAAAATCATATCGGCAGAGCCAAAGGGTATTAAATCGCTCCAAATAGTTTCATCGGAAAGACGCAAATGGGATTGGACATCTCCCCCACGCTGACTCATTCCATGCACTTCTGCTTGTTTCAAATTCATCCCGCGTTTGATTGCTGTGGTTCCGAGGATAGTAGCAATGGTTAAAATGCCCTGTCCTCCTACTCCGGCAAGTATTATATCCTTTTTCATTCTTGTATCTCCATTTTGTTCTTTTTCTTTAAGGTTTGAATGCATTCCCGACGGGCAATAACAACAGAAACGCCATTATAAGCCAGTTCTTCTTTATAAATTTGGATCATTTCGGGATAATTTTTCTTGAGGGGAACAAACACACGGATATGTTCTTTTTCCACTCCCAATCCCAGACAAATATCTTCCAATTTGCCATAACCGGTATAGTTCTGCCCACCTGTCATTGCAGTTGTGGCATTATCCAGAATGATTATCATCACATTAGCTTTATCGTAAACGCAATCCAACAGCCCCGTAATACCTGAATGACAAAAAGTGCTATCACCAATAACAGCAACGGCAGGAAAAAGTCCGCTATCGGAAGCTCCTTTAGCCATTGTAATAGAAGCACCCATATCCACGCAAGAATTGATGGAATTATATGGTGGCATAAAGCCCAAAGTATAACAGCCGATATCACTGAAAACATTGCCTCTTCCATATTCCGCCATCACTTCATTCAGGGATAAAAAAGTATCGGAATGAGGGCAACCAACGCATAAAGCTGGAGGCCTGCCAACTACAATATCGGGAACAGGTCTACCTATTGTATCTGGTAAGGAAAGAGCTTTAGCTACAAGATTAGGATTAAGCTCTCCAGCACGAGGTAGATAGCCATCAAGACGTCCATGAATAGGTTTCAATCCGGGAAAAGCAAGCCCTTTAAGCTGTTCTTCCACGAAGGGCATACCTTCTTCTATAACCAGCAATTCGTCACAGGTCTCATAGAGTTGACGGATTTGTTTTTCGGGCAAAGGATACTGGCATATCTTTAGCACTGGATAGGGAATTTCTTCACCGTGATATGCTTCCCGCAGATAGTTATAAGCTAAGCCGGTAGTGATAATACCTAACTTGGTATTTTTCCTTTCTGCCGTATATACATTATACGGGGAATTTTCGGATTCTGCCAGAAAGTCCTTTTGCAGGGATAGATGATGTTGATACTTTTTCCTGGCAATGGCAGGAAGAAGCATAAATTGAAAAATATCTTCCGGCTTTTTCAATTCCTTTTGCGGTAAAGGATTGCGTCTGCTAACTCCAGAACGGGAATGCGCCAAACGCGTAGTTAAGCGTAACAGGATAGGGATATGATATTTTTCCGAGAGCTCAAAGCCGTAAAAAGCCAGATCATAACATTCTTGTTGATTACTTGGTTCTAAAACAGGAATCATCGCAAAATGTCCATAATAGCGGCTATCCTGTTCATTCTGCGAGCTGTGCATTGAAGGGTCGTCCGCAACGGCAATAATTAAACCACCGCTGGCTCCTGTAATAGCCGAATTCATTAAAGGGTCAGCTGCTACATTCAACCCAACATGTTTCATCGTTACCATTGCTCTTTTGCCTGAAGCGCTCATTCCCAAAGCGGTTTCCAGTGCGGTCTTTTCATTGGAACTCCAGGTGCGGTGAACATTGTTTTCTTCCGCCTGTTTAGACCTTTGTGCGTATTCAATTATTTCGGTGGAGGGAGTTCCCGGATAACCGTAAAAACCTGATATTCCGGCATCCAATGCTCCCTGGGCAAGGGCTTCGTCACCCAACAGCATAAGTTTTGGCATTTTATCTCCTTTTTATTTTATTGATTTCAGAAATTTAGATTTTCCAGACGCCACTGCCAATTCCCCAAAGCGGTTCCTGGAATATTCATTCTTGCCTCATCTCCCAGTCCCAATATATCTTGATAAGGGAAAATAACCTGTTGGCAACTGGAAGAGAGAGCAATATTGCGCATAATGAGATGAATGTTTTCAGCATTCAAATGCGCCTGACAATCGGTAAACTGATGTAGTGCACAATATTCTTGTAAGTGTTTATAGGACGAAGAATTGGGAGAAAGTGATTCAAACCAGCCACGCACGGTTTGATTATCGTGAGTTCCGGTATAAAGCCAACGCTCGGGAGGGTATTTTTTCACATCGGGAACGCCTTCTTCAAAGCAGAACTGTAAAACAATCATCCCCGGAAAACCATATCGCTCACGGATACGGCAAACATCATCATTGAGAATACCCAAGTCTTCGGCAATAAAACACTCTATGCTAAACCGTTGTAACAAAGCGGAAAAGAAATCTTCAGGTAAGGCACGCACCCAGGAACCCTTAATAGCGTCTTTAGGCAAAACTGGTTGACCATTAGCGTCCAGCTCGGGCTCTACCTGCCAGAAATTCACATAGCCGATAAAGTGGTCTAAGCGTAAAATATCCAGATAGCCAAGTGCTTGTTTGATTCTCTCCATAAAAAGCTGAAATCCATCCTGTTTCAATACATCCCATCGGTATAAAGGATTTCCCCAGAGCTGACCTTTTTCCGCAAAAGCATCGGGTGGAACTCCGGCAAAGTGTAAACGCCTTCCTTGTTCATCCAAGTCAAAGTATTCCGGGTGAGCCCAAACTTCAGCGCTATCGTAAGCAAGATAAAGAGGCAAATCCCCAATTAAAATTATGCCCAGTTCTTGTAAGCGTTCTTTGAACCAGGATAATTGTTCTACCAGCATTGCTTGAGTAGCGGCACGCAGATTGAAATAAGAACTATTCATCAAACGGACTTTTTGATAGAGCTTTTCACTGTAGTGACGATGTTCTTCGTTCCAGTTATACCAGCAGGTATCGTCATAAAACTTGCTTAAGGAAAGAAAGGTTAAGTATGGTTTCAAGAACGGAGCATTTTCTTCAATATAATCGTCAGTCCTATTGGCAAGCATCCAGTTGGCAGTTGCCTGAGCGAGCATTTTATCCTTCAGGATATAGACCTGTTCATAGCGAGTAACATTGCTGCGGGGAATTTTTACCGCTTCCAGCATCAGCTGATTGATATAGCCCTGTTGATAGAGCAATTCCGGACTGATAAAATAAGGATTTAAAGCAAAAGCGGAAAGCGGATTATAGGGTGAATTGCCATAACCGCAATGATTTATAGGTAATATCTGCCAGTAAGTATACCCCTCTGCTTTCAGGTATTCGGCAAAACGGACGGCTTCAGGTCCGAAATCGCCAATCCCGAAATCGGAAGGCAGTGAACTGATATGCAGTAAGATACCTGTTTTGCGCATTAGGCATCCAGAATTTTAAGCAAACAATTGCAAAGCAGAATTTGCGGTTCGGCAACGGTTAATTTAAACTGTTGGTCTGTTTCCAGTAGGAGGGCAAAAATTTTTTCCAGCGCATTAATATTATAGTAACGGGATAAATCCAGAAATTCTCTTCGCTGATTAGGATGGAAATCTGTAATATACTTGCTTACGATTTCATTATCGGTAATATGAGCTTTCTTCAGGAGTAATATTTTCCAGATATTGAAATAGAAACGCGTAAGCTGAAAAAGGATTTGCAAGGGTTTCCAATCGGCAAAAAGCATCTTTTCCATTGCTTCTATTGCCTGTTTTGCTTGTTTTCTTCCCAGAGCACGATAAAAATCAATCAAAGTCCCGCTGCGTGTAGTTCCCAGGCTTTGCATAATATCTTCCTCGGTAATTGTTGTTCGGTCACGGGTAAGCAAATCCAATTTGGTAAGTTCGTTAGCGGCATTATAATAATCAAGTTCAATGCGGTTGAGAAATTCTTCAATTGCCTTATCGGTCATTTTTTTATTAATATCTTTCAATGCTTTATCCAACCAGGCACGAATAGC
>Ga0208196_1004219_pt1 | contig 11334 bp, 11 predicted proteins | sample AD_JPNNA7_MetaG_FD_184443 | JGI IMG/M metagenome (GOLD analysis project Ga0208196, IMG submission 184443) | Active sludge microbial communities of municipal wastewater-treating anaerobic digesters from Japan - AD_JPNNA7_MetaG (SPAdes) (version 2) | ecosystem: Engineered > Bioreactor > Anaerobic...
AGGGCGGTCGCCACAGCGCGCGCGTCGAGAAGCTCATGGCGCTTGAATCCGAGCCGTGAGGGTGACGGACACTGAGGGGAGACAGTCGAGGGGGCTTCGTGGCTGATCCGATTCGCATTCTACACTTTGCCGATTTGCACATCGGGATGGAGAATTACGGGCGGCTCGACCCGGGGACGGGCCTGAATCTGCGCGTCGTGGATTTCCTGCGCCGGTTGGACGAGGTGGTGACGTATGCCATCACGCATGAGGCGGACGCGGTGCTCTTCGCGGGGGATGCCTTCCGCACGCGGACGCCCAGTCCCACCCATCAGCGCGAATTTGCACAGCGTATCCGGCGGCTCTCGGAGGCCGCTATCCCCACGGTGCTGCTTGTGGGCAATCACGACATCCCGCTGATGGAACAGCGGGCCTCCAGCGTGGAAATCTTCAGCACGTTGGGGGTGCCCCATGTGACCGTGGCGGATCGCCCGGAGCTGGTGCGCCTGGAGACGCGCCGGGGGCCTTTGCAGGTGGCGACCGTGCCGTTCCCGGTCCATCAGCGCTTGCTCACCCGCGAGCAATACCGTCACATGAGCCGTGAGGCGCTGGATCAAGCGGTGAGCGGCGCGTTGGTTGACCTCATGCAGCAGCTCGCGGCGCGGGCCGATCCCGACATCCCGACGGTGCTGCTGGGGCATTTCTCGGTTGAAAATGCCCATTGGGGCTCGGAGCGCAACATCATGGTGGGACGCGATGTCACCCTTCCCCTCTCAGCACTCTGCGATCCGACGTGGGATTATGTGGCCCTGGGGCACATCCATCAACACCAGGATCTCAACCCCGAGCATGTGCCACCGGTGGTGTACCCGGGCAGTCTGGAGCGGGTGGATTTCGGCGAGGAGAAGCAGCCCAAGGGGTTTTGCTGGCTCGAACTGCGGCGGGGACAGGCGGATTGGCGTTACGTCGAGCTGCCGGCCCGCCGTTTTTGTACCGTGCGAGTGGACGTCCGCGCGGAGCCGGAACCGCTGGCGGCCGTGCGTGCTGCCGTGTCGCGGCGCCCCATCACGGACGCTGTCGTGCGGCTGGTGTTGACGCTGACCCCCGAACAGGAGCCGTTGCTCCGCGATGCGGTGCTGATGCCGCTGCTGGAGGGAGCGTTCTTCGCGCAGATCAACCGTGAGATTGACCGCGCCGTTCGCGATCGGCTTGAAGGGCTGGATCCCGAGTCACTGACCCCCGAGCATTTGTTGAAGCGCTATCTGCTGAGCAAGGGCAAGAGCGAGGCGGAACTGGCCCTTTATCTGGAAGAAGCGCGCGCCTTGTTTGAGGGGCCGGAGGGCGAGACGGATCAAGCGCCTGGAGAGTAGAGCTCATGCGCACGTGAACACGTGGACACGTCAGTTTCATTCCCGGCAATGTCCAGGCCCGCACATGTCAACTCCTTCGAAAATAGAGATCAGCGGTCAGCAGTCAGCGAATCAGCGAAAAAGCGAATAAGCGAAAAAATCACTTGCGTGACAAAGGTACCGTCACTGACTAAAAAATGCAAGATTTCCTGGTGATTGCTGAAGATTGAGAATCAACTTTTGCCCCCTATCCCCTGGCCCCTTCCCCCCGCGCGCGCGGGGGGAAGGGGAACTTTTTTTTGTGGGGTTTTGCAGGCGGGCGTAGCCCGCCTGCAAAACCCCCTTATTTTTTCCCCCCTCCCCAACGGCGTTTGCGCCGTTGGGGAGGGGGCTGGGGGAGGGGCAAAAGCTACAGCTCACAAAGGTTCATCCATCGCTGTTGAACTACCTGATGCCAGGCTGAACAGTCACCGCACATTTTCATGCTTGCATGATGTGCGCCAGCACATGGCGTCTCCTTAATAACTTTCTAACAAGTTCTTGTTACAATCAGAGCATCAGGAACAGGGTCGCGAGGCCCTGCCTGACATCCTATTTCACCAGTTACTAAGGAGGTAAGTGTATGTTCAAAGGTAAAGGATGGAAACGCGGGTTGGTGATTGCAGTGGTGGTGCTCGCGCTCACAGTGGGGACGGTTGGCGTGGTCAGCGCTCACGGCGGCGGGGGGTGGTTTGGCATCAAGGGCCTGGACCGCGATGCGCTCCTCGCCGAGGAGCTGGGGATCACGGTGGAGAAGCTCCAGGAGGCCCAGCAAGCAGCGAGCACCCGCGCACTGGATCAGGCGCTCGAGCAGGGGCTCATCACGCAGGAGCAGTACGATCAGATAGCTTCACTTGCTGGTGGCGCCCTATCTGGATCGGCAGGCCCTGTTGGCTGAAGCGCTCGGCATCGAGCCGGCGACGCTTGACGACAAGACGCTGTCGGAGTGGATGGACGAACTCGGCCTGGATCAGGCAACCCTGCAGACCCGCTTGCAGGCGGCGGTTGAGGCAGCCCTCGATCGCGCCGTAGCGGATGGCGTCATCACCGAGGAGCAGGCGACGACCTTGAAGGATGAGGGGCTCCCGATGTTCGGCCGCGACTTTGGGCGCGGCATGGGCCCGATGGGGCGTCCTGGCCGCGGACGGTTCGGTGGGGGAGGTTGTCATTGCCCCGGTACAGATGCCGATTCCGACTCCGAATCTGATACGGACACGCTGCAGAACAATAGCAGCTGGCGCATGCGTGGGATGGGAATGTCGTCCCAGCGTTTCTAGCGTGTAGCCGTTGGCGGCGGTGCTCTGAGCGCCGCCGCCAACGCTTTCTCAGGCCGTCTCGCTGAGACTGAGAGACTTCTGATTCTGAGGTATGATGTGAAAAACAACCCTGCTGTGCGATTTTTGGTGATTCCTTTGTTGTTGGTGCTGTTGGGATGCAGTCTCGTCACCGCGCCCCAGACGGCGCAGGAAACGCCCGTTCCCGCGACGGCAACGCCGCCGCCGGCGTCCCTGAGCGCCGACGCGATCGAGGCGCTGGTGGACGCGGCCGTGAATGAGCGCCTGGCGCAACTGGAGCGCACGCCCGTGGCTTATACGGCGCCTACCGTCATCGAGACCGATCTGGAGGCCACGCTTACCGCTTTGTATGCCCGCGCCAATCCCGCTGTCGTCTACATCATCGTCTCCAGCGGCGGTGTGGCGAACAGCAGCGGCAGCGGCTTTGTCTATACCCACGGGGGATACATCGTCACTAACAGTCATGTCGTCTCCGACGGGAGCACCTTCGAGATCGTGTTCTACAACGGCGATCGAGCCATGGCGAAGTTGATCGGCGCCGATCCCGACAGTGACCTGGCGGTCCTCAAAGTGGACAGCTTGCCAGAGGGGCTCGAGCCACTGCCCGTCGCCCCGACCGATACGCTGCAGGTGGGGCAGTTCGTCGTGGCCATCGGCAATCCCTTCGGTGAGCAGGGGTCTATGACGCTGGGCATTGTCAGTGGCCTGGGGCGCAGCCTGCAATCGCAGCGCAGCCTCATGGGCAGCAGCACCTACTCTCTGCCGGAAGTCGTGCAGACGGACGCGCCCATCAATCCCGGCAATTCTGGCGGCCCGCTGCTCAATCTCAATGGCGAGGTCGTCGGGGTAAACGCGGCGATCGCGTCTGTGACAGGGACGAGCTCCGGCGTCGGCTTTTCTATTCCCGCCGCCGCCGTGCGCCGGGTCGTCCCCAGTCTGATCTCCGATGGCCGCTATGTCTATCCGTACATGGGGGTGTCCTTTGATGGCGAAATCACCCTCGCCGAGCAGGAGCTCTACGGATTGCCGCAGATTCAAGGGGCCTATGTAGTCGCGGTCACAGCCGGCGGCCCGGGCGACAAAGCGGGGATTATCGCCGCCGATCCCAACACCGGGCGTGGTGGGGATCTCATCATCGCGCTGGACGATCAGCCCATCAACAGTTTCGACGATCTCAACAGCTTCCTCAGCTTCCACGCGAGTCCAGGGCAGACCATCGCGGTGAAGGTGCTGCGCGGCAACGAGACGGTCACGCTGTCCCTGACTTTGGGAGCACGCCCGTAGCCGGTGCCGCACTCCCCGATCGGTAACGCCCCAGGCCTGGATGCCTGGGGCGTTGTGTGTGAGGGCGTCGGAACGATTCAGCTCGCGGCTTCTGTGGCGAGCTGCCGTTCCGTGGCGCGGCTGGCGAGGAAGGTCAGGATCGCGCTGATGACAAAGATGACCGTGATCAACACGAAGGGCAGGCGCCGGTTGAGCGCCGAGAGTTCCCCCGCAATCCAGCCGAAGGGGGAGCTCCCCAGAATCACGGCGAGGTTGAGCAGCGCCATGATGCGCGCCCGTTCGGCGGCGTCCACCGTGGTCACGGTCAGCGTGTCGAGCAGGGTGTACGCGGCCGGCGTCGCGAAGCCTTCGAGGGCCGTCGCCAGGAACAGGAAGAAGTAATTGCCCGGCGGCGTGAGGATGAGGAGGAGCTGGCTGAGGATCAGCCCGGCGAAACCGAGCAACATGGGTTTGTGGATGCGCCATTTGCGCAGCGCCGGCATGACCAGGAAGAAGAAGAGCAGCATCATGATCGAGCGCACGAAGGGATACAGGGCGAGGTATTTTTCGTCTATTTGCAGTTCTTCGGCCACCAGAATGGACCAGAACGTGCCGCGGATGGAGCTGGCAATGCTCAGCAGGATCATCAGGCCGACGGTGTAGAGCGTCGCCGGCGTGTGCAGGATCTGGCGCAGCACCTTCCCGGAGCCCTGGAGCACGCTGAACAAAGGCTCGTCGCGTGTCTCCTGCATCCGCGCCTGCCCTTGTTGGGTCTCGGTGACCAGGGAGTTCAAGATGATGAATTTGGCGGTCATCATCACAAAGGCGAGGAGGTAGAGAGCGCGGACGGTGGGAACCAGCCCAAAGCGCCCGACGAAGAGGCCCGTCGCCGGAGCGACGAACGCCGCCAGCAAGCCCGCAATGTAGATCCACGAGTAGATGTCTACCAGCAGATCGGCATCGGTGTCCTCCACGAGGAGACAATTCCAGGAGTTGTGCGTGACCCGCCACGTGGCGTTGACGATAGCGGCGATGAGGAAGTAGGTGGCGTTCTGTGCGATGGCCCAGATCAGCGTGGGGACGCTCCACGAGATGAGGTCGAAGATGAGGGTGGTGCGTTTGCGCCCCAATTTGTCGGTGATGGCGCCGCTGAGCACGGTCCAGATCACCTGCACGAACATGCCGATGCTGGCGAACAGGCCGATCTGACGATCGCCGAGTCCAAAGGCGAGCATGTAGAGGGAGGCGTAGGGCGCGTAGAGGTTGAAGGGGATGCCCCAGAGTGGCTCGGTCAACACACAGCCGCGCGCATTGCCGCGCAGACGCCGCAGGGTCAGCAATAATGGATGGTTTTTCACAGGTATGTCCTCTGGGATGATCAACGGCTGCAGGCCTTACTATACCCGTGTGCAGCCAGCAGTCAATGTGACCGGCGGAGGCCGCTTGCTGGGGAGGAGCTCCTCTTTTCGCCACGAATGGCCACGAAGCGGGACAGGGCTCCATCTCCAGGCGGGAAGGCTTTGCCAGAATCGCGTTTTTGTCTATACTTTGCTGTAGTCCCTGCATTCGTGGCTGGTATTTGTGGTCACATTCGTGGTCGCATTCGTGGCTGGAGGTGATGGCATATGAGCGGGATTCCCGGCGACCTCTACGGACGTGTGCAGGCGGCGCTGTTGCGCTGCGGCGCCTGTGACAGTGACCGCGCGTTGAGAGCTCTCTTCGTGGACGCCCGCTTGAGCGCGTGGCGCGACCTGCTGCCGGAGGCCGGCACTCGCGCGGAACGAGCGCGGGCCGTGGTCGCCGCCCTGAGTGAGCGCACTAATCCGGCGGGGGAAAACGCCCTGGCCCTGCTGCTGCGCGTCCTGGCCGAAAATACCCCGCCCGGCGATGCGCTGCGTGAGGAGCTGGCCGCGCTGGCCGGGGAGGTGACGGCTGCCGTGCGTGTGGAGGCAGTCGGCGGCGCGCAACCTCCTGCTGGCCCGACGGTTTTCAATCAGCAGGGACAACAGGTCGGCGTGCAGCTCAACGTGGCGGGGAATTACTACGCCGCGCCAACGTCGCCGACCCAGGGGAACCTCACCCTCATCGGCGACGGGAACGTGGTGGGGAACGGGAATGTCGTCAGCGTCGAGAAAGGCGCGACCGCGCCGCCGCCTGTTCCTGCCGCGCCTGTGGATCTCCCATCCCTGCGCGCCCGTCTGCAGCGGCTCGATGCGGTACAAATCGAAGGCCTGTGCCTTGACTATTTCCCGACAGTCTTCGACAAATTTGCGCGGGGCCTGCAACGCGGGGAAATGATCAACCTGCTGTTGGATCATTGCCGTCGCAACCCCGACGAGGCCGCGCGGTTGGCGGCGGTTTTGGCGGCTTCCGGGGGATGAGCGCATCCTGCGCTTGACAAAATCCCATTTTCCCCTATAAAATTGTTTTATGCTGATACAACATCCCTGGACTTCAAAGCGAGGACTTAGATGAGACCTCAGCGGCGACGGTGGCTATGGCTTGGTCTGTGCGCGTTGGTGTTCAATATCGCAGCCGCGCCCATTTTGGACGAAGCGATAGACCCGCAGGGAGGGGAGGAGAAGAGCCTTCCGCGCCTCGCCGCCGCTTCAACCCCCGAAGCGACGCCCCTCCCGACGCTTTCGACATATTGGAGCCCCCGCGTGCGTCAGTGGGACACGTTGATCATTCAAGAGGCGGAGCGTCGCGGGCTGGATCCCGATTTCCTCGCCTCGCTGGTGTGGATGGAATCCCGGGGCGATTCTCAGGCCATCGGCCCGGTGGGGTCGGTGGGGCTGATGCAGGTGATGCCGAAAGAGGCGGGGTTCTCCTGGCGCCCTTCGCGCGCCGAATTGCTGGATCCGACCACGAATCTGTTTTGGGGCACGCGCACCCTGGCGACGGTGATTCACCAGGGCAACGGCGATGTCTTCAATGCGCTCGCGGCCTACAACGGCGGCTGGGAGCAGATCATGTATCGTGCGCCGAAGTTCTTTGCGACCACCATCCTGCGCGATTACGTCAACGCGGTGGCATTGCGCCACGAGCTGCGAGGGCAGGGCGAGTGGCGCGCGATGTTTGCCGTGATCCGCTCTGAGATCGGTGGCCCCATTTGGGTGGCGGATTCTGCCCGCGAGGACGTCTATCTGTTTGGTGACCAGAATTGGGTTCCCGAAGGGTATCCACTGATCCCCGAAGACGTCCCGCCGACGGCGATGGTGGCCCGCTGCACCGACGCCGATGGCAATCCTTACAGCGTGGGGGTGTGGTTTTACCTGGCGCGTCAGGACGATTGGTTTGTGCCCTGAGATGCGGCGGCGAGATCAGGCCAGGGACTACTTCTCCCTGGCCTTTTTGTTTTTGGATGTAAAATGGAGCCATGGGCAGGAGTGACAGAAGATTCGCGGAGGGAATTGGGAATTATGGAAGAAGCCGATCTGCTGCTACATTCGGCGACGCAGCTGTGTACGGTACCGCCTCACGCGGGCGGACCTCAGCGCGGCGTCCGCCTGGGGGATCTGGGCCTGATCGAGGATGGCGCGCTGGCGATCAAAGACGGGCGTATCCTGGCGGTGGGAAAGACGGCTGAGCTGCGCGCGACCTTCCGCGCCGCCCGCGAGATGGATGTCTCCGGCAAGGTGCTCTGCCCCGGCTTCGTGGATCCGCACACCCATCTGATCTGGATGGGGGATCGCGCGGCGGAGTTCGAGCGCCGGATTGCCGGCGCGACGTACATGGAGATCATGGCCGCCGGCGGCGGGATCATGTCCACGGTGCGCGCGACGCGGGCGGCCCCGGTGGAGGCGTTGGTCGCGGCGGCGCGCCCGCGTCTGAATCGGATGCTGGCGCACGGTGCGACGACGGTCGAGGTAAAGACCGGCTACGGGCTGGAAACGGAGGCCGAATTGCGCCAGCTGGAAGCGATTGTGACGTTGGATCGCAGTCATCCCGCGACGCTGGCGCCGACATTTTTGGGCGCGCACGCGGTACCGGCGGAATATCAGGGGCGCACCGACGCTTATGTGGATCTGATCATCCAGGAAATGCTGCCCGCTGTGGCAGAGAAAGCGCGAGTGCTGAGGCTGCCGCGCCTGCCGTTCTGCGATGTGTTCTGTGAAGAGGGGGTCTTCGATCTGGCGCAGTCGCGCCGCATCCTCGAAGCGGCCCGTGCGCTAGGCTTTCCCCTCAAGATCCACGTGGACGAATTCAAGCCGCTGGGGGGGACGGCGCTGGCGGTGGAGTTGGGCGCGATTTCGGCGGATCATCTGGTCGCAACGTCACCGGCGGAGATCGCGCTGCTGGGGGCGGCGGAGACGGTGGCGGTCTCGCTGCCCTGTACGCCGTTTGGACTGGGACATCACGAGTACACCCCCGCGCGGGCTTTGCTGGAGGCGGGCGCGGCGTTGGCGCTGGCGACGGATTGTAATCCCGGCACGGCGTGGAACGAATCCATGCCCTTCGTCATCGCGCTGGCGTGCCGCTACTTGCAGCTCACGCCGGCGCAGGCGCTTGTCGCGGCGACGTTGAACGCCGCCTTCGCCCTGGGGATGGGGGAGCGCGTGGGCAGCCTCACGCCGGGGAAGGTTGCCGACGTCCTGGTGCTCGATGCGCCGGACTATCGCTACCTGGGATACCGTTTCGGCACGAATCCCGTGGCGCAGGTGATCAAGGCCGGCCGGGTGGTCGTCGAGGCGTCGCAGAATGCAGGATGAGACGGGGCTGCCGACGTTGACTTTTACCGTGGCGGCGGGGGGCGAACGGCTGGACCGCGCCGTCGTGGCGGCCTTCCCGGAGCTCTCCAGGGCCTTCGTCCAGCGCCTGATCGAGGAGGGGCGCGTCACGCTGAACGCCGCGGCCGTGCGCGCTGCTGCCAAAGTGCGCCCCGGCGACGTGATCGAGGTCCGCTTGCCGCCGCCCGTCTTGCCCCTCGTGGAGGCGGAGGCGCTGCCGCTCGACATCCTCTACGAGGACGCCGACATCCTCGTGGTCAACAAAGCGCCGGGCATGGTCGTTCATCCGGGCGCGGGGAACCTTTCTGGCACGCTGGTGAATGCGTTGCTCGCGCACTGTCCCGATTTGGAGGCCAGCGCCGCCTCCGGGCCCGAAGCTGTGCGTCCCGGCATCGTCCATCGGCTCGACAAGGACACTTCCGGCGTGTTGGTGGTGGCGAAACGCGAGGCCGCGGTCCGTGCGCTGCAGCGACAGTTCAAAGGCCGCGCGGTGACCAAGCGCTACACGGCGTTGTTGATCGGTTCCTTGTTGCAGCCGGAGGGGCTCATCGAGGCGCCGATTGCCCGTCACCCGGTGCATCGGCAGCGGATGGCGGTGGTGAGCAGCGGCAAACCGGCGCGGACGCGCTGGGAGGGGGCGCAGGTGTTGCACGATGCGCAGGGGCGGCCCTATACGCTGGTGGACGTCACCCTATTGACCGGGCGCACCCATCAGATTCGCGTGCATTTTGCGTGGCTGGGCTATCCTCTCGTGGGGGACGAGGTCTACGGGCCGCTGCGGCAGCCGTTGCCCGCGCCGCGGCAATTTCTCCACGCGCGGGAGCTGACGTTGACGCATCCGACGACGGGCGAGGTGATGACCTTCACGGCGCCGCTGCCGGCCGACCTCCGCGCGGTGCTGGAGCAGCTCGAAGGATTCCGCGTGTAAAGTCAGGGGGTTTGCTTCCCCCGGCGTTTCCTCTGCGCCCACTTACGTAGCGTTTTGCCTTACCCCGGAGATCTTCTGGCGCTCCATAGCATCCAATGTCATCAGGCCGATCCAGCCAACGCCGGGCGCCGCTCACGCTGACCGCCACGCGGCTTCTCCTCGCGCCAGCGCTCAGGCAGCCATCGTCGGGATCGCGGCTAAGAGGATGTCGTGTCCAGGTCCTCCAACACCAACACCGGCAAGATCGGTGTGACTCGTGTCAGGTCGCGGTCGTTGGTCACGAAGAGCGTCGCACCTCCCAACAGTGCCGTCGCCAGTTGGAGCGCATCGGCGGGACGCAGGCGATATTGCGCGCGCAACTGGCTCACATCAGCCTCTCCACCGTGCGCCGCCTCGCCCCCGGCCCCGCGGCAAACCCCGCCCGCATCGTGCGTCCGTACCCGCGTTTGGGGAACGCCCGGCAACAGCAGATTCTCGCCAAACGGTTGCCCTGGGATACCGCCGTGCCCGGTTACCTGGAGATTGACCTGGTGTTTCACTGTGGCCCCAGCAGTAGCGGCGAATTTGGGTACACGTTGCAAATGATTGATGTCGCCACGGGCTGGAGTGGGCGCCGCGCGCTGTTGGAGACGCAGTTACGTGGCCGTGGCCGATGCCTGTGACTATCTGTTGACACAGCAGTTCCCGTTTCCGCTATACGAACTCCATCCCGACAACGGCAGTGAGTTTCTCAATGCTAACCTGCTGCGCTTTATCGCCCAGCACTTTACCCACCTCGTCTGGTCCCGCAGCCGCCCTTATCGCAAAAATGACCATCGCAACGTCGAGCAGAAAAACGCCACGTTGGTGCGCGCCTTGTTGGGCGGCGTTTTATGCAAATAGCGTGTTTTTCAAAGAGCAACAAAATGTTTTGCTATTGTATCGAGTTATGATGTTGAATATCATAAGCAAGATTCGTAATAACTACAAATACTAAAATTACGGTATAGTATCTTGCACTGAGCGTCGCTCTTTAACATTCGAAACTGTATCCGCTTCAGGTAGACAACCATATTTGCGTAGGACATCTGTCGGCGAGGCAATGTGCGGTGGCAATTTGCGTAACGGTACGCCGGTCAGGATGAGAAACTCATAGGTGTCGAAAATCCCATACTGCTCCCCCACAAACACGATGAGTTTGTCACGGTTTTGGAGGCGCAACTCCCGGCGCCAGCGCGCCATCCCCTGACCCTCCAGTAACGCATGGGACAACTGGGGCCGCATGTCCCCCTCCTCCGGAGCCGCCTGGGCGTTTCGAGTCGGCAGCGGCGCGGGCAGTGCCAGATGTGAAGAGGGAGGCGTCGTGGCTTGACTCTGCGCTTTGTCCCACAAGCGATAGGCGGTCGCCGTGGCCAGCATCAGCATGACGAAGGTCAGATGCGTGCGTACCCCGGCCAGGTCTTTCTGCGGGAACCAGCGCATCAAGGTCCAGAACTGCTTGCTGTTGCGGAACAAACCGTTCTCGATCCAACTCCGGTCGTCGTAGGCGTTCACCGGCTCCCAAGGCTCAGCCACCGTACCGTTGGTCAACAGTACCCAAGGGCCGGCATCCGCTTCGGGCAAGGTGTTACGCCATTCCTTGATCACGATGGCGTTGAGCGCTGGCCGCTCGGCAAAGGCCAGGCGCGGGGCTTCCTCCTGCGCCGGACGGTAACTCTCCCAGGTGCGAATGCCTTGCACCGGGATCACCTGGGTGCGGAGTGTCTCTTGAG
>Ga0208196_1004224_pt1 | contig 11327 bp, 8 predicted proteins | sample AD_JPNNA7_MetaG_FD_184443 | JGI IMG/M metagenome (GOLD analysis project Ga0208196, IMG submission 184443) | Active sludge microbial communities of municipal wastewater-treating anaerobic digesters from Japan - AD_JPNNA7_MetaG (SPAdes) (version 2) | ecosystem: Engineered > Bioreactor > Anaerobic >...
CCCGCGTTGGATCAGAATCCGTCCCAGCACCCAATCGTCCGCGGACTTGAGCGTCCCATCGGGGTTGATGGCGCGCGGCAGATTGTCATTGGTGAAGCAGACGTGCGGCCCGATGAATACGCCGTCCTCGATCTCCACTCCGTGATAGATGGAGACGTAGTTCTGCACCTTCACGTTATCCCCGATCTTGACCCCGAAATCCACATAAACGCCCTTGCCGAAGATGCAGTTACGCCCGATCTGCGCGTCGGGGCGGATCTGGCACTGATGCCAGATCGCCGTGCCCGCGCCAATCTGCGCGCTCTCGGCGACTTCGGCGGTAGGATGAATCCGCACGTGTTCCCGCGTCATTTGCTTTCCTCCTGTAGCAATCCCCGAATCCGCGCCGCCACCATCTCGATCGCCACCTCATTGAAACCGCCTTCTGGAATGATGACATCGGCGTAGCGCTTGCTCGGCTCAACGAATTCCAGATGCATGGGGCGCACCGTACGCAGATACTGGTCAATCACCGATTGGACAGTGCGTCCGCGCTCCTCCACATCGCGCTGCAGGCGGCGAATCAGGCGGATGTCGGCGTCGGTGTCCACAAAGAGCTTGACGTCGAACAGCCGGCGCAACGCCGGCTCGGCGAAAATGAGGATGCCTTCGGCTAACACAATCCGCGCCGGTTCGACGTGACGGGTCTGCCGCGTGCGGGTGTGCAGGGTGAAATCGTAGACGGGGATCTCCACCGCCCGCCCTTCCCGCAGCTGCAACAGATGCTCAACCATCAACTCCGTTTCCAGCGAATCCGGGTGGTCGAAATTGACTTTTTGACGTTCTTCATGGGGCAAGTGACTGAGATCGCGATAATAAGCGTCGTGGGGGATGTAGGCGATGTGTTCCGTCCCCACGCGCTCCAGAATCCGATTGGCCACGGTAGTCTTGCCCGATCCTGTGCCTCCCGCAACCCCGATGATCAATGGCCGCATGACTCCCTCCCATGTTAGAGTTGGGTTCTTCTCTATTATACCTTGCTTTTAGCCGGCGTGCAGCTCGCTGTTACAAGGCCGGATAGATCAAGGGGGCGTTCCAGGCGCCGATGAAGCCGACCGTGCCCAATCCCAGCGCCCACCAATCCAGGCGCCGCATCTGCAGCTTCCGCCAGGTCGTGCGTGGCCCCGGATAATCCAGTCCGCGCGCCGCCAGCGCCAGCGCCAGCTGATCGCTCAACCGCAACGCGCCAATGACGATGGCAATCAGCACGGGGAGATAGTCCCGCGCGCGGCGGATGAAATTTCCCTCGGCGACCCATCCCCGCGACGCCTGCGCCTCGTGCACGGTCGTTGCCAGACCTCCAATCGCGGGCAGGAAACGCAGCGTCAGGCTCACGGTGAGCCCCCAGGTGTAAGGCAATCCCAGCCGCACAAAAGCCTGCACCAGGGCGCGTTGATCGGTGGTGAACAGCAGCCCGCCCGTGAGAAAGGCCATCGTCAGGATGCGCAACGCCAGCAGCGCCCCGCTGTTCAGGCCCCCCACGGTCAACGTCAGCGGCCCAACCTGCGCCAGGATTTTTCCCGACGGCGTGAAAAAGGGCTGCAACAGGAGCATCAGCAGTACCAACGGGCGCATTTGATGCCAGAGCCATCCCAGCGAGCGCCCGGTGATGCCTGCCAGCCGCAGGACGAGCAACAGCAGCGTCACATAGAGCGCTTGCGTGAGAGGATGCGTCCAGCGAAACGCTAGCGCCACGCCGAGCAGGAGCAACCACAACTTCACGCGAGGATCGCAACGGTGCAGCCAGGAGCGCCCCGGCACGTACAGATCGAGCGAGAAGCTCACCTCGTCGCCTCCCGCGAGAAGCGCGGCAAAACTTCGGCGGGCGCGCCGTCGGCGGTGATACGTCCCTCGTGCAGCGCGATGACGCGATCGGCCGCCGCGGCCAGCGCCAGCTCATGCGTGACGAGGATCAGCGTCGTCCCGGCGGCGCGACGTTCCGCCAGCCAGCTGAGGAGCTGTTGCCGTCCCCGCCCGTCGAGGCCGGCGGTCGGTTCATCGAGGATGAGGATGGGGGGATCGAGAGCGGCAAGCGTGGCCAGCGTCACCGCGCGCTGCCAGCCGTACCCCAGAATGGCGGGGGGACGGGGCGCCACCTCCCGCAAGCCGAAATGTTCCAGCGCCCGCTCGACGCGCGCCTCGGCGTCCGGGAATCCCAGCCGGCGGGGACCGTAGGCCAGCTCCTCGCGCACCGTCGCCGCGAAAAGCTGCTGCTCCGGGCGCTGAAAGAGAAATCCCACCTCACGCGCCAGCTGCCCCGTGGAGCGGGAGGCGCCATCCTGCCCCATGACGTAAACGGCGCCCATCGTGGGCCGCAACAGGCCGTTGAAATGGCGCACGAGGGTCGTTTTGCCGGCGCCATTGGGGCCTATCAGCGCCACACACTGTCCGCGAGGGATCTTGAGGTCGAGCCCGTGGAGCACTGCCGGCCCGTTGGGATATCGGAAGCGGAGATTGCGGACTTCGAGGGCCGTCTCTGCGCGGATGCGGCTGCGGGTATGGCGCAACTTTTCCCACGCTTCGGCGGGACACAGAATCCCCGCCGCGCTGAGGCGTTGTGTCTGGCCGGCGAACTCGGCCGCAGGGGCCGGGGCAGTCAGCGTGCCCCCTTCCAGCAGTGAAACGTCCTGCGACGCCGCGACCTCGGCGAAATCCGGCGTGGTGAAAAGCAAGGTCGCGCCTTCCTCGCGGAGCGACTCCAGCGCCGCGAGCACTTCCGCCTGCCCCTCGGGGTCCAATCCTTGCAGCGGTTCATCGAGGAGTAACACCCGCGGGCGCATTGCCCACACCGCCGCGAGCGCCAGACGCTTTTGCTGTCCGCCGGAGAGTTGCCAGGGGGCGCGATGACGTTGATCGAGCAAGCCAAAGCGGCGCAGGGCCAGCATCACCTGCGGGCCGATGGCTTCCGGCGCGACGCCCAGCGCTTCCAGCCCCCAGGCCACCTCATCCTCAGCCGTGGTGTTGAAGAGTTGCACGGCCGCATCCTGGAACAGCAGCCCCACCAGACGCGGCGAAGGCGGCGCAGCGAGGACGTCATGATCGGCAAGGTGCAGCGCGCCGCGCGCCTCCCCATCGGTGTGACGGGGCGCCAGTCCGGCCAGCACATAACACAACGTGCTTTTGCCGCTGCCGTTGCCGCCGGTGACCGTCAGCGCGGTCCCGGCTTCAACCCGCAGATGGAGATGCTGCCACACGGGCTGCGGGGCGGTCGCGCTGTCATAAGCGGGATAGCGGAAGCTCAGGTCCTGGGCCAGGATTGCCGGCGCAAGGGCAGCCATCAGCGCCTTTCCTGCTCCCGATAGCGGGTGATGGGGGGATAAGCGCGTTTCACCGCCAGGTACAGGGAAACGCCGAGCGCCCCGCCAACCAGACCCTGCAGCGTGTTGGGCAACACCTCAGAGAGCGCCGCCGCCGCGCCGTAGAAGATGACTTCGGCGAGGAAATATCCGGCCACCACAACGGCGCCGCCGGCAATGACCGCCAGGATGGCTTTCGTCGTGCTCAGGCGCCGTTGCATAAGCCATCCCATGAGCCATCCCTGCAGGCCATGGACGAGGAACGAGATCGCCGCGAACTGTGGATACCCGCCATAGAGATCGGCCAGACCCGTTCCCAGCGCCCCGGCGACCGCGCCCACCCACGGGCCGAAGGCGACCGCGCTAAAGGCGATCGCGGCGTCGCCAAAATGCAGGTATCCGCCGGCGGCGGTCGGCAGGCGCACCACCACCGTCAAGACAAAGACCAGGGCAGCCATCAAGGCAGTCAGCGTCAAGCGTCGCGTGGACATGACGAACTCCTTCCGGGACGCCAGAGTTGCATCGCGTCTGACGCCCATTGCGCTGTCGCGCATCATAGCATAGCTGAAGTTTCTGGCAAGAGAGGGCAGTCTTCCCCTGGCGATTCTGGGTCGCGCCCGACGCATGGACTTGCCGTCGGATACGGCCGGCCGCCCCATCCACGGAGGAACGAATGATTGACATCGTCAAAAAATTCTATATCATACGAGCAACGGCAAGGGGCCGCGGTTAAGCTCGACATGATATTCCATATCCCTTCTCTACGCATTGTAGAGATGTAAGCTAGTTCATATGCATATCAGTGGAAGATTAAAGAAATATTTGATGTCCAAGAAAATGTACGAAAAGTCTATAACTAGTTGGCCGGAAGAAGACCGCCCACGGGAAAAGCTGCTCAGGTACGGTGCGCATACGCTGAGCAATGCCGAACTCCTGGCTATCCTTATCCGCACGGGCGTGGAAGGATCGAGCGCCGTTGACCTGGGCCGCGAATTGTTGCGCAAGTTCAAAACCTTGCGGGCCATTAGCGCCTGTGATCCCGCAGAGCTGCATGAGATCAAAGGCCTGAACACAGCCAAGATTGCCCAGATCAAGGCAGCGGTGGAATTGGGGCGGCGGATGATGAGTGAGGAACGAGCATTAGAAGGTCCTATTCATTCATCGTCCGATGTAGCCGAATACCTGATGCCAGTGGTACGTGATCTAAAATACGAAGTGTTCAAAATCATTCTGCTGGACCGACGCAATAGTGTCTTGGACGTAGTAGACATTGACGAAGGCGACGTGACTAAGACTCAGCCTTCTATCCGCAAGATCATGCTGCGGACAATGCAAGCATATGCCGCCGGCTTGATCGCTGTCCACAACCACCCCTCTGGCGACCCGAAACCTAGCGAGCAAGACAAGCTGCTTACCCGCGATCTAGTCATTGCCGGCCGGGCAATGGATATCCGTGTCTTTGATCACCTGATCCTCGGAGATGGACGTTATTTCAGTTTTGCCGATGAGGGGTTGATTGAGGAATACGAGAAGCAAACCGTTATTCGGGGAGGGATGTAACATTGGCATTGATGTCACAACAACTGACCATGTTTGGTGTGTCGGCCAACCCAGAAACTGTCTTCAACGTTTACCATGATGAGAGTGGTAATTATGTGCCTGAAGGTGGCGACCGCTGGCTATGTCACGGGATCTTGCTTGTGCCTGAGCAAAAACAGGACAAGGTGTACGCGGCCTTGCAGGAAGTCAGGCAGGGGGCAGGGTATTGGAAGGAAGTGCACTATATCAAACTGCGGGGACACCTGACGGGGCCGAAAGCACGCTGTGCTCAAGGCTGGCTCAGGCAGTATGCCGGCGTTTTGTCCGAGTTTTGCTTCTACCACTGTCTCGCCGTAGATACACATTCTCCTTCTTTCGAGCACGATCGCTTTAGCAAACCACATTATGCCTACAATCGCTTTGCACGAATGGCTATCGAGGGAGCAATTGCCTGGAGTCTCAAAACCTATCAACGTGTGGCTCTACGATTCCATTCCGATGCCAAGTTCCGCAAAGAAGGAGACAACTTCGCTACATACATCCCCAACGAAACTTGCAAAAGCATCGCTGAAAAGCACGATAAAAAGCCAAGCGCCTACCCAGAAATCCGCCTTCTTTGCCCTGAAGTCATTGCTGTGGACTCTGATCCGCGTAAGGTTGAACCAGACCTGAGGGAAGAATGTGAGTTGATTCAACTGGTAGATTTGATAACGTCCAACGTTGCCCAGGCGCTGACCGCCCGTTCGGAGCAGAAGGTAAAGATCGCTCTGGCTGAAATGGTCGCTCGATGGATTGAAGATACCCGCAAACCGCCCTGGCTGCAGACCAAGGAATTCCATCGACGTTTCTCGGTGTCGTGTTTCCCGGATCAGAAAGGTAATTTTTACAATCCCTGCCTTACTGTGCTAGATAAAGATAAGATTTCTTTGTTTGAAAATGACAGCAACAAAACAAGTTACGCATGATTCCTGACATAGAGTAATCTTGATAGTCAGAATTGTACTTTTTGGTTTAAAAGTACAATCCGAACCGATAGAATTGCAGTTAACTACAACGTTGAACCACGAAGGAGGTCGGCATGACCCAATTGAGTGAGCACTACCGCCGGCATATCATCGAACTGCTGGAGCAGGGCCAGGACCTGCCCGCCGACTACAAGCACCTGCTCTTCCCCCCGGAGCGCCAGGAGTACGAATTGGTCTACGCCGGCAAAGAGCGCGAGGAGGACATCCTGGCCGAGACAATGGCCGTGCCCCTCCAGCCGGTCAAGACCTTTGGCAACGGTAGTGAAGATGAGTGGCACAATATGCTCATCTTTGGCGATAACCTGCAGGCGATGAAGACGCTCCTGCAGTGGAAGGAGGAGGGCCGGCTGGTCAACCCCGACGGCTCGCGCGGGGTGAAACTGGTCTATATTGACCCGCCGTTTGCGACCAGAGAAGAGTTTAGAGCACCATCGGATGAGAGGGCCTACCGGGACAAAGTTCTCGGTGCACGGTTTATTGAATTCATTAGAAAACGCATTGTGTTCCTGCGAGAATTACTATCTGATGATGGTGCTTTACTCGTCCATACCGATTACCGAAAAGGACACTACATAAAAGTCATAATGGATGAGGTATTTGGGGAAAACAATTTCAGGAATGAGATTGTGGTTAAGCGCGGAGCAAAGAACGTTCAGGCCCAATTTGAGAGCATTGAATCCTTAACATCTGGACACGACATAATCTTGTTTTACACCCACAGGCCAGGCACAAGATTTGAAAAATTTACCGTTTCATTACCACAGGTTCGGTGTGGAACCTGGAATAATCACTGGAGGGGAACAGATAGGCCCACGATGAGGTATGAACTATTCGGTATTATACCGGAGAAGGGTCAGTGGAGATGGTCAAAGGAACGCACTTTACAAGCAATTCGCAACTATGAGGAGTATCAGCAAAAGTACGCAGATCAAATGAGCATTGATGAGTATTATCTTGAGATACTGGCGACGACCGGTAGAAAATTAGATTTCGTTCGCCTGAGTCCGACTGGTGTGCCCGAACACTATGTTCCACCTCGTAATTACAGAATTCTAACGGACACCTGGCTTGACATACCTGCGTATGAGAGAAACGGCTATCCAACCCAGAAAAGCGAGTTTCTGCTTGAACGCATTATTAGTGGGCTGAGTAGCCCAGGCGACATCGTCCTCGACGCCTTTGCCGGCTCCGGCACGACGCTGGCCGTGGCCGAGAAACTGGGCCGCCGCTGGATCGGCATTGACTGCGGCAAACTGGCTATCTACACTATCCAGAAGCGGATGCTCACCCTGCGGGAGGGCATCGGCAACAGGGGCAAGCCGCTCCGCCCGCGGCCCTTCACCCTCTACAACGCCGGGCTATATGATTTCTCCCAACTCAAACGCCTGCCCTGGGAAGAGTGGCGGCGTTTTGGCCTGCTTCTTTTCCAGTGCCGCGACGAGCCGCATACCGTCGGCGGGGTGCAACTGGACGGCTACCGCGGCGCGGACGATGTGCTGGTCTTCAATCACCTGCAGCACGGCGGTGTGGTCCTGGATTACGGCTTCATTGATGACCTGCACAACCAGATCGGGGGCAAGGTCGGCACGCGCTTTTTCATCATCGCCCCGGCGGCCAGCGTGACCTTCCTGGAAGATTACATTGACAAAGGCCGCACCCGCTACTACATCCTGCGCATCCCCTATTCCATCATCAACGAACTCCACTCCCGCGACTTTGAGGCCATCACCCAGCCAGTGGACGAGAGCCAGGTGAACGAAACGGTGGAGGCAGTGGGCTTTGACTTTATCCGCCTGCCGGAGGTGGAGTGCGAGTACCGGATCGAGCCGCGCAAAGGGCAGACGATCAACGAAGCGGTCATCTATATCAAGACCTTCAAGAGCAAGGCGATGGTCAAGGGGGCTACTCAGAAAGGCAACCGGGAGACGCTCTCGATGGTGATGGTGGATTATGACTACGACGGCGAGGTCTTTGCCCTGGATACCGTCTTTTACGCCGCCGATATAGAGAAGGACGGCTGGGAAGTGCGCCTGCCGTTAGAAGCGCTGGGCAAACAGGTGATGATCATCTACATAGACATCTACGGCAACGAGTACCGCGAGATCAAGACGCCGACAGATTTTCACACCGCGGACGCGCAAGGAGGCGCTAATGCGTGACCAACAGACCTTCGGCAACCAGGATTTGGTCAACCAGGATTTGGTGTTGCGGGTCAGTCCCAGCGTGGACCCGGCTCGCTTCGACATCACCCGCTACGAGCCGTTCCTGGACGCGCTATGCGGCACGCGAGAATACCAGAAAGAGGCCATCCGCATTGTACTGCGCTACTTACTGGGCGGGCGTTATGCCAACCTGCTCGCTCTTGCAGAAGAGAATTTCCATTCCAACAAAGCCCTGCAGAAACGTTATGGTACGCTGCAGGAAATGGGGCGCTACCTGCAACTGCCTGATCAACTCTCCTGTTCGGTGGATCTGGCGACGGCCACGGGTAAGAGTTACGTGATCTACGGCATCGCCCGCATTATGCTGGCCGAGGGCGCGGTGGACCGGGTGCTGGTGCTCTGCCCTTCTCGCACCATTGAAGAGGGCCTCCTGACCAAGTTTCGCGCCCTCTCCGCAGACATTACGCTCCGCGATTTGCTCCCCGAAAACGCCCGCGTGCGCAATCCACACATCATCAACGGCAGCGAGTCTATCGTGGATGGCACCATCTGCGTGGAGAATTTTCACGCTACGCTGGAGCACGTCAAGTCATCCATCCGCGATAGCCTGGCCGGTAAAGGGGAACGCACGCTCGTCCTGAACGATGAGGTTCACCACGTCTACAACAGACCCATCGGCGCCGACGCGACCAGCCGCAGCCTGAGGCGCTGGAAAGAGTTCCTGCTGGATCCGACTTTTGGCTTTCGCTACATCGTCGGCTTTTCCGGCACCTGCTACACCGAAAACGATTATTTCGCCGATGTGGTCTATCGCTATTCGTTGCGAGAAGCAATTGAGCAGGGATTTGCCAAGAGCATTGACTATGTGGTCGAGGATACCTCGCAGAGCCAGCACGAAAAGTTCCAGAAAATCTATGACAATCACCAGGAGCACAAGAACACGCGTTACCGCAAGGTCAAGCCCTTGACCATTCTGGTCACCCGCGACATCGCCGCTTGCAGGCGCCTCACCGAAGACCTGATCGATTTCCTGGCCGAACAAGAGGGGATTCCCCGCGAGGATGCCGAGAAGAAAGTGCTCATCGTCACCTCGGCGCAGGAGCATCAGGCCAACGTGCGTGCCCTGGCCAACGTGGACCGCCAGGACAACCCCGTGGAATGGATCACCTCGGTCAGTATGCTTACCGAGGGCTGGGATGTGCAAAACGTTTTCCAGATCGTGCCTCACGAAGAGCGGGCTTTCAACAGCAAGTTGCTCGTTGCCCAGGTCCTGGGGCGTGGTCTGCGCATCCCTGATGCCTATCGTGGCGAGCACCCCGTGGTCACCGTCTTCAACCATGATGCCTGGTCCAGCCGCATCTGGCATTTGGTGGCCGAGGTGATGGAGGTGGAAAAGCGCCTTTACTCCTACCCGGTCGCCAAGTCGCCCGACTACCATTTCGTGATCCATCAGCTGGATTACAGCAAGACACAGATGGTAGAGGAATTTGAGCAAGTAGGGGAATATGACTTTAGTAAGGGTTTTGTCACCCTCATCTCGCAGGTCCCGGCTTTGGAGCGCGAGACGACCTACGAGCGGGCCGTGAACAGAGACCAGCGCACTATGAACAGAGACCAGCGCACTAAGAAGACCTTGGTTCACTACAGAATGTACACGGTAGACGAAGTAGCCGAGGCCATCCATTTCCGGCTCAGCTCCATTGACATGGAGAACGAGGGACAGACCAATTATGCCCAACGGTACAATCTGGATTGGCTGAAAGCGCTGATCCGCGAGTCGCTGCGGCGGGTGGGTGAGAGCGAAGACAGGATCAGTGAAGAGAATCGCCAGCGTCTCTATGCAGCGTTGGGAACACTGCAGCGCGGAGCGGCGAAGCGGGTGCGCTATCAGATGACACCGCAGGCGGTGAAGCGCTTGAACACGGCGGACAGGCCGCGGGATAGTATAGGATTGAGCTCCCTGCGTGGGGGGGAGGTAAGCATATTTGCTGATGAGCGTGCTTTCCAATTGAGCGATGAGGAGGTCAGGCTTCTGCTTGAAGAAGCGCGTGACGACGAATCATTGCCGCGTGCAGCCTGGCAATATGTGGACAACGCCTACCTGTTCAAAACACCGTTGAACATTGTCCTAGCTGAACGCAGGCCGGAGCGCGATTTCGTCCGGCAATTGCTCAAGCCCGAAAACGCCACGGCCATAGATGCCTGGATCAAGTCCACTGATCAGGGGTTCTACGAGTTCGAGTATGCCTGGCGCAAGGGCGAGCATCCCAAGCGCGGTTATTTCAACCCGGACTTTTTTATCAAGAAAGGTAACGATATTCTGGTTATTGAGATCAAAGGCGACGAGGAGATAGACGATCCCTCAGACGAAAATAAGGGCAAGTACCGCTACGCCCGCCAGCATTTTGAGACGCTAAATCAGCAACAGGAGGAATCTCGCTACTTTTTTCACTTCTTAACCCCCCGCGATTATGATGCTTTCTTTCAATTTGTCCGCGAGGGGAATTATGAGGCGTTTGTTTCCACACTTGATGCGGTACTTGAAGAAAATGGGCGGTAATGAAAGCAAAAAAGTTTTTCTGAAACGTAGCAGCATAATAAGCGCTTCCAGTTAACAGGGCCTTCACTTGCCTCTCTTATTTCTTGAGGCTGGCTGATGCACCGATCGGCTGAACTTCTGGAAAAATGGAGAGGCTGAATCATCCAGGAGCATTCTCAAGGGCCATAGACGTGCGAACCGGGGGCTGTCCCATAGCCCCCGGTTCTACAGAAGGAGGAGAATCTGACTTAACGCTGGTTTGTGCCTAAGCCCCTGTTGTGCTTATACTATACCCCAAATGCGATTTCCATACTTGACGGAACTCTTACGCTTTTCTTACAACTTACCACACGCTGTCCGTCAAAGGCGGTTTTCAGGCACGCCGTGAGTGGGCTACGATCCGCTTTTCACCGCCGCTCGCTGCGTCCGCCGTCGCAGCTGACCGCAGCCCGCACGGATGTCACCCCCGCGCCGCACCCGCACGGTGTGCGCGATGTGACGGCGCTCCAAGACCGCCGTGAACGCCGCAATCCGCTCCGGCGAGGAGGGGCGCCCCTCAAAGCCCTCTGTCGGATTGAGCGGGATGAGATTCACGTGCGCGAGGAGGCCGCTCAGCCGTGCGGCCAGGGCTTCCGCCTGCTCGACGGTGTCGTTGACCTCGTGGATGAGTACCCACTCGAAGGTCACGCGGCGATTTGTCGCCTGCAGATACGCCGCGACCGCCTCA
>Ga0208196_1004225_pt1 | contig 11320 bp, 7 predicted proteins | sample AD_JPNNA7_MetaG_FD_184443 | JGI IMG/M metagenome (GOLD analysis project Ga0208196, IMG submission 184443) | Active sludge microbial communities of municipal wastewater-treating anaerobic digesters from Japan - AD_JPNNA7_MetaG (SPAdes) (version 2) | ecosystem: Engineered > Bioreactor > Anaerobic >...
CGCTACCTTCAGAGTTTAGATCTATCCAGGGTTATGGAATCGGTCAGAGAGCGCAAGCGCATGTTGCAGCTTGCCCCCCATCTGATTGATCCGTTGCGATGCATCATGCCCATTTTCGGATACGGAATCAAAGGAAAAGAGGTTTTGACTGCGGGTTTATCTTTTTATAATCTGATCAGCCATAGCAGGAATGATGGTATGCCGGCTTCCAAAGCCATACCACCCTGTAGGGTATTATCTAAGGCTGATACCCTTCAGTTGCTTCCCGATCTGCAGACTCAGGGTTTGAGAGGGAGTGCGGAATGGCACGATGCCATATGCATGAACACAGAAAGGATGGTGCTCGGTTTTATAAGATCAGCTTACAATTCTGGTGCCGGGATAGCCAATTACGTGCTCGCTGAAAAAATGGAACGAAAGAATACTCATTATGTGTCGGTGACGTGCAGGGACCTCATAAGAAATACGAATTTTGATGTTGTTGCACAAAAGGTGGCCAATTGTTGCGGTCCCTGGATCAGAGACCTGATAAAACCCGCAGAAGCTGAAAAACAATTGCACGATCTTCATTTTGTGGCTGGTGTCAACGTGATTACACGAGCCATATTTTCTCACAGGGTAGCTGTTGGATTGCGAGATCCAGCGGACCCGGCAAGCAGGCTTTATTTTGTCGTACCATGGAGAGGCCATTCACTTCTTGGGACAGAATGGTTTGCCTATAAAGGCAATCCTGGAGAATTCAAGATTAAGGAAGAGCATTGCGCTGAATTACTCAAGGGTTTTAACAAAGCTTATCCTCCTGCTAATCTTGGCCTCCACGATGTACAGCATGCCCTTGGCGGACTCGTCCCGGGTAGTTTAACTCGTAGTTCAACTGGACCCCAATTAAAACCCTGGAACCATTTTCGGCTTCTTGACCACAGTGAATTTGGTCAGAGACGCGTTGTAAGCGTAATTGGTGTCAAATATACCACAGCGGCCGGTGTGGCCCGACGTGTGCTTGGTTTCTTATTTCCTGAAAGATATATTGAAAACTATGTTACAGCTACAGGCTTCTCCACTGCAGATGACAAACCAGAACGTTTACCAAATTTGCAAACCCGTTGGGATTCTGTCTTTGGTGAATCGCAGGTTAGACGAATCGCGTCAACATACGGGCCATTCGCTGAAGATGTTCTCAAATCTGCTTCCCAGTGTGTAAGTATATCTGCAGGGAAAGACAATGGCATTGATCTTGTTCGGGGCGAGGTTGCCTATGTGATTGAGAATGAAATGGCCCTGACCCTGGATGATATTGTGAGACGCCGGACAGACAGAGGCACAGACGGCTTGCCTCCGGAAGATGAATTGGTTCGGGTGGCCGATTATGCAGCCTCTTTTTTGGGTTGGACTCAGATATATAAGCTGAAGGAAATAGAAGATCTGAAAAAGCATTACCTGCAATTTAACTGATATTATGAAAATACTGGTGCTTGCACCACACCCGTTTTTTCAAAATCGAGGAACGCCCATCGATGTCTTACTTGTCCTCCGGGGGCTTGCTGAGCGTGATGGGACGGAAGTTGATCTGCTCACTTATAATGAAGGATCAGATGTTTCACTGCCTAATCTCAGCATTCACCGCACTCCAAATTTGAGAATAACCCGGCATATCCGTCCAGGATTTTCTTTGAAAAAGATTATATGTGATTTCTTTATGCTTGTTCAAGCCTGGAGGATGGTTGGTAAGCGTCGTTATGATCTCATTCACGCTGGAGAGGAAGCTGTTTTTATTGCTATGTTGATGAAATTCCTGTATGGGGTTCCCTATGCGTATGATTTGGATTCTTCAATTGCCCAGCAGATGATTGAGAAAATACCTCAACTGTCGATTTTTGCACGCTTGTTCAATTGGTGGGAAAAGATGGCAATAGGCAACAGCCTTATCAATCTGCCGGTATGCAATGCACTGGCTGACTTGTGTGACCGCAATGGCTCTCAGAAAACTGTGGTTATCCATGACATCTCACAGTTGAAGAACCCGGATTTACCAAACTCAGGCAGACTCAAAAAAGAATTAGGCATCAATAATTTAATCCTTCTCTACATTGGTAATCTTGAGGTATATCAAGGGATTGATCTGCTCCTTGAGAGCTTTAAATTGGCCTGTGCGACAACGGACAAGGTTGATTTGGTTATTATAGGTGGAACACAGGAGGACATCAAGCACTACGGAGAGAAAGCAAGAAGACTGGGAATTGAGACAAAGACACATTTCATAGGGCCCAGACCATTTGAAGAGCTGGATGAATACCTTGCGGAGGCTGATATTTTAGTTGCTCCACGAATTAAGGGCATCAATACACCGATGAAAGTCTTTCCTTATCTGCATTCCGGAAAGCCTGTCCTTCTCACGGATTTATATACACACAGCCAGGTTATTCCAAAAGATGTAGCCTGTTTAGCACCAGCAGATCCGGTCAATTTTTCAAAGGAAATTGTGAAGTTGAGCGAGGACGAGCAACTTAGGGCACGCCTGGGACAAAAGGGAAAAAGTTTCGTTGAAAAGGAACACACTTATGTTGCTCACCAGCGCAGACTGCACGGAGCTTATGATTGGATTGAACAAAAAATTAAGAAAAAAGACCCGCTGGGGAGAAGTGGTAAAGGAGTGGGTGAATGAGAATACTCGTAACGGGAGGCACAGGCTTCACTGGTGCCGCTCTTGTCCTGCGGCTGCTCTCTGCTGGCCATTCTGTAAAGTCGCTGGATTACCAGAAAGGTATTGCCTGGGATAAGCTCGAAAAAGAGGGAGCAGAACTCATCGTTGGTAGTGTCACGGATAAATCTGATGTTGCAAAGAGCATGCAGAACGTTGACATGGTATTCCACTTAGCCGCTGCTTTCAGGGAACTTAATGTGCCTGATAAACATTATTATGATGTTAACGTAAATGGCACTCGGAATGTTTTGGAGGCGGCAGCAAAGAGGAACGTGCTCAAGTTTGTTTACTGCAGCACCCAGGGTGTCCACGGGCATGTAAGCAATCCTCCCGGTGACGAGAATTCTCCTATTTCACCTGCGGACTACTACCAGCAGACCAAATATGAGGGCGAGTTGGTGGTTCACGAATTTATGAAACAGGGGATGAATGCTGTAATTATTCGCCCAACAGCTATTTATGGACCAGGTGACCCCGGTAGATTCCTGATGATTTTCCGCTGGGCAAAAAAAGGCTATTTCCCCATGTTTGGCAGCGGAATGACGTTCTACCACCCTGTTTACATTGATAACCTGATCGATGGTTTTATGCTGACCTTAGATTCAGACAAAGGCAGGGGGGAAACATATTTGATAGCTGACGAAGAATACCTGCCGATAAATGAGCTCGTTCGGAAGACCGGCGATGCTATGAGGATTAAAGTGAGAATAATTCATCTGCCTATTATGCCGCTTGTTCTGGCAGGGCATATTTGTGAAAAGATATTCAAGCCAATTAACTGGACTCCCCCGCTCTTTCCCAGACGGGTAGACTGGTTCCGACAGGTGAGGGCCTTCAAAATTGACAAGGCAAAACGTGAACTTGGTTATAAGCCTTCAGTTGACATTGATGAAGGACTTCGCCGAACAGCCATGTGGTATACGAAAGAACGATATATATGATAGGACTGTGGAACTTGTCTGAGTTACAGAAACAGGTGACTGAGACGTCAGGTGTTAGATCTAAAGGAATAGATTATTGAAAGATATAAAAATTACCAGGACACATAAGGACATTACAGGCAATAAAAGCATTGTTCGTCGATACCAGGATTCTATAGTTGGAAGTAGATCCGTACTCTATTGTTTATACTATGAAATGTGCATGATGATGTCGATAATCCCTGGTGCATGCGGACTTTTGCTGAGAAAGTTTTTCTGGCCACTCCTCTTTAAATCGTGCGGAAAAGGGGTTCTCTTTGGTTCACAAATCATTCTGCGTCACCCCAACCGCATATCCATCGGTGACAGGGTCGTTATCGGGGAGGGTTGTGTTCTCGATGCGAGAAACCCCTCAGAAGACATTGCTATCAGATTGTCAGACGACTGCATGCTTTCAACTCATGTGCGCATTGCATGCAAGAACGGAGTGGTACGCATAGGGTCTCGCTGCGGAATTGGTGCCCAAACGATAATTCATGCCGGCAAAGATAATCCCGTAACTATCGGTGAAGACGTGGCTTTAGGGCAGCAGTGTTACATTACAGGTGGGGGGAGTTACGCCCTCGACAGAACCGACATACCCATAGCTCAGCAGGATACCAGGATCACAGGAGGTTCTGTGCTGGAGAACGGTGTGTGGTTGGGTGCCAGGGTGGCTTTGCTGGGAGGAGTTATCGTTGGTTCCGGCGCTGTTGTAGGAACGGGCGCAGTGGTAACAAAAAATATTCCTCCAATGGCTATTGCAATGGGTGTACCGGCCAAAATAAACAAGATGAGGAAGGGAAAATCCCCTTAATGGAATTCAGGCGAAAGAAGAATCTACAACGGGTTCTGTCGATCTGCAGGTTTTTACTAGGAATAGCTCTCCTGGTTGGCCTGTTACTGTGGGATAATAACGCACAACGCCTCTGGAGGCTTGTACGAACTGTCAGGCTGGAAATTGTTATTGTTCTGTTCCTTGTTGGCTTCACACTGAACTGGATAAGCTGCCTGAAGTGGAGACTTTTCCTAAAGGAAAGGAGATTCAATGTTTCGCTTTTCCGATTGTTGAGCCTGTATTTTATTGGAAAGTTTTTCAGTAACTTTATACCGAGTATGATTGGGGGGGATTTGACAAGAACTTATTTGCTCGGCAGACAGATCAACTCCCACTCCCAGTCATTTGCCAGTGTTTTTCTGGAGAGATTCACGGGGTTGATTGCCCTGATAGTTCTTGCTGTCTTTTTTTTCGTGATAAACACGAAGATGCTCAAGGAACCCACGATTGGCTTCGCGATTGTTTGCATTGCCTCTGGTTCCTTCCTTTCGATCGGATTGTTATTTAACAGAAGACTGGTTGAATGGTGCATGGCAAAGTTTAGCTCTGTCTTTTTTCTTAAGGTTATTTTTCAAAAGATTTCGGTATTGCAAAACGATATTTTGTACTTCAAGGGCAAGTATAGGCTTCTCATGAAGGCCATGGCATACTCCTTTATATTTCACTTCATGACAAGCGTTAACGTCTATTTGTGTTGTCTGGCGATCAATTTTGACCCATCTTTTTTGGATATTGCTGTGATTACCCCCGTTATCCTTCTGTTAAACACCTTGCCTGTATCTCCAAACAATATTGGATGGTGGGAATGGACCTTTACCATCCTTCTTGCTGAAGCAGGAGCCGGCCCAACTGAAGGTTTGGCTGTAGGATTGATGTTAAGGGCAATATCCCTGCTATTTTCTTTGTCAGGCGGAGCATTGTTCCTGTTTGGAAAGGCCGGCAAAAGAACAAAGGAAAGAGACTTTGAAGAACAGGAGACATTGGCAGGTTTACCATCCTCCCGTTTAGATTATTAATGACCATATGCTTAATCATTGTGGTCTTTCGTGGGAATAAAGGAATTGGGGAATTTCCCGGTTAATCTTCAACCAATTTCCTGGGTTAGAACCCAATAATTGTTCAACATTTAAAGAAACATGCTATAATTTGCATATAATAATGAAACGTATGGCTCACCAGACAGGAAGAGAGGAGTGTGTATGCGAAATCATATAAAATGTAGCTCAGTTATCAAAGGGCTTGTTTTTTGGACTCTTCTAACTTGCCTGTTACCTTTCTTCTCCTACGGCCAAACGTGCTCATACCGGGTGTTGCCTCTTGGGGACTCAATTACTCTGGGTGTTGGAAGCTCAGATTTGTCCAGCTATAGAAAGTCACTTGCTAGCATGTTAGATATAAACACTAATTATAGCTTTGATTTCGTAGGTTCCTTAAATGCTGGTCCTGAAACCTTTGATAATGATCATGAGGGACATGGAGGGTGGACAGCATCCCAGCTTGCTGTGAACATCTTTTCTTGGCTCAGAAATAACCCTGCTGAAATTGTCCTTCTTCATGCTGGGACAAACAGCCTAACAATCTCTCCTTCAGGGGTTGAGGCTATTCTGAATGAGATTGATCGATTCAGCCCTGATACATGGGTAATCCTTGCCCTGATAATCAACCAGGATCCGTACAATGCAACAGTAACCATATTTAATAATAACCTTCTGGCAATGGCCCAGAACAGGATCAACAACGGTGACAAGATTATTATAGTTGACCAGGAGGGTGCGCTCATCTATCCTGATGACCTTGCCGATCCTTTACATCCAAATGACGAAGGGTATAGCAAGATGGCCCAGGTCTGGGAAACGGCCCTGGAACCTTTAGCTAATGACCTGTGCAATGGGCCACCCCATATTATTGCAAGTGCTGTAGCACCTAAGACGCTGGGAATTGTCACTGTGCCATATACATATCAAGTCAGGGCGTACGGCAACCCTGCAATACTCTATGAACTAACGAGCGCGCCGGGTGGGATGACCATTAACCCGGCAACAGGGCTTATCAGCTGGACTCCCACTGCGACAGGCTCATTTAACGTAACAGTGCGTGTCAGCAATAGCTTCGGGAGTGACACTCAGAGTTTTGTAATCGATGTGAGGAATCCTGCCACTACTGAGCTTGTGATTGATGATGGACAGCCGGGAACGATACCGGTCGGCAAATGGATTGAGTCTACGGGCCCTAATCCTTACGGAGGACGGTCCCTTTACAGCACAACACGATCTGACAACTACACGTTCGAGGCTGCCAGGAGCGGCTTGCAAGAGGTTTACCTGTGGTGGACCACATATTCTAATCGAAACACCAACGTGCCGATTCAGATATATGATGGCGCCGCATCGTCTACTGTATATGTGAACCAGAGATTGAACGGCGGCCAATGGAACTATCTGGGTACGTACAATTTTTCCGGAGTGGCCCGGGTGCAGATCATATCAACTGAGAGCACATTGACGACCTGCGCGGATGCCGTGCGATTTGTCCCTATCGGTAGTTCTGCTCCAACGATAACATCGGATCCCATAACTACCGGCAGTGTAGGGTTACCATACACGTACGATGTGCAAGCCTATGGCAGCCCCACTCTCCTCTATGAACTAACGAGCGCGCCGGGTGGGATGACCATTAACCCGGCAACAGGGCTTATCAGCTGGACTCCCACTGCGACAGGCTCATTTAACGTCACAGTGCGTGTCAGCAATAGCTTCGGGAGTGACACTCAGAGTTTTGTAATCGATGTGAGGAATCCTGCCACTACTGAGCTTGTGATTGATGATGGACAGCCGGGAACGATACCGGTCGGCAAATGGATTGAGTCTACGGGCCCTAATCCTTACGGAGGACGGTCCCTTTACAGCACAACACGATCTGACAACTACACGTTCGAGGCTGCCAGGAGCGGCTTGCAAGAGGTTTACCTGTGGTGGACCACATATTCTAATCGAAACACCAACGTGCCGATTCAGATATATGATGGCGCCGCATCGTCTACTGTATATGTGAACCAGAGATTGAACGGCGGCCAATGGAACTATCTGGGTACGTACAATTTTTCCGGAGTGGCCCGGGTGCAGATCATATCAACTGAGAGCACATTGACGACCTGCGCGGATGCCGTGCGATTTGTCCCTATCGGTAGTTCTGCTCCAACGATAACATCGGATCCCATAACTACCGGCAGTGTAGGGTTACCATACACGTACGATGTGCAAGCCTATGGCAGCCCCACTCTCCTCTATGAACTAACGAGCGCGCCGGGTGGGATGACCATTAACCCGGCAACAGGGCTTATCAGCTGGACTCCCACTGCGACAGGCTCATTTAACGTCACAGTGCGTGTCAGCAATAGCTTCGGGAGTGACACTCAGAGTTTTGTAATCGATGTGGAAATTACCACAGTGAGGTACACTACAGTTGCTATTCAAAACGAACAATTCTACATAAACGACCACCTCACATATGAGGGTCGCACATGGAATGGAAATATAATCGAAGGTCTGCTTTTTAATGCTCGTTTGGTTAATGGTATCTTCGATGATCTCAATCCTCAGACGGTAAATTTGTGGAAATACCCAGACACAGGCATATGGGATCCGAATAGAAATACCTCCGAATTTGTAAACGCGATGCAGGAATGGAGAAACCAAGGAATGCTGGCTTTCTCACTCAATATCCAGGGTGGAAGCCCTACGGGTTACGGCAGTGGAAATTGGCTTAATCCAGGATATTTTGCAGATGGGAATCTTCGAACCGACTATATGGATCGCCTGGAGAGCATCATCAACAAAGCTGACGAGCTCGGTATGGTGGTGATACTGGGCCTCTTTTATTTCGGACAGGATGAATATTTAACAAACGAAGCATCTGTCAAGAATGCATTATCGAACGTCATCAACTGGTTGATGGACAAAGGGTATCGCAATGTAATTATTGAAATTAATAATGAGTGTGATCATGGGCGTTATGATCATACTATTCTTACTGCGCCCAGAATTCACGAACTCATTGAGCTTGCGAAGTCTATAGAAAAGGATGGATTTCGTTTTCTGGTTGGCACCTCCTTTAACGGTGGCTCAATCCCCACAAATAATGTCGTAAAATCATCAGATTTCATTCTTATTCATGGGAATGGTGTGGATCATCCTGCGATGATAACAGAAATGATTCGCTTGACGCGAAATTTAACAGAATATAGACCGATGCCGATTTTAATCAATGAAGATGATCATTATGGTTTTGACGATGCTGAGAATAACCTTGTTGCTGCAATTCAGAGCTATGCCTCATGGGGTTATTTTGACTATCGTAGGGCTGGAGAACCATTTCAGGAAGGATTTCAGTCTTTGCCTGTAGATTGGTCTATCAGCTCAACTCGTAAGATGAATTTTTTTGAAAAGCTTTCTGAAATTACCGGCTTGGAAAGTTTTCCCCGATGATTTCGATATGAGTTTCTGCCAGTGATTCATTAATCTGCTGATCATATAGCAGTTATTTTAGGAATCGGAAATCTTCAACAAATTCCTTGATCAGCATGCATGCCATGCTATAAATAAAAATATACACAATTAAAGGCTCGAAAATCATGGGTCAAGATAAGGTTCTTTTTTTTGAAAAAGAAGCTATTTTACCGTATCTAAGTATCGTCATTCCGCTCTATAACGAAGAAGAATCTGTTGACAAGCTTGTGGCCAGACTTCTGGAAGTGGGATCCGGATTCAAGTTCGCTTATGAGATACTATTGATAGATGATGGATCAACAGATGGTACCTGGAAGTGTATTGAGCGCCTGAAAGAAAAAGTACCCCACCTAAAGGGGATCAAGCTCAGGCGCAATTGTGGCCAGACCGGTGCCATGGTCGCTGGATTTGACAACTCGCTCGGTCAAATCATAGTAGCCATGGACGGAGATCTCCAAAACGATCCTGCCGATATTCCCATACTACTCGATAAAATGAATGAGGGATATGATATTGTCAGCGGCTGGAGGAAAGATAGAAAGGACCACTGGTCTAGGGTGATTCCATCAAAAGTGGCGAACTGGATGATTTCTGCAGTTACCGGTGTTGAGTTGCATGATTACGGATGCTCATTAAAAGCATACCGCGCCGAATGCATAAAGCCGATATCAGCATATGGCGAAATGCACAGGTTTTTCCCTGTTCTTGCAAGCATGACCGGAGCATTGATTACAGAAATACCGGTAAGTCACTATGCGAGAAAATATGGCACATCCAAGTATGGTTTTAATCGAATATTTAAGGTATTGAGTGATATTCTGTCAATTATCCTTATCGTTAAGTTTTCAAGTAGACCTTTATTAGGTTTTTCAATCTGTTCTTTGCCCTTTTTCTTCCTCGCTGTTTTCTTTTCTGTTCTTTCCATTTTAGCGATTGGCCTGGACTGGACACATGGGAAAGCCTTATTTTTTACCATTGTTTCCGGGCTTTGCTTCCTTGGAATGTTTCATCTCATTGCCCTTGGAATTGTCTCTGAGATGGTGGTTAACGCAAGCGACCTGTCTCATACCAGATTGCCGCAAATGACCCGAAAGGTAATTTCTGTGTGTCTGGCTTCCAGTGACAGAGATGCGCTGTCACATCATAGCACGTTATGAGATATTCAATCGTATTTATAGTTGAAGAAGAAAATGGGGATTTTTTCCAATTCTTTGATACTATCTTAAAGCTTATCAAAGAAAAGACAGAAAATTTTGAGATGCTGGTTGTTGCAAATGGAACTGACCGCTTTATAATGGCTCAGTTGGCCTTGCTGAGGGGCCACACAGAAAAAGTGAAAGTGATCACTTTTCAGAGGAGGGTACCCTCGTCTATAGGTGTTAATGCTATACTGAATGAATGCAGTGGGAGAATAATCATGCTTCTGGGGGCTACTCAGGAGTTGGATACAGCCTCCTATGAAAGACTCATCTCCTCTATGACAGAAGAGGTTGACCTTGTTGTTCCTTACAGGAAATTGAGAAAAAGCTCTTTGTTTAATAGGCTCCATTCAAAGGCCCTCAATACTATAACAAGAGTCTTGCTGAGAAGTAAGCTGCACGATATAGGCTGTAATGTCAAATTGATACACCGTGAGGTCCTGGAAAGCTTAGAGCTTTACGGGAATATGGCCAGATATTTTTCGGCGCTTGTCTTGCACAAAGGATTTAGGGTTAGGGAGATTGAATGCGAAGAATCCGACAGAATCAGGAGGACAAAGTTATATAGCCCCAGAATCTACCTGACTCGCTTGACCGAGCTTTTGAATCTATTCTTCAGTACAAATTTCTCAAAGAAGCCTCTGAGATTTTTCAATCTGGTTGGTGCATGCATTATGCTTATCGGAATGATAGCCTTGCTGTATATTGCTGTACAGAAGGTATTATTTGGTGTGCCCATCGGAGCGAGGCCTTTGCTCATAGTGGGAATCATAAGCTTAGTCACGGGGTCTCAATTAGCAAGTTTTGGGCTTCTGGGCGAGGTCGTGTCTTTTGTGCACGGCAGATCACGTAAAGAGTACACTATTGAAAAAATCATCTGATCTCGAAATAGCACGGTAAATAAAGATATCTGAAGGTAATATGCGCATTCCTGTAATTGGAGTCGGTTATGTCGGTTTGGTATATACCAGATCCAGTTAAATGACGAAATACGCTGCAGCCAACTCCATGCTTGCAACAAGGATATCCTTCATGAACGAGATGGTGAATATCTATGATAGGCTCGGCGCTGATATCATGATGGCCATGAGGAGCCTGGGAAGTGATTTACGGATTGG
>Ga0208196_1004231_pt1 | contig 11317 bp, 10 predicted proteins | sample AD_JPNNA7_MetaG_FD_184443 | JGI IMG/M metagenome (GOLD analysis project Ga0208196, IMG submission 184443) | Active sludge microbial communities of municipal wastewater-treating anaerobic digesters from Japan - AD_JPNNA7_MetaG (SPAdes) (version 2) | ecosystem: Engineered > Bioreactor > Anaerobic...
GTCGCGGATTTCAGGGCGACTCCCGCACAGGGGGTCAGGAATCTTTCCGTTCAGTTCACCGACCTCTCGTCCAACTCCCCAACATCCTGGCAGTGGAACTTCGGGGACGGCTCTCCCAATGCCACCGGGAAGAACCCCGTCCATACCTATACAGAGACCGGGACCTACACTGTGGCACTTACCGTGAGCAACCCCTATGGGAGTTCCACCCTCCAGAAGACTGACTACATCACCGTCACCGACCCGCCACCGTTCCTGCCCGGCTGGTCCTCCCGCAAACTCCATACCATCGCCGGGTCATCGTCCGGTGACCTGACCGACTACCAGGTCCCGTTCGTCGTCCACAGGACCACCGGTACCGACAACGGCAGAGACGTGTACCTCGGCACCGATGTTCAGTCGGATTTCCGCGATATCCGGTTCACCACCACCGACAACACCGTCCTCTCCTACTGGGTCCAGGAGACCGGGTCTTCCTATGCCATCGTCTGGGTCAAAGTCCCATCCATTCCCACTACCGGAACCCAACTCTACCTCTACTACGGCAACCCCTCAGCACCCTCCGCCAGTGACGGGAATACCACGTTCCTGTTCTTTGACGATTTCAACGGATCCAGTATCAATACTACCAGGTGGAACCCAACTTTAATCTCTTATAATGGGGGAACCGGGTCATACGCAGTTTCCGGTCATGCCCTGTCATTTTCTTCCACCAATTCATATGGTGTTTCCTTGAGAACTCAGAACCCCATTCCTGCTTCACCTACTGGCGGATATCGGGTCGGTCAGAAAATCCAAATCAGTTCCGGTGGTTCGTATGCTCAATATCGAACCGTTTTCTCCGATGCCTCGAGTCCAGATCCCGGAACTAATAACGGGATTTTCCTCTCGAAATACGATAACAGAATCTTTCTTAATGTTAATTCTGTCAGTACATCCGCCTCCCTGCCTTTTGTCCACCAGGCTGTTTATTCCTGGACCATTGCAGATAATGGTCAGTTATTCAAAGACGATACACAGATGCTCTCTCTCTCCAATACTGCACCTAATCTTCCAGATTCGTCGAGATACCTCCGCTTCTGGGTCTATGGTAATACTGTATCCGTCACAAATTTCATATTCGTTGCTGCCTCATCCTCTCAAGAACCCCAGCACGGAGGGTGGACCAATCTTGAAGTCAATCCTGTACCCCCCACTTCCAACTTCTCTGCCAAACCACTGACCGGCCAGTACCCCCTCACCGTCCAGTTCACCGACCTCTCGTCCAACTCGCCCATATCCTGGCAGTGGAACTTCGGTGACTCTTCACCCAATGTCACGACCCAGAACCCCACGCACACTTACTCGGCCGCAGGCAACTATACCGTCACTCTCACCGTCACCAACGCCTACGGTTCTTCCACACTCCAGAAGACAAACTATATTTCCGTCACCGACCCGCCACCGTTCCTGCCCGGCTGGTCCTGCCGCAAACTCCATACCATCGCCGGATCACCGTCCGGTGACCTGACTGACTACCAGGTCCGGTTCACGCTCTGGAACACAACTGGCACAGACTCCGGCGAGAACGTCTACCTCGGGTCCAATGTCACACCCGATTTCCGCGATATCCGGTTCACCACCACCGACAACACCGTCCTCTCCTACTGGGTCCAGGAGACCGGGTCTTCCTATGCCATCGTCTGGGTCAAAGTCCCATCCATTCCCACTACCGGAACCCAACTCTACCTCTACTACGGCAACCCCTCAGCACCCTCCGCCAGTGACGGGAATACCACGTTCCTGTTCTTTGACGATTTCAACGGATCCAGTATCAATACTACCAGGTGGAACCCAACTTTAATCTCTTATAATGGGGGAACCGGGTCATACGCAGTTTCCGGTCATGCCCTGTCATTTTCTTCCACCAATTCATATGGTGTTTCCTTGAGAACTCAGAACCCCATTCCTGCTTCACCTACTGGCGGATATCGGGTCGGTCAGAAAATCCAAATCAGTTCCGGTGGTTCGTATGCTCAATATCGAACCGTTTTCTCCGATGCCTCGAGTCCAGATCCCGGAACTAATAACGGGATTTTCCTCTCGAAATACGATAACAGAATCTTTCTTAATGTTAATTCTGTCAGTACATCCGCCTCCCTGCCTTTTGTCCACCAGGCTGTTTATTCCTGGACCATTGCAGATAATGGTCAGTTATTCAAAGACGATACACAGATGCTCTCTCTCTCCAATACTGCACCTAATCTTCCAGATTCGTCGAGATACCTCCGCTTCTGGGTCTATGGTAATACTGTATCCGTCACAAATTTCATATTCGTTGCTGCCTCATCCTCTCAAGAACCCCAGCACGGAGGGTGGTTTTGATTAGATCTTTAACCCTCTTACACAATCACTATTCAGCGAAGGCTGTAATTCCTACTTTGACTGAACGCCGATCAAAATAATCATCCCGGCGAAAAGTACATTGATACGGACCTATTTTACTCTAGACTTCCGCGAATATCTGTGCAAATTTTGAAGAGGCAGAGCATCTTTCGCTAACTTGAAGAACTGAGGATTTCGGAATACCTCCTCAAACCACAAAAGCTTTATCTTAGCTGATCGAAGTATTCTCAATGACCTTTGAGACGTTTGGATTAAATGAGGCGTATAAAAGGGTACAAAAGGTAGGAGACCATCTATCTGAATTTGCATCCTTGATCGAATAGGATCAATTTCGTCCTATATTTGCGGATATCTACCACAACAATACCCGCAAAGGAGGCAGGCCGAATGTCGACCCTGTTGTGATGATCAAACTATTAGTACTTCAGTCCCTCTACAATCTCTCCGACCCGGAACTTGAACGCCAGGTGACAGATCGGATATCTTTCCGGAAATTCATAGGATTCACGACTGAGATACCCGATTTTTCGACAGTCTGGTTCTTTCGCGAACGTCTCATACAATCAGGAAAATACGAGGAAGTCTGGAACACATTCCAGGCGCAGTTGGAGCTCAAAGGCCTCAAGATAACACGAGGAGTCATTCAGGACGCAACCATCATTACCGCTGATCCGGGAGCACGTTCATCAGACACGTCACGCGGGAAAGACGGAAAAACGCGGAGAAGCAGGGACGGTACGTGGACAAAACGAGGAGAGACTCCCTCCTTTGGATACAAGTTCCATGCACTCGTTGACAAAGAATGCCACCTGATCCGCCGTGTTGAGACAACTTCTGCTTCTGTCCATGACAACCAGGTGGATCTCTCATTGCCTGGTGAGACTGTGTATCGTGATAAAGGGTATTTCGGTATAAAACCCCGTGCATCGATCAACAAAACCATGAACCGGGCAGTCCGAGGGCGTCCACTGACTATCAGGGAGAACCGCAGGAACCGCGCAATCAGCAGAGTGAGAAGGGTGATTGAACGTTCATTCGCCGTGATCAAACGAATGTTCCATGGAGGGCATGTCCTGGTCACAACTCTCGGGAGAGTCCATCTCAAGAACATGTTTTCAGCGTTTTCATTCAATCTGGTCCAATTAGGGACACTCAAACGGAAAGGAGCCTGGTAGCGGTAGCTATCTAAAAAACCTTAAATATTAAGCAAAATTCAAGCAATTTGGGAAATGTGAGAGTGAAAATCTTCGTTTCGAGCCTCCAAGTGTGAATGCTGGCTATCCCTTCTTTGTGGATCCTACGTTTTTCGAAATCGTCTTCTATCTTTCTCTTAGTATTACACGTTTTTCGAAATTATCGTCATTAGTGTCTTTTTATCATTGAGACTATGTGGCCGAGTATTTTATCAGATATATTTCACCGATGTCCGATAATACTGTGATTATAGTCAGTTCTTATGAAAACTTTATGAGATAATATATTATATAGATAGATGGCTATGAAAAATATTATCTTTTGCAAGGGATTGGTATCTATAATTATTCCTACCTATAATCGAGCTAGTTTTCTTATAAGGGCAATAGAAAGTATATTCGACCAAACCTATAAAAACTATGAAATTATTATAATCGACGATGGAAGTACAGATTCAACGAAAGATATTATGAGTAAATATTTAAATAATGTTAATTATATTCGTATTTTACATAGTGGTATTCCCGCAATAGCCAGAAACATTGGAATAAAACATTCAAAGGGAGAATATATTGCCTTTTTAGATTCTGATGATTATTGGTGTAAAGATAAATTAAAAAAACAATTAAAGCTTTTCAATAAAAATAAAAATCTAGGTTTAGTCTGTTCTAATGCCTATAAAATTAATGAAAATTCAAAAAATATTTATTTTCCAAAAAAAAGAGATAATATTAAAAAAAGTATATTTGATTTAATAGAAGATAATTTTGTTATTACTTCGAGTTGTATTATTAGGAAAAATATATTACAATCTTCTGGTTTATTTTGTGAACAAAATTATTTAAAGGGTATAGAAGATTATGATTTATGGTTAAGAATTGGATTAATCTCAGAAATTAATTATATTGAAGAACCTTTATGTTATTATACCATACATAATAAACAATTAAGTAAAGATAATGAATACTCAAAATATTTAGAATCTTTAATTTTTATGTTTTCACAAATTTTAAATGAAAATTTCAATCAAACTATTTATAATACTCAAGTTATAGAACAAGAAATTAATTATAAAATTATTCAATTGAAATTAGAATTATTAATGCTTTTTTTAAGGAAAAAGAATATAATTAAAATAAAATCTATTATAAAAGATCTTATTAAAACAAATTTCAAATACTTATCCCTTTTCGGTTTCAATTTTATTTATCGGAAGTGTGCATATAAAGATTTAAAATAAAAGATGGTGATTCCTTAATAAAGGCCACAATTATATACTAACCAACGGTGGCCAAATGGATGAACCTGGTAGAACTGACCCAATATACAAATGCCGAGGAGAGTGCAGGGGCATATTTAAGGAAACAAAGGGTCCTTCCGACACTCGGCATTAATTTTTGAGTGAGTAATATTTTCCACCGGCGGCCCGAGCAAGTGAATGATATCGCCTAATTCGGGAGTATAATTGAGAATTCGGCAAATCCGCCTGTTATCAACAATCTCATCGATCTGTCTGACTCTCCGAAAAAGAAAATACAACCATTTCGCGCTGGGTTTTCTAGTCGGCTTCTTATACTGGTCCCTGATGGTTGTATTCTTCATGGCCAAAGTATTCCTGAACTGCCCTTCAGTGATTGAATAGACCACAAGACAGAGCACCATGATCATCACAAAGCGCGGCGATTCTATTCTCATTCTCGAGATAAACTGCAGAAACGTGGAACCTGCCATCTTTAATAAATCTGAATCCCCTCTCGACAGTGCTCTGTTCCTTGTAGTACTCCAGCATAACTTCCGGATCGATCGTCGGATAATTGCTCCCGAGAAGGAATCGCCCCAGCAACTCTTTTTCGTGCGAAACAACGACCGGATCGAACATGATATAAACGTCGACGTGATAGACCCGCTCAAGGGTCTCATCCTTTTTCGGTCTGCCCCGTTTACTGGGACTTCTCTGGTTTTTTTTCGATGATGTCGAGATGCTCTAGGCTGTACCGGGGATGTTTCACCAGCCAGCGTTCCACTGTCATTCTGGTGTCGGCTTCGCACGCAAATCCTTTGACGCAGAGCTTGTGAAGGGCAATCTGATCCCGTTGCAGGCCTTTCTCCTAGTTCTTTTCATAGGTCAAAAGACTCTTCCGGTATTGTTCTTCGGACTGGAAAAGAACCCATCGCTGGGGTATTCCTCCATAGGAACTCGAGAATACGGCATAGGTATATCGACGGTCCCGGCAACTGATCAAATCAGGATTTGACTGCACGATCTGTTGGACTTCCTTGATCGTCTCCTGAACACGGGTTATCCAAAAGCATTTGTTGCCGAGACGGGTAACATTTTCGGCGGAATACAGTGCAGAATCGGCCATGTGATAGATAGCCTCGTCTGTCACCAGGTTTTTCCGGACTCCCTCTATGGTCCGGAGAAGTGTCTTCTTGTCGGATTCGTTGCTAGACAGGGGTTCCATGAAGAGGGGAATCCCGTGCTGGTTCGTGACCAGGGAAATGATGAACTGTTTGAGTCTGATCGGTGATCCTTAGAATGGCCGTGAACGATTTTGATCAACCGGGTGTTGAATCCCGAGTCGTATTCCCCAGTGACGTTGATCGATGTCGTATCGTAATGGAGCCTGAGTGTTCCTGTCCTAATTGTGGACAGCATATGAAGCGCTATCCCGGTAAACAGGCGATTCGGCCCATATGCGGCGATTGCGTCAAGGCATTCTCCGAAAACATACTGGTTCAGCTGATCGGGCTTGATCCCTTCCTTGATCAGGCGTTCCGTTGCGATGTCTTCGAAATATTCCGGCATCAGGAATAATCGGCGTTCGACATATCCCAGGCCGTTGAGAAGAAGAGCCTTCGTGGCTTCGCCGTGGGTAACTGCGTGATGTCGTTTCTTGGGTATTTCCTTATCGATGTACTCGACGATGCCGAGGGTGTCGATCATGCCCGCCACAATTCCCAAATGGGCGATGGTAACGTTCGAATTCTCGACAATCGGCATAAATCGTTTACCGATTGTACGTACTAAGATATATAATTAAGTACAAAATAATTCAAATTCGTTGAATTTTACTGCCGACAGTTGGGTACGTATTAAGATGTATAATTAAGTACAAAATAAATCAAATTCGTTGAATTTTTACTGCCGACAGTTGGTTTTGAATTTTATCGTGAAATATACCATGGTTTTTGGATATTCAGTGCCTGACTAAATATCTGATTCTGGAATTCTGGTCCTATGGATAATTCTGGTCCTATGGATGAGTGTGTGTTCCTAGTATTTTGAAAGATTGAACCGCTACCTGGGCGCCTTTCGGGGCCGACGGGACCATCCTCATGGGGAATGTGGGGGCGACTAGCCCCACATTTGTTTCTCATTACCCACTCGGATTAGCGAAGTGCCTCATTTTTTTTTTACAATAATCATTTGTCATTGAAGAATAATCTTTTAATAATTTTTGTCGAAAAATTAGAGTCTCTTATTTGATCGCGATGAATAGTAAAATTTTTCCAAACCAATTTCGAGATATCTTTTGTTTCTTGATATTCAAATGGATCATTCCATTCAAATCCTTCGAACATATATTCTTTTAAATCATTAATAAAGCTATTTACTCCATTTTCAAGTGTTTGTAAGAAAAATGATTGAATAGGTAAAAAATTTGCTAACTTAGTTTGGTTTTTTTTAATATAATATAATTTATTATCATTTAATTTTAATATATTAATATGAACATTTATGTTATATAAATATTCATATAAAATTGTTGGATATTCAATATAACCCTTATCAGTTATACGAAATAATTCTGATAAAAAAAATGGAAGATTTTCAACGTGTTCTAAAACATGTGAACATATAACATAATCAAATTCTTTATTTGAAAATGGAAAATGCTGACCATCATAATAAAAAATTGGTTTATCTGTCACTAGTTTTTCAGTATTACCTCGTTGCATTCTAAAAACTGCTTCATTGTCGTATTTAAGCTCTAAAAAAACATCAGACCTATTAAATGGCGTACCACCTGGTCCTATTTCCAAAACATAATCATTTTTCTTAATATTTTTAATTTTTTCAGGGAAGAACATTCTCATCATGAAAATTTTCAAATAGATTCCATTCCATTATTGGTGCCAATACTCCGGGTCTTTTATGAAGCCAGTAAGGCGAATCACTCAACCCTCCTTGAATATTGAGATGTATTGCAGGTGCATTTATTCCAGGTTGACAAATCCATTCTTTAAAATATAAAGCAACAATCATTTCAATCCTATAGGAACCTTGATTTAAAAACCGTTTTGGTATTTTTGTTTTTAAAATAACTTTTCCTTTTGATAATTTTATCCATTCTGTCTCATTATTATCAGTGAAACATGACCAATATAATAAAATGCCATCTTCATTAAAAATGGCATAACCGATTTGTAAGGCTGGATCAATTTTTTCAATAGTACCTTCAATGAATACCCATATATCTTCACAATTACTTATTGGATTTTCAATTTTTTGACCATTTGAATGACCTATAAAAAATTTATAAGGTTTAAAAAATGGATTTTCAAATTCATTATTTGAATTAATCCATTGGAAATTATCCATTTTAAAATCTTCATAAAATAAATATTTATTAATAATATTTTTAACATTACTAGAATTGTAAATAATCCTTCCCTTATCAAGAAAAATACATTTATTGCACAATTGTTCAACTGCATTCATATTATGACTAACAAAAAGAACTGTTTTACTCTCTTTTACTAACTCACTCATTTTTCCTAAACATTTTTTTTGAAATCTGCTATCTCCAACTGCCAATATTTCATCTATAAGTAAAATATCTGTATCAAGATGTGCTGCTACTGCAAATGCCAATCTCACATACATTCCACTTGAATATCGTTTAACGGGAATATCTAAAAATTTTTCAATATCAGAAAATTTTACTATATCTTCAAATTTAGATTCAATATCACTTTTTTTCATACCAAGAATAGCCCCATTGAGGTAAATATTCTCTCTTCCAGTAAGTTCGGGATGGAAACCTGTTCCAACCTCTAAAAGGGAACCAATCCTTCCTTTGATTTCAACAAAACCTTCCGTAGGAGTAGTAATACGTGATAAAATTTTTAATAATGTACTTTTTCCAGCACCATTTTTTCCTATTATTCCAACTATCTCTCCTTGGTATATTTCAAAGGAAATGTCTTTTAATGCCCAAAATTCTTTTTCATTAAACAAAGTAGATGAGTTTAATTGACAATTAAAGATATTAGAGAATTTTCTTGAAAAAATATCTCCAATAGTATGATATGGCTCTTTTAGTCCAATATTATACATTTTTCCTAGATTTTTAACAGAAATTGCAATCATCCTACTCCTAAAACAAGTTCATGTTTTTATTTTTATCCCTTAAAAATTTTGGTGATTAGGTAACATCGACCCCTAACACCCTTTAGTGTAACATCAAATCCACGAAGACTTCAAATAAATCTTTCTCCTGATTATTGTATCGCCACTCCATCTCCTCGATATAGAAAAGGAATTTCTTTCGTGAGATACCGTGATGCTTAATCAACCGTTCCTTGGCAAAGGCCCAGAATCCTTCAATTTTATTGATATAGACCTTACCCCGCTTGAATTTATAACGATGATCAATATTGAGATGCTTGTAGCCACAGAACATGAGAGAGTCATATCCCCGCCATTTGTCTATGTACACGATAGAGCCTCTCCTCACCCTCTTCACCGTTTCCGTCATGAGACTATCCGCTGAAAAATCCTGGACAATACTTACCGAGATCTTTCCTCCGCGCTCTAGGATCCCAAAAACGATGGTCTTGCCTCCTGCACCTCGACCACGTTTCCCTTTCCTCTTTCCCCCAAAGTAGGCTTCATCTGCTTCTAATTCTCCTTTCAGAAGCTAATCTGTCTTGGCAAGTTCTTCAACAAGAACCCGTCGAAGAATGTCGTAGGCTCGCAATGTGGTTTTGTAACTCAGATGGACCTCTTGGGAGGCCTTCCTTGCAGAGGTGGATAGCTCGAATCATTTCACGAGAGAGAGCCATTATGATGGCGATATTAGGAGGAGCGCGAACCTAGTTCCCTGAAGTAGCCAGTAGTCCTTCTTACATCCCTTGCACCGTACTCTCCACCTCTGGTGATAATAGAACTCAGAGGATGAACAGGATTGACAAATGGTATTCCCACGTTTCTTCCAAAGATACTCTAGGGAGAATCGATCTTCAGAAACGAGCTTGCCGATCTCCCGGAAATCTATATGATCCATATCCCCTTCCTAACTAAAAGTTAGGGGTGGATCCTACACAATCACCAAATAAAATAATGAGATAGGGGTAACCTCTCTGAATGGGGTAGAAGATAACTAAAAAAAGGGAGGCTCTCCCCGATTATACGTGGTTCTTCGCTCATTCGAATGGGTTATAACTGAAGGTGAGGCTGGTTGCCTCCCTGGGAATAGTTCCGCCGCCTCCGAAGGGCGCCCCGGCGGCGGTTTCACGATGATGTTCCTATGAAGCCGACTCTCTCCTCCGGATAAACCAATTCAAAACTGAGAAAGGCTGTTCATGCACTCATGCAGCGGATCCTCCTGAAATGAGGAGGAAGGAGTTGGTTTATCCTTATGAGTGGTTGTGCAGGATTGGAGTTTTGTTTTTTCCAGGAACATCCTTCCGCTACCCCTGTCTCTCACACGATGTCCGCGTAGTACTGCTCCACCCTCCTGAAATAAAAAATCCCTGCAACGAGGAGGGCGAGAACGACGGCAAGCGAAACCCCCATCATGGCACCGGGAGGATTCGTCCCAAGAAGCGCCCAGCGGAAGCCCTCTATCACACCTGCCATGGGGTTCAGTCCATACAATACCTGCCACTTTTCGGGGAGGAGTGAACTCGGGTAGACAACCGGCGAGGCATAAAGCCATATCTGGACCAGGAATGGCACGGTATACTGGAAGTCCCTGTACATGACGTTAAGTGCCGAGAGCCAGATGCCGACGGAAAGCGATGTCAGGACTGCAAAAAGTATGAACAGCGGGAGAAAAATGACGTTGACGGTCGGCATGAACCCATAGTAGGCCATCATCACGACGAGGATCGAGAAGGACACGCAAAAGTCAACGAGAGGGGAGAGAATCCCGGAAAGGGGCATGATCAGCCGGGGGAAGTAGACTTTCGTGAGGATGTTCTGGTTCTGGACCATGCTCAGGGTCGACCGGGAAAGTCCCTCTGCAAAGAGAGTCCATGGCAGGAGTGCAGCGAGGCTGAAGAGGGGGTAAGGGACGCCCTCCGAGGGGATCTTTGCGAAGCCCCCGAAGATGACGGTGAATATGACCATCGCAAAGAGTGGCTGAATGATGGCCCAGGCCGCCCCGAGCGCCGTCTGCTTGTACCGGAGTTTCACGTCCCGCCAGGTGAAGATGTAGAGGAGCTCGCGGTATTCCCAGAGCTCCTTGAAATCGATGGGTACCCACTTTTTCGGCGGTGTAATGATTGTGACAGGGAGGTCATCCGGAGCGGTTGTCGCGGTAGTCATGAGTTAACCCATCTGTCCACAACTCAGTTGTGCGTGCATTTCACGAATACCTTTTTCAGCAATGGTCCGGTTCGCCGGTACCATTCTTACCGAGTGTCTTCTGGTACCACTCGATTGTCCTCTTCAGCCCCTCCTCGAAGGGAACTTCGGCACGGAACCCAAATTCCCTCTCTGCCCGGC
>Ga0208196_1004232_pt1 | contig 11309 bp, 17 predicted proteins | sample AD_JPNNA7_MetaG_FD_184443 | JGI IMG/M metagenome (GOLD analysis project Ga0208196, IMG submission 184443) | Active sludge microbial communities of municipal wastewater-treating anaerobic digesters from Japan - AD_JPNNA7_MetaG (SPAdes) (version 2) | ecosystem: Engineered > Bioreactor > Anaerobic...
CATGCGGATTGTAACCAATTCCGTATATTTTATGAAGGTAACTCATAGCGTCAAATATACTAATATTTTCGCCTTTTACCTCTATTTCTTTCGATAATTCTTGTATTTTACTTTCTAAATTATGCAACTCTCCTTTGAGTTTCATAAGGTCTTGTTCTGCTGTTTCTTTCGAGTACCTATACCCGTATGATTTAACTATATTAGCAATATCGTCATCATGCTTTACAGCTAAAAGAATTAAACATGCCTTTAGTATCTGTCTTTGTTCCTCTATTCTTAAGCATCTATGAATTATGTCTTTCTTCTTTGTTCCGTCTTGTTTTAGTATTTTCTCTACCTGTTCGTTTATTCGCTCACACGCTTCAATCATTTCAATAGTTGGTTCAAAATCGTAATTTTCAGATTTAACTACATATTGAAATTCCCCCTCTATTATCTTAAAATAATTATAAACGGGCAAAAAGTCTATATGTCTATAAATATTCTTTTGTAAGACGTACAATTTCGGGTTTAATCCTCGCAATAGTTTCTTTATTATATTTGAAAATACCTTCATATTTTTGTGTTAACAATTTAGTTTTTTCGTCCGAACTTGTTAGTCTTATTTCCCTTTCCGTTGCTGTTTCAAGTCTTACGCCCGAATAGAATTGTCCTGTTAGGTATAAATCTACTTTTCCGTTTGCACCAGGATTCATTCTTCTTTTTTGTTTTTCATAACTCAATGAACGATATACAAAAGATTTTAAACCATGTCTACCTGTATACATCTGCTCTTTAATTGCATCAATAAAAAACGTAGGGTTATCGTTTACGAGTCTTGCGAATGCTTTTCTTGGGTTCAACGCTTGTATTCGTTCGTTTTGTTGCCTCAAATTCATCGTACAATCTATTTAAATATTGCTCTCCGTTTACCATATCCTTGATAGGTTTTAAACGTAAGTGCGAAGCAATGAAATTTTTACGCCCCATTGCTAACGCACCTCTCACATTTATATCCATTATACTATTCCTGTAAAGGTTATAGTATTCGTACCCTCGATTTTAATCGAAGTCAACGAAATTGAAGAACAAGCAACAAGCTCTAACGTGTAATCATTTGCTAATGTTGCAGCAAGGTCATACTCCCCAATCTCGCCAGAAGCCTCTAATGTTGTTATTACTTGCGTTGCTCCGCTTGCATCTTTCAACACAAAATCGGCTTTTACTAAACCATCAACCCCTGCAGTAGTCATTGCACTGTCTACTGATTTTTTCAATACTTTAACTTTACAACCTGTTGCAGAAACTTCCGATACTTCTAATTCAACATCGTAAACCCCGTCAAAATCGGTTTTTGGATTCCAATATTCTGTCTGATTCAAAGGTTCTAATACAGCTCTGTTGTTTACGAAGTCCTCTGTTGATTTAATCGTAAACGTAACAGGGGTAAGCATTTTCTCTCCTTGTCCTGCAAGTTTCGGTTTACCTACGTGAATACGACATGAAATACCTGTGAATTTTGTTCCGTCTGGAGTCAAACCGATTAGTGAGCCGCTTGTGTCGATTAATACACAATCTAAGTCTTTACCGTTTAATCCGTTAAGATTTAATGCAAGGTAGGTATTAACGTCAAGCAACGCATCGAATTGTATTTTACCCCATTCAGCGAACTTCTCGCCCTGTAATGACGTTGTAAATACGTCATCAGTTGATTTGTCCGTAAAAGATTCAAACATAGGTAGCATATATACCCTTTGATTTTTAGGTAATTTCTGTTTTGCCTCCCAATCTGCTTTTGTTAGTGCTGATGTTGCAGTTGCGAACTCTAATCCGCCGTCAAGCGATACTAAAGCTCCAACTAAAACGCCCAATTTGTTGCCAACTAACTGCTTGAAACCTGTATTTCCGAGTTCTTTGGTCTTTTCTGAAAAGTAGTTTATTTTTGCCATTATTTTTTTAGTGTTAGGTTAATTTTTAAACAATCTATAATATCATTCAATTCATTTTGTGGTAAAAAAAGGTATTCGCGAGTGTGGTCTATTCTTACTTCATTGTTTTGAACCGGGTTTTTATCAAATGTAAATTTACCCTCACGAAACATAGTATAAAGAAATTCAGCGAACAAAGGCTCTAAAATCTCATCGAATACTAATTCAATGCGTTGTTTTGTCGTGTAATTCTTATTTGTAGACGTTATAAAGTAAAAGTTCGTAGTAAATTCAGAATAAGTACCGCCACGAGTTTCAGTGAATATTGGCGACATTACAATTAACGGGTATTTCGTTCCGTCTTGAGCTTTATCGTACATTAAAGTAGATAGTTCAGAAGCAACCTCGTTCCAATCAGCAGCAATAAATCGCGGCTCACTATCCATTCGCTTAACGCATTCTTCAACTAACAATATCGGATTCATATACCTATAAATGTAACATAGTTTAATTCACTATCGGTTAACTCATTGTAAATATCTACAGCATTATTATAAGCTCTAATAAGTTTAGATTCGTCAAATGTACGCTCGTTTGGTATTTGTTGCTGAACATTACCAACGGGAGTATTTTGACTGTATGTATCACGTACATACTCAAAATATGTAAAACCTACGTACATTTCTTTGACTTTTGATTCATTTTCATTGGTAACATCAATAGGATACTTCGCTTCGATGTAATCAATATACTTTTGCAGCATAATTTGAACACCTGAATTATTAGTATCTATGAAATAAATACCGTCAAAATCATCTTTACTTATTAGACTTGCCATTTTTTCGTTCTTTTACATTTGTTTCGACTTTTTTCGCCAAACCTTTTTTTATTAAGAGGTTACCGAGTTTAACGGTAACCTCTATATTTTTCTCTTTGAATGATATTTGCATGATTATTTTCTATTTATTGCGTATACCTTATAATAAGCCTTTTGGTCAGTTGCTCCAGAAATACCACGTATTCGTAAGTAAGGATAATTATAGTTGGTTAGTGATTTTAAATTCATTCCCGTAGACGCATTTGATAAAGCTATTGTATCTACATTCGTAAAATTAACACCGTCCATTGAGCTTTGAAGATAAAAATTATTAGTTACTGTACCGCTGACCTTTGTAACATACAATCCAATGCCTAACTGAGGAACGTCTGAACCTGTTACTCGAAGTAAAAGGTCTAATGTATCATTCGCCACCAATGTATCGGTAGTTTTCCCTAAATAGTATACGTAAGTATCCTGTGCTAATGGTTTTGATCCACTAACAACTCCTACATTTGTCTGTGCATAGCTCACACTTGCTACAAGTAAAGCTATTAAAAAGAATAGTTTTCTCATTTTATTTAAGTTTTAATAATTAAGCACCGGCAGTAATTGCAGTTAAAGCAGCAGAAATGTCGCTTACTTTCACAATTGCATTAGCATAAACAGATTTAACAACTAAATTCTCACGAATATAAGCGTTAACTGTTACGAGTCCTTTTAATGCATCATCGTCAACTTGTATTAATTCAACAACTAACTCGTCAAATACATACAAAGTTGCTTTACTCAAATCGCCAACGATTAACTTATTTGCTGTCATAAGTGCATTTTCTGCTAATGTCATTCCTCCAAATGATACAGCACCGCCTAATTGCCAATTTGGATATATAGGCATATCAAATTCGTTTTTCAAGTAACGAACTACATCAACATCGGTAGGGTTAGCGATAAAATTTGTCGGCATTGCACCACCTTTAGTATTAACAGCTATTTGAGTTTTACATTTACCAACTAAATCGACAAAGTTTGCAGCTTTAATTGAAATATCTGCTGTTGCAAATTCAGTAGCATAAGACAATAAGCCTTTAATGTTGTTGTTCAGACCATCGCCATTGATTAACGCGTTATCTTCAGCTATTCTCATGTTGTTATTCACAAGTTGAGTAACTTCGCCAATCATATATGCTTCATCTTTAATTTGGTCGATTGAAACTTTGATATGGTCTTTGATACGTTTACCTGCTAATGATTTTTCTTCCCAAGTTGCAACTGATTCAGTTGTTTTGTTTCCTTCCGCAACTGCCCCTGCATTGTTTGTAATTGCAGATTGCTCAATCCAACGAACTGTACCACCTGTATTTGAGCCTAATACTACGCGAGGTAATAAGTCTGCAACAAAAGGAATACCGCGTTGTGATTGACCAACTCCTTCGATTCTGTAAGCATTTGTATTATTTGTTATACTTGCAGCTGTTACCGCTTTGCGAGTAGTTCCAAAACTGTACGGCTTACCTTCAGAAATCGCTTTTGCTATAGCGGAAGCATTTTCTTTGTACTGTTCTGCGAATGTTTTTTCTGTATTTTGCCCTTTGCGTTGTATTTCCGCAAGCAAATTACCTTGAATTTCAGCAGCAGCTTTTAATTCGTCAAATTGCGAAGATGTTACTACACCGTCAAATTTTTTACTAATTTCATCTTGAAAATCTTTTAATGCATTCTGTACACTTTGTATATCTTGCATTGAGGGTAAAGTTTTCTTGAACCCTTCTAATTCACTGCCTAATGCAGCCTTCAATTCTTCTTGTGTCATTTTTTATTTGTTTAAAGTTTTGTTTATAAATTGTTTTATCTCGTCGAGTTTTATCGGCTCATCGTGAGTGATAGTCTCGTGTGTTTTTACTGAAAATGTAGGAGTTATCGGATTACTCCCAAATACAACCGCTGACCCCTCGATTATTTTAGCCTCTGTTACCGCGTAGAAATAATCATATGCTATGTCTTTAGGGTTAGCAACTTCTCCTATGTATTTATCCCAATTCTTTTTTTCTCCTGTTGCCCATGATTCTTTAGAGTTCACACATAAGAATACATTTACATACTGCATTCCAACGCTGTGGTTATCTACATAGCCATTTTTGTACTGATTAAACATATATTCATGTTCTTTCGCGTAAATATCGCCCTCAAACATTAATGCTTGTGTATTTCCTTGTAAATTAGCACCTAATTGTTGCCAAGTAAATGTCTTTGTACTTGCGTTCATTTCTCTGCTTATAACGTCCTCGAATGCTTGCGAATGTTGTTTAAGTAGTTTGAATGTCTTTTTTTGCTTCAATGATTGATTCCAAATCGAAGGAATATGAACGTCTTGGTGGCTGTCGTATAAGTTAGTTGTATTAATGATTAACTTCACATGTATTTTGTCGATTGATTCAGCTTCGTAACTTAACGATTTCATGCAAACATCGTTCACTTCATCGTAAAACGAAATAGCTATACCGTCCGCATGTTTTATAGTTGAACGTTTATGGCTTATTAATTGCTTACTGTTTTGACATAAGTATTTATGTAACTCTGTCAAATTATCAAACTCTTTCATTTTTTTACGATTTTAGATTGTTTTTTAATCTTTCTAATCTTTTCAAACTCTTCTTTATTCATAGCCTTTTAGTATTTCTTTTGCTTCTTCTACACTTAAAATTCCAGCTTCTATATTTGCCCTCATTGAATTACTCATACTTGAATAGGTATCTGCTTTTAGTTTTTTATCCTCCTGCATGAAACTCAAATGCGAAAAGTCGAACATAAACGAATAACCTTTATTTTTTGTGTCGAATATTTTATCAAACCCCTCTGCAATACTTTGTGATTCGGGTATAATACAGTCATCATAAAACTCTTTTTTAGCTTCTAAATATGTGTTGTATTTTGATGTGTCAGGCAATGCCATTAATGGTGCAGGTATTCCCATCGCCAACGCAACAGCTCTATAATCAGCATTCTCACTATCAAACAATCCTAATTCAGTAGGTGTCCTTGTCAATTTAGTTGCTCGCATTGGTATTTTAGTAATCATTGTATGCCATTGATTAGACAAGCTACCGTATTTTCTGTATTCTTTTTGTATTTCATCAATTTCCTTTGGGTGCAATGCTGTTAATATTCCAGCAGCATCTCCACGTTCGGGGCTTAACAATACTTCAGCACCTCTGTTTTTTATTGTCGTCTGTCTACTCTCTATTGAAAATGCTATATTTTCGATATTCTTGTATACTAAATCTAATCTACTTTTAGGCTTTATAACCTCCTTAAGTTCAATAGAGGCATCGTAAATAGGTATCATATTATTCAAGTCATCGCCTGTTATATTATAACTCATTCCAAATAAGTTAATTTGATAACTTAACACGATTGATTCTTGATTGATGTATGAAGCTATTTTATAATTAACAGTAATTGCATTGTTCGGAATAACAACCATGCTTTTAACATCTTTGAAGCCAATCGGAACAATTCTATAAACATAAGCAACCCCATAAATATTCATGAACGTCTCAATAGTCTTAATAAACTGTGAGCGGTTTTGGTAAGCGTTCGGATTATCGATTACCTTTAAATCCTTAAAAAAAGCAGCGTTTGTGATTTTTTCTTCTTTATCGTTAATAGCTACTATCTTACCAGTGCTTATTGCTTGTGATTTCTTTAATACTCCTATCCCAACAGCCGGACATTCCTCGTACATCGAATAATAGTTGTTTTTATAGGAAATGCTTGCGAATGATGAGGGTAGATAATTTATTGCTGAAATATTGGATTTCAACACATTAGCTCCTATTTGGTATGCTTTTGCTATACGGGAAAATATATTCATTGCAAAAATTTGCTACAAATATATATTATTTAATGATGCAATGCAAATAATTTTATGATTTATATCATGTTTTTACATCATGTACTGCGTCGCATATCCTGCTGCGTCCCAAAAGTGATTGAAGTCGTCTATCGGTTCATCGAGTTTTATTCCTCTTATTTTAGCATAACAGTAATTTTCTTGTTCTTCTTGAATATGCTGTCTTTTGACCAAATTAATGTTTTCTCTATTTATTAAATCAATTCGATGCTTCACGCAGCCTGGAAATTTCTTTACAGGTACAAACTTAAAGTTCAAATTATCATTCATAGAAAATGTGTTGAGGTCTGCTATTTTTTGTGGTTGAGCCGAATCGCTTATACATACTATCTCTGTTACATTATTTTGCGAAGCCCATGATTTTAAAGCCTTGTAAAAGTTAATTAATCCGCTGTTGCTGTCATTTTGAATGTCTGAACCTGTTGCCATACTTCCATATATCGGGCAATCATACCACCTCCCTTGCTCATTTTTACACGCCTGAACAAATGCGTATACTCCTGTTGTATTGCCAAAATCTAACCCATATAAGTATCGTTCTGTGTTGTCCGTCATTTTATCAACCCAATTAACGCGAGGAAATACAAGCCCTTCCATACTCCCACGCTCACCGCATGTATAAACTTTATACCTGTATGCATTTGCCGTTCCTTTTTGTATATTCTCAATAGTAGGCTCATATCCTTGCAGCTCTTTTTTAACGGTTTCCGGACAATGCTTATTATTCTTATAAGTTGTTTTTGTGAATAGCACATTTTCTCTACCATCCCATTTGAAAATCCAATGTTGAGTAAATTTAGGGTTCCAGTCCGCAATAAATAGCATCGTGCAACGCATATATATACCACTTATTAGACTTTCACTTTGGATCTCTAAAGCCTCATTTAAGAAACAAATATCACTCGGATACCCCTCTGTATCTTTTTCATCGTCTAACCCTCTGAACTTAATTATGTGCTGACCTATTTTGTAATTCGGCTTCGGGCTTGTAACATAAGCATTTTGGTCGTATATTCCTATCTCTTTTGTAAATCGTATAAACTCATCAAATGTTTTATCTCTACACTCCGTCAAAGTCTTGCGAAGTATGTAAATTGAAAGGGGCTTTTTAATGTGCCAACATAGGTAAACTATTAAATGAAATGTATCCCAAGTTTTCGAGCTGCGACTACCACCCTCATTGCATATTGTTAATTTATCTGACCTATCACGATTTGCGAATTTATCGAGCATGTAATAAAATAAATTATTAGGCTCAAATTTCAAATTAGGCATGTCGACAAAACAAAATAGATTGAAAGTAAAATGTATTATTCTAATTCTAAATTATTACCATTTATTTGAATTGTAATAGGTGCTTGTATTTTTTCTCCTTTTGTTGTTGCATCTAAATATGATTGATTTAACAATCTATGCTCTTCGGGTGTTGCTATAAGTCTATACAAAGCCAACAGCTCTGCTGCTTTTTCTGATTTATACAGTTTTGCCCTTATGCTTGATTTTGTTTTAATTTTATTCTGTTCGAGCATTTCCTTTAGAGTGTGCATTTCGTCCGAATCCAAAGTGAATGTGTCATAAAAATATGACTTTCCACAGGGCAAAAATGCAACTATATCCTCTACAAAGAATAGATTATTTTTTGCAATCTGTTCCTTTGCTTGTTCGTATATTTTCTTTTTATCGTAAGCCATTTTTATAGGTTTAAATAATCTTCATTGACTTCATTTCCTGACAAATATACGCCATTATTAAATGAAAGTAAATCTCTTTTTATATAAAAAAGAGTGTTTGAATCTCTACATATTCTTACTGAGTCAAATATAAACTTTGCCCAATCTATATTCTTGTCTATTCCTTTATAGTTGTTTAATTTTCCAATTCTTACATGATTAATGAATTCTGAAACTTTTTTTAACATATTCAAAGATTGTTCCGGTATAATAACAGGCTCAAAAGACGCCCATGTTTTAATATTATTTTCAGCAAAAAATTTTAATCCATCAATTCTTTGTTGTGGTGTTTCTGCTCCACTCTCCCATTCTTTAGAATCTTTTTCGTTATCGAAAGTTAAAGTGCTTCCTATTTTTATTCTATTTCCGAACTTTTTAAACAATTCAACATCTTTTTTTGCTTTGCTCGGATTTTTTGTGAGAATAGCAACTTTATGCTCATAAAAGTTTAATATCTCAAGAATCTTTGATGTTTCTCCATCTTCAGCATTGCAATATGGGTCTGATGTAAACGAGAATAAAATTTGCTTTTCGCAATCTCTATGTTTTTGTGCTGATTTTTCTATTTTATTGTAATCAATATTTTTTGTAACAGTGCCATGTTCGTATTTTGAATTAAATCTACCTAACATGTTTGGTACATAACAATACTTGCAACCATTGTCGCAACCTTTAAAATAGTTCAGTGCTAATGGGCTGTATTCTCTTGCCCTGCCTGTTGGTTCGTAAATGTTCATAATTTATAATTTTATACGTTAATAATATGCAATATAATCATTTTAAGCTAATTACCAATAGAAAAATAAAAATAATTTTTTCTATCAATAAAATAACCTATTATATTTTTTACTCCATGTAAACTTAGATATTGTTCCATTTTATCCATGCCATTTTTAGAAAATAAAGTACTACATTTTCTTAACATATTTTTCGTGTACCCTAACTCTTCTAACATTCCATTCGGCAATCTACCCATTCCACTCTGAATAAATGTCACATGAACAAATCCTTTGAAACCTTTTAAAAAAATTGTTTTTAATTGAAAGTATGGAACTCCATAAGCATCGAAATCTATTATATCATAAATACTATAATCAAATAATGGAATAAATTTTGAATTATCACCTTTTAAATAAACTCCTTTTTTATCATTTTTAAGTTCTATTTTTAGAATATCTATATCCTTTGGCGTGCGTTTTTTTACTTCGTTCCATATTACCCCACTTCCTGCATAAGCTTCAAGTATTGTAATTTTATTTTTATTTATTTTATTTATAGTTTCAAGCCTTAGTAATACTTTTTCCTCTATAAATGAGTTGTCTGTTTTTTTATTTGTCCCCATGCTTGTTACGTGAAAAGGTTGGTCGTATCTTATATTATGAGATGTACATAAAACCTTAAAAATATTTTGGATAATTATTGTAAAAATCTTTAGTTTGACGTTTGCTCATATTCTATATTTTCTATTTTTAAAATCTCATCTAAATAAGGTTTTAATTTTAATATATCTTCAGGATTAAACGAAATTAATATGTGCGTTTTTTTATAAGGAATTATATCCTTATTTTCTTTTTTTGCTAGTTTACTTTCATCGTTAAAATTTGGCATTTCAATACCCCAAGAATCTAACTCTTCTACATTCCACTCATTCGCCAACATTTCCCAATCATGCTCACCAAAACCTACATTATCAGCAATTATAAAACGTCTTTGCTCGTCTTCCGTTAGTTCATCGGCACGTTTTACCCATTCATCAGGAATTTCTTTATATCCAAGTTCCTTTAGTGCTTTTAAACGCATATTGCCACCAAGCACGATATTATCTTCATTTATTACCATCGGGCGAAGTTTCATCATTTTTGGAAACTCCTCTATTGATTTTTTTAATTTAATAAACTTCTCGTCTTTTATAACACGAGGGTTATTTGGATTTGGTTTTATATCTGATAATTTCATTATTTCCGTTCATTACATTTACCAAAACAATCAATTACAGTTTCCGTATATCCCGTTGCTTGCCCGTTATCGTCATATACAGGATATATACATTCATTGCAGTTTTCCTTATTACAGCTAAACATAGTAGCTAATAAGAATATGAATAATAGATTTTTCATTAGTTCAAATTTATTTTACAAATTAATATCACATTTACGGTCTTGAAATAAACCCGTTCTTTGAATACCGCTTTACTTCTTTGTAAATTTCGTAAGCGTTCGACAAATGCAGTACTATCGCTGTTATAATTAGTCCGAGTATGTAAACCCATAATGGTATAATAAAAAATAATTCCGTCAACTTAATTATCAATCCAAATAGGAATAATTCAAGCAAATATAATATAATTTTTTTCATAACTATTGTTTCAATTTATAAATTATTCCTTTTTCTGTACAGTCATTTGCGAACCACATACCGGCAGCACAATACCTTCCTCTTTTAAATGAACAACCATCACAGTCACTTGTAGCTTTCTCCGTTACAATAACAAATTCTTCGGGCGTAAATTCTTCGGGTAGGTGTATTTCCTCGAAGGTTTGCTCGATGAGTTCTTTGACGTACCCCCTCGATACTTCTTTTATTTTATTACCGTCGGTATGGTCGATAATATAAAATTCAGAGGATAAATTGCATACAAACCCATATTCATTAACCCCACCCAATTTCTCTAATTGTTTGATAACTTCATCGCCTCGCGTTTTGTTGCCTCTAATGTATTTTTTTATCATAACTTTACATTTTAAAAAAAATCTTCTATATCAAATTCAAAATCATTCAAATCTACTTTTTCATTTATTACGAGATTTTCAGTCTTTGTATATAGGCTTTTATCCCATTCTGCCGATAGTACTTCTACTCCTGCATCTCTATTGTCAGCATCGCACCATTCTGCTTCTACCTCAAAATCTACGTCTGCATTTATTTCTTTAATGTATTGAACT
>Ga0208196_1004239_pt1 | contig 11286 bp, 13 predicted proteins | sample AD_JPNNA7_MetaG_FD_184443 | JGI IMG/M metagenome (GOLD analysis project Ga0208196, IMG submission 184443) | Active sludge microbial communities of municipal wastewater-treating anaerobic digesters from Japan - AD_JPNNA7_MetaG (SPAdes) (version 2) | ecosystem: Engineered > Bioreactor > Anaerobic...
CTAAGTTTAATACTACATTCGCTTGTGGGTTTACGTATTGCATTGACTTACTAAAATCATCAATCCATTTCTGTGTTTTCTCGTTGCTTTCAAGTGTCGCTTTCGCTTCTGGATATTTATCTAATAATCCTTGTTGTTTTTTTGAAAGTGCTTGTTGTACTTCTGTAAGGTATTTTATCTTCTGAAATTCAGGCTGTCCTTCAAATTGCTGTATCTTTGTTTGTGCTTGTATTAATGGCTCGGCAATTGCAGAACGCTGTTGTTGTAAATCATCAAACTGTTGTTTTATCTGTTGATATTCCTGTGTTGTAGTTGGTTTCTTTTCTGTTAAAGATTTCAACTCAGCATCAATAGCATCAATTTTAGGTAACTCCGTTTCTAAGGTTGTACCAAAATCTTGTTTTTGTTTTTGGTAAGCATCATAAGCACCTGCGCCATACTTAGTGTCAATTTCGGATTTTGCAAGGTCTAAATTTCTACCTAATACAGAACCAACTTTATTGTAAGCATCTACATCACTTTGGTAAGCGTGCATATCAGCACCGAATAAATGTGGTCTATCGTATGTATTGTTTTGTTTTTTAAGATACTCCTTAAATTGTATCGGATCAACGGTAGTTAAATCCTGTTTTGTTTCAGTAAGATAATTCGCTAACTGTTCACCTATTTTATCCGCGCTTAATACCTGTTGGTTTTCTGCGTTGGTTTTCCCATTAGGAATATGTAGATAATTGGTATTTACATACTCATTTCCTGTTATTTTTTTAAATCTATCGTCAGGTTTTGAAATACCACTAACTCCTTGTAATGGATTTATATTCTTTTGGATATTTGGATTTAGTGAATTTTCCGCTATCTGCTTAAAACCAGGAACACCCTGAATGCTTTTACTTGGTGATGTAGATGTTAATATAGATACGGATTGGGAAGTAGTCTTTCTACCACTTTTTAAATCGGGCGTAGTAACTTTATTTTTTACAGATTCTTCTATTGCATCGGATGGTGGTACAAAAACTTCTTCAACTTCTACTTCTGCATCTGCAGGCGGTATGAATTTATCTGACATTTTACTTTTTTATGTACGTTTTACCATCCAATCCTATCATTTTGTCGCCCTTTTTCAATTTACCCCATGCTTCATTCCATTGTGTTTGCGTTAATGCGGGAATTGAATTACCCGTTTTTGTAACGGTTTTATTTGACTGCGACGTTCCGTTTGTAGTTTTCGTGCTTACTTTTACTTCCTGTTGGTTTGGAGTGACGTTGTATGATCCATTTCCACCTGAGAAGTCATAAGTGCCAATCTGCCCTTTTGCTTCATCCTCTTTACGCTTGAACGGCTGTTGGTATTTCGATACAAACGCAGAAACACCATTATCGTCTACAGGGTAAACTTCTTTAACGGTATTGTCCACACCGCGCACCACAATGAATTTACGGTCACTCGGAATGTCTTTTACATTTGTGTATGAACCATTAGGATTGTGTAATTTATCTTTTACTCCATACTTTGTTAAGTCTCTTGCGCTAACGGTAATTGCCTGAACAGGCGCATAAAACTCTTGACCTTTATCGTTGTAAACATAATCACCAAACTGATTATCAAATACAGTATTTGGTGTATTCAATAAATTGCTTAACGACGCACTGAACTGTGAACCTGCAAGTTGCTGTCCTGTTGTTTTAAATTGTGAAGCTGCCGCATATGTATCTGCATTTTGCTGCTTAACCGCAAGGTTATCCAAATGCTTACGCATATCCTGTGCTAATTTTGCAGAAAACTTATTGTCGTACAGTGGTGGCATTAAACTGTTCTTTAAAGCCATACCTTCGCCTTCAATCTTATCTGCTAATTCAGGGTGTTGTTCTTTTGACTTATCAATAAATGCCTGCACCGCATTGACATCGTTTGTCCATTTATCTAATACGTCTTTTGCCTGCTGCTCACCATAAACCGAAATTGGTTTTTTGTACGCCTCCTGCAATCCCTTAAATCCTTCAAATGGTGCTTCTAATGAATATTTACCCAATAATTCATTCGTAAGAACCTGATGTGCATCAGGATTGCCAACTATTGAATTTGGGCTAAGTTTTAATTTTTCTAATTGTTGCTGATTCTGTCTGCCTGTTTTTAATTCCTTGCCTGTTTGCAAGAAATCCTGATACATTTTATTCCATTCGCTTGCGTACTGCAGATGTGTCGGATTATTTTTTGGTTTAGTTACATCTATGCCAACTGCCTTTCCCTTGATGGCATAATCTTTTAGTTTCTGCGCTAAGTCAAAGTATTTATCGGTTAACTCAGTGTCAGTTTGAATGTCTTTTTCAGTTTCAACTTTCGGCACCGCAATATCATCCAATGATGGCAATCCCCATGCGGATGCGCTCACCGCCTTTAAGTCAGGAAGTGCGCTTTTATATAATGGATTTTCAGGAATGTTTACATCCACCAATCCTGCGCCTGTGTTTCCATATATCATGGTTGTTTTCCGTTTAGGTTCATTGCTGTTTTCTGTAATTCAACATCGCCTTTCAGTTTTGTTTTTTGCAACTCACGGTTTGTAATCATCTCCTGCACCTGTCCATTCGCTTGAGATTGTTCCTGTTGTCTTGCCATTAACATCTGAGATTGTTGCTCCTGCATTTGCGCCTGTTGCGCCTGTGCTTCTTTTTCTTTCTTCTTCATTAATCCGATATAATTAAATACCGCACCTTTTACATCTGATTCCGACTGTACCTCTAATTCCAATGCTTCGTGTAATGGTAGGTTATGTTGCAAACCTGCAATGATGTACTCTTTTAATGTGCTTCTATTTACGGAACCATTTTTCACAATAACCTCATGGTCGTCGTCGGCAATATCATCTTCCATTTCAATAAACCCGAGATACAAATCGCCAATAATATCGCTCCATCTTTCAGGGTTGTTCTTCCATGAGATACGGATATGTTGTGCGTGTTTTGTAAGCAACTTACTTTCAAACCTAAAGAAGTTATCAAAGAAATATTTTGATGTTTTCGCAGATTGCTGTAATGCCATCTGTGTAACTCCATTTAACTGATTAGCGGATTGTATCACTCCCTGCCTTGCATCATTGATGCTTGAAATATTTTTCATTTCATTGTCAACAAATGACAACAAGCTCATTAATCCTGCAATCGTGGCGCCTAAGCCTGTATCACCACTTGACACACCACTGCCCTGGTTGCCACTTGGCATTTCTCCCTGTTGGCTATTATACATTCTTACGCCATGCGCTTTCATATAATGGAACATGGTATTTATTGCACTCTGCGAATCGCCCCATTCATTCGGGAGTTTACTTACGTCAACTTCAATAACAGTTCCATTTGACTTTAAAATCTCTAACTGTACTTTTGTCCAGATGAAATTGATAAAATCCTGCGTCTGCATAATATCCATCACCATCGACATGCTCTGTCCATTAATGTAGTATGGCCTGTAAGATGTAATGGAAGTTTCTGTATGCCCGTAATCCGTGTAGTATCTTGGTTGGTTTTCTACGTCGCCATATTCCACTAAATATTTATCGCCGATAAGTGTTCCTTTTTTAAGAACATTCATGTTTTTGCGGACTACCTTAAATTCTTTGGCATCCTTGTATCGGTTTTTATCAACTTTTTTCTTTGCTTCGTCGCCGGTCAACACTTCAAATGTTTCCACGCCGTTTTCATACACCGCCTGCACGCCTGCCACCTTTTCAATATCCACCCACTCCCATTCTGCAACCAATACGCGCGCCTGGCCTGTATCAAATGGCTCAAAATATCTTTTATTATCAAATTCAATAAAGAACTCACCACTTTTTGAGCCTGTGTTTTCTTTCAGTCTTTCTTTCAGCCATTCAGCCTGCTCGTCATTTAATTTCTTGCTTTCAATAATTTCCCGAACATCTGCGTAATAAACATGACCTTTCGCTTGTGTCTTAGTAAGAAAATCATCATCATTGATATTTCTTGGATAGTAGATATTCAGTGGATTTAAACGTTCCACTCTTGGCATCCCGTTTATGATGCTTGTTTTTCCGTGACATTCGCCCGCAACAGATGCATCCAATAGCATTGTCAATCTTGTGAGCATGTAGTTCCAATACTCCAATGTGTATCTAAGGCATGCCTCAATAGAAAGTTCACTTAAATCCTTGTAGTTTTCTAATGTTTGTTGTACGTCGTCACCATCTTCCAATTCACTCGCGATATTGATTCCACTTTCGGCTGCTGCTGCATCCATCATTGGTTTAATCTGCATATCAGTCAATACTTTCAGTTTGTATTGCTGTTTACGTGATTTAGCTTCCTTGTTTACCGCGTTGGCGCTTGCTTCAAACCCCATATCAATCAAATCACCCAACAAAACATTTACCTTGCCTTTGATTTTATTCAGGTTCATGTACACAACGGGTGTAACTAATTTGTCTTTTTCCGTTTCTACATCATAGACATCAAACAAATCCATGAAACCGCTTTTTGCCTGCGAACCATGAAAATAATCGTAACAAAGAGCCATCTGCCCTTTCAATATTGAATGCTTGTCTATTGACTGACGCATATTACGTCGTATCGCATCCTTGTAATCCTGTTCTTTATCTATGGGTTGTTCGTCAGCCACTATGGGTGTGTTTACACAAAATTACTTTATTCTTATTGCCTGCACGTACCTTGTTAGATGTTGCGTTGTTTCGCATTTATTCAAAAGATATAATTGGTATGGCGCACATTGATTAAACCTGCTGATAAACATCAACACTACATCTGCCGGTTCGTGGTACATATACTTTGCATCCTTGTTGTAGTAATCATCCATTAAATCCTTCTGCATGATTTTATCTACATACTCAATCAGTGGCAATGCAACATTGAAATCGTTTTTATTATGCCCTAAACCTCGCAGTATCGCACCTCTTATGCGAATAATATTTATGCCATACGATGTTTCCTTGAAATTTCCCATAAACGGAAACAGTAACGGGTGTGGCATATTATAAAGCAGTGAGTATAATAAAATACTCTTTTTGGTAAGGCTGAGAATGTATGCAGATGGGTTATGGAAACCGTTTACATTCTTTGAAAACTTCTCCATTAATTCATCGAAATTCTCATTGATGTAATCGTAAATATGACAGGAGTGTTCGGCGTAAGAATAGAATTTTACCGTTTGACCCGCAAACATCGGCTGATTGCATACTGCGTATATTCCGTTAACCACATCTATTTCCTTGTCCACTACATTCAGGATATTAATCTTTTGCTTGTTTCTTAAAGAAAGTATCATCGGTTGCCAGATTTAGAAAAGTGATTGCCATTTTTTCGGACTACACCATACAGCTTTGGCGCCTTATTTGGTGTATATGTTTCATTATCGTTTAATAGTTTTGCCTGTGCGTCGTGTATAAGGCATCCGCCGAATCCATCCACGCTATCCTTTTTCTTTTTCTGCACCGTGTCGTCGTAAATGGAACAGTCTAATAATAATCTTGGAAAGTAAATCCTGTTACAGTTGTCCTCGATGTAATTCTGCAGGAAACTCCTGCGTTTATCTTTCCAATATTCATCGACTTTCAATCCCCACTCCTTGAAGTCAATCGTAAATTCGTGGTGCTTTAATGGTTTTCTTTGGAGTACATGTTTGGCATTATCCATAAACCACATGAAAATTAACTGTGGCTCACGCTCAACAAGGGTTTTACAGCTACCATACCATGTAATTACCCGATAGGCGTATTCTGCAAACACGCGCGGATCATCAGGATTGTCTAAATATTCACATACAGGCAAGAACCCAATCCGTAAATGGATTTCCAATTTCTCATTAAGTGTAACCGCTTTTTCTAAACGTTCCTGTAATTGCTCTTTCTCGTAATCGCTTATTCGTGTCTTTCGCTTAAAGATGTACAATGCACCCCCTGAGCCTTCGGTTTGTTTTTGTTGCTTACCGTAAACGTCAACGAATGCAATATACTGTCTATTAAGCAGGCTTTCACTTTGTGGCGTTTCCAGAAATTTAATTTTACCTGTTTTGCTGTTTGGGCGGAACGTTATATTGGTGTGATTGCTATCCCATTCCAAATCACCACTCCTGAGGTAGTCATTCTCGTAAGCAAGCGTTTTGGATTGTTGGAATATTTTTGTCTTATTGAAAATTGAAGTGTTGGTGCTTTGTAATGCTTCTTCGGGTGTTAGTGGCGCCTTTTGTATATGTTCCTGTAGGAGTTGGTCATTATTGTAGCCGTACAGCCTGTATCTCTCCTTGAATAATTCGTACACGGCTTTTTCTACATCGTCGTTCCCGTATTCATCTACATGGATTCCGACAAATCCAGGCACGAACCATCTGAGAAAATTCCTGATTTCTGCATCATTCCATAATTCAATGTAGTCATTGCCGAATTTATCAAAGTCGCCGGCAACTCCTGTCAGTATCGGAACACCTACTCGCGTGATACCATCCTTGCCATTTAATGCGGGCAATGTATTATCCACTAATTTCAGTAAATCCTTTGTCTTTCCTGATTCGTCGTGAATCCATAACCTTGCACCGTAGCCTTCTAATGCTTCCGATGTTGGCGCGCGGGAAACTACACGGCTGTCATTGCCTAAAATAACCGTATTGCCATCCTTATCTTTCTGTTTTTTACCGATATGATACACGCCGCGATTATTCTCTACTTCTGAGTATCGTAAATAACCAGGATAGCGGTAGAAATTAAATTTTACCTTTTCTGATAAAAATGAATTACTCGCTTCCTCGTCTTTTGAACTCAAGAGCGCAGTTACTTCCTTGTTTACACTGATAACCGTGTTTATCATGTGTCCGCACTCGGCAGATTTACCCAAACCGCGCTTGCTGAGGAAAATAATACCCTTTCCGGTGTTATCGCCAAAGTAATTTGACTTCCCGTACAGGCAGCTTTCCGCTAATTCAAAAGTTTTATTGGTGTATTCACGGTATTCAGGTCGGATAGCGCCACCTCTCGCCCTGTCTTTTATCAAAGTGTAATTCAAATAGGAATACATGCTGCCATTCAGTGTTTCGTAGCCATATTTCCATCTTCTCAGATATTCTTTAAGGCGTTCCTCTTTTTCTTCGTGTGTTTTTAGGTGGTCAAGCGTCTTTGGTAAGGTGAGTTTACGATGCTTTATACGGTTTTCCTTTGGCATATAACCCATATACTCAATAGTATCGAGATAGCGTTTTGTAATCTCACTCACTGATTCGAGCGGATTAGGTAGAAATATCTCGTTTATTGGGTTTTTAATTAGCAATCTATTTGGTTTTTGTTTATTTTAATTACTTTTTACAAATTTGAGTTACCTGTGAATGCAAAATTTTTTACTCCTGAGTTTCAGGAACCACATTTATCGGCGCTGCCCTTAATTGCCTGATTTCAGCTTGCAGATTGTAAATCACCTTACTTGTTGACATCAACATTTCAAACAATTCAAATCTTGAACAATTCTCGAATGTTTTACCGTTAAGCATGACTTCTTTTTGCATAATTTTCCGAAAATCACCTTTTGAAATTCGCGGAAGTTCCTTTGGCTGTTGCGGTGTTTCCTGCGATGGCTGTTTTTCTAATTCAATTACCTTTGTTTCGCTCATTTTATTTGTTTTAGATCCTTTTATTTATTAACGCTTTTACTTTTTCGTATTCCATTGGTGTTACGACTTCATATCCGCTCACGCATATATAGGTGCCGATAACTTTTCCCTTGTCGGTGCATGGATAAATTGCATTTATTACAAAGAATGTGGATTTTTTCAAATCGCATTCTTCCCATTCGTAATCAATTCCGACTTTTTCCTTCTCCTTTGTTTCTGGAGTGCTGACATAAATTTCCAATTCAATCGGAGAGTTTAACATATAGATTATAATTTTAAAGACATGTAATCATCAATAATTTTCTTTGCGCTGTCAAATCCTACCGCAAAAACTGCATAATAACCCGCATTTAAAAGTAAATTCAAAGTATTATTTTGTTCTTGAATATGTTTATTCATGCTCAGCGACCCATCTTTTAAAAACGGACTGCTATCTTCTGATTTTAATTCCAAAATCAAACCATGATATTCTGCATTTGGCTTTAAGATTATCATATCAGGAATTTTATGTACAGACCTTTGTGCTTTTAATGATGTCGCTTGTCCCATTGTTAAACGAACACCACTGGCATCGCAAGTGAACACAATATTTGGAAATTGTAGTTTCAAATACCTGCTTACTGATTTTGATAGTGCTTCTTCTTTTTTTGCCATTATATCACAATTACTTTTTCTTTCTTTCCAGTACAATCCAATATCTCAATCACCTGCTTGCTGTCCACGCGGAATACACCTGCAACTGCCTTGATATTTTTTATAGCATTAGCTTTTCTTGTAAAGCATTCAGATACATTTAATTTCTCGCCATTCTTTCCGTACATCGTTACGAAAAATTGTCCTAATGTTTTTGCCTTTACAGATTTGTGAATCTTTATCATAGAATTAAAGTTTATCTACATCAATATTATCCGCGCCGAACTTATCAGTGGTGTCTTTTTCCGCCGTGTCCTCTGCTACCTCTGCAGGAATTTCATATTCAAAACCAAGCTGTTTCTCGAAATACATTATCTGCTCAAATGTCGCCTTGATGGTTTCATCCTTTATTGACTTTGCATTATTCGCATACACTTTCACTTGTTCATCAAAATCACCTCCATCATCCAACTTCCCCATGAACTTCAACAATCCATCGTAATACTCATTCAATGTATCAAGCGTCGCCATGATTTTCGCCTGCTTGTTATTGTTGATTTCCTTGTTGTATTTTATGATTGCCTGCTCGACATCCTTATTCTTCCCTTCCATGAACCGCGTACCAAGATTAGTAGGCCTGCCGTTTATCCAACAGCCATCCACTAATTTCAAGGCAATCTCACGGCGCTGCTTCATTGGCTTTAACCGGAGAATACTTTGCCCATCCGCGACAAACACAACATACTCCATTTCCGCATTATCCAACTTTGGGAACATCTTACGCAACCCATTATTGAGTTCAAAAATATCTTTACCTTGCTCTATACGGACTGTCATATTATTTATTCAAATACATCCTAACCTTTAATCCTTCCACCTTTTGATAAGGACTTGTAGTATCACAAAACACTTCCAACCTGTCCACCTCATCCTCGTACCGTTCAACAAATTCATCCACGTCACACCTATATCCATCAATCGGCACCAATATTTTGTTTTCCAAAGCACATAACCCATAATCCGTATTCACCACAATAACTTCCACGTTGCTTATAGATACATTTGCCATTACGCATAAATTGGTTTTTATATTTCAGAATAATCCTTTTCATCCATCGTCACCGCATCCATCCTACCCATCAGCTCCAGGTAAGGAATAAACACCCCGAACTCCTCAAATATCACATCACTAAACTCTTTTGCTTTTTTTACAGTGTGTATTCCGTTTTCCATCAAAAACTGCCCCGTTTGCCATGCATATCCGTAGCCTTTTTTTCGCATAGCTTTACATACCATCGTTATCGTAATACCGCCTGAAAACCTATCCAAAACGTCTGTACGTCGATTTAAAGACCACCACAACTTCGTATCGTAGGTTTTTATTGCCCGTTTTTCCTGTTTCTTATAATTCAATTCCAATATTATAATTATTATATACTAAAACAAATATAATACAGCAATGTCGAATTTCAGTTACTTTTTGTTAACAATAGTTACTTTTATTAACAATTGGGCTGATTTGGTTGTGACATTTTTGGCTTGATGTGGTTTGTTTATAAACGTGGGTGGCTTGAAGTGTCAATGATTGCTGAACGTTTCGTTGTTTTTAGACACATAATGATAGGAGATTATTGATACAAGGCTGTAATTTATATGCGGGCGTGGCGTGGGTTGGACCTATAAAATCCACAGGGGTACACCGACATAAAGAACTATCCCCCGTCAATTCCAGACCCTGCCCCTTGTTTTGTTACGAATTAATTATCAATCACTTATAGTGTCGTATAATAATCATTATGTTAAATAAGACTTATTGTCATACCCTTTCAGGAAATAAAGGCAGGAAATAACAAGGATCCTACCCCTCCCCTACCCTATCAAAAAGAAATATTAGTTTGTGACTTGGATTATAGGCTAAAATAATTGATTATTTTGTGTGACTTATTGTATTGTATTGATTTACAGTGATTTATGATATTTAAAATGTTTTGTTTTGTACTTGCTGTGACGTGTGTACAAATATCCAAATTATTCATAACTTGTACTTTAAAATAAGCAAGTGGCAAAACCTGTAAAAGAGATACACGAATTAAATCAACTTGAAAGTTATTTACTTGTTGATTGCAGGACTATTGTATTGAGTTTGATAAAAGGTACAGACACAGAAATACGGGCCAAATATGGCTTTAATTTAAACGCATTGATCAATTACCGTAAATACACTTATAGTGATTATATTTCAAGCATTAAAACGGGTCAGCATAGATATTTATCAGTAATCAATATTATCAAGATTTTAGAAAATAATGGCTATGAATTAAAGGTTGATATTAAACTTAAAGAAAGCGAGATTTAAAGCCTATTTTAGCGACTTTCAGGCATTCAGATGATAAAAGATACTATTGCAGCGTAGTTAATGGTTGTTTTGTTGGTGTATTGTGGTAAGGTTTTAATATTTGCCATTGAAAAACATTTCCTTATTGATTTCATATAAAAATGGATAATCGCTTTTAAATATTAATCGTTTTTCAATTACTGAATTTAAAGCACGATTATATGCAGATTTTGAAAGTGTAAAAAATGTTTTATGTACTTTAATGAATTTTTGATATGGCTTAAGGTTGTTAAAAATATATTTCATGATTTCCTGTTCTGGCTTATTTAAGCAAAAAATCAAATCAGCAGAACCTTGATACAATTTAATAAATGGCTTGTTGTTATAAGGTTGAACGGTTTTAAATGTTTTAAGTTCGGCATATTCGCCGGTATCAAGATGTACAACTTTTTCAACCTTAGATTTTTTCAATGTTTGTTTTATTTGCCCTCTTATATATTACTAAGAAAGGGATTGCTGTAAGTTATTGATTGTTAATGCTAATAAACCCACTTCGTGAAATATTCGTCCCACTAAGTGGGCTTTTTTGTGTTTATTATCCAAAATAATAACCGTTATAATCGTATGAATCAGGGTTCCTTTTTAGGTTCGGATAAGTCAGTATATTATTTTTTATAAGGTTTTTTATTGCCTTGTT
>Ga0208196_1004243_pt1 | contig 11282 bp, 9 predicted proteins | sample AD_JPNNA7_MetaG_FD_184443 | JGI IMG/M metagenome (GOLD analysis project Ga0208196, IMG submission 184443) | Active sludge microbial communities of municipal wastewater-treating anaerobic digesters from Japan - AD_JPNNA7_MetaG (SPAdes) (version 2) | ecosystem: Engineered > Bioreactor > Anaerobic >...
TAAGAATAAGCCATAATATCTCGGCCTTCAGATGATTGGCCGATGACTTTTTCCGGTCCGGTGGCCTCTGGTTCGGATGAAGTAGCGGTTGTTGTAGAGGTGGCGTCTTCCGTCAATTCCCCATTTTCTGAAGAGTCGCCGGTTGGTGATTGATTAAAATCGCCTTTATAAAAAGCAAAACCAAAAATAGCAATAATGATAATAACAACTAACGCGATTATAGTGTTTTTCATATGTAACGATTATAGCAAAAAACCGGTTGGTAGTCTAAGTGGCCGTTTAGTCTTTCAACAAAAAAGCCTCGCGCCAAATAATGCGAGGCTTGTGAGGGCTGAAGGATTGAAGTCCTAGAGGTAACGCCTACCAGAGGCATCCACCACCAAAGCGATAAGGGCCATGCCCAAAATTATAGAGAATAGACAGCTCTTGTTGAGCAATGAACCCTTTTTGGTTGCTCGCGCGCCAATGCTTCCTAAAAAGACCAAGCCAAAACCTGGCAAGAACAAAAGTCGCATAAAAACCTCCTTTCCCTTCTTTCCCTTGTCTATCCTTAGATTGACACAAGACAGAAAAAAGTCAAGCAACAAAGGTAATTAAGGAATGGTAAAGAGGAGGTTCCTATCTCCCCTTAGAGGTTAGAAACTCATAACGTAGTTTGATTCCGACAAAAATAAGATACCCATTAATCTGGGCTTCATGTGTATGATTTATTAAATATATATGGATAACTACAAACTAAAACCCTTACCCGATACTGAAATCAATGAACGGCTGAAAAGCATGCCCGGGTGGACTTACAAGGACAACAAGATCAACAAAGAATTTTCTTTTCCAACCTTTGCCGACGCAGTGTCATTTATTGATAATCTCGCGCCTTTCTGCGACAAAATTGACCATCATCCCGATATTCACATCTTTTATAAAAAGATCCTTTTTGAGCTTCAACGATTTGACATTGGGGCAAAAGTTACGGAAAAAGATTTTATCACGGCCCATGAGATTGAGCGGCTATATTCATCAAGCGATAGCGGCAGCAAATAATCTTCGAACTAAGAACAATTGATCCATATGGGTTTTTATTGTGCACATTACAATGGATCATACCCCAAAAGTGTGCGCTGGGCGCAGCTAAGAGAGTGTCCCCAACTCCCCTCAGGGACAGTTTGTGTTATTATAAAAATATGAATCATAAAGGTAAGAGGCTTTTTATAACAGGGATTCCGACTTCCGGCAAATCTTATTTAGCCCAAAAATTGGCTAACAAATTAGATGGTTTTGCGGTTCTGTTAGATGATCTAAGGAAAAAAATTTCAGCTGACGAAAAATACAAAAAGTGGACAGATTTTTATTTTGACAAGGACGAGGAAAAATATTTTTTGCAAAATTCGCCAGAAGAACGTTGGCAAGACTTTGTTTTACAATCGGAAGGTCTTTGGCCAGCTTTTAAGGCAGAAATAAAGAAATATCAGGATGAGCCTCGCCCTGTTATTTTTGAATGTGTTAATTTGCTGCCTCATTTAGCTAAACGATCTTTAAATTTCCCAGGCATAGTTTTGATAGGAAAATCTTACGAAGAAACCTTGGACCGAAATAGAAAAAGTCCTCGTTGGGGCACCACTCAAAGGCAACAAGAAATGGAAGCAAAAAATTTCTTTTTTGAAGAGGGCCCCCTTTTTAAAAAAGAAGCAATAAAGTATGGCTATCCCGTTTTTGAGACCGCCGACGAAGCATTTAATTATTGCTTGGAGAAGTTAAGTTAGCAGTTGTCTTGCTTAGGGTCATTAAGTGCGCTTCGCGCTCAAAATTGTTGTGGTCCACAATAATTCACTCGTCAGTCACTCATGAATTTTCCAGACCCGGACTCAGCTGTTTTTTCTACTGAAAAAACATGCTTCCGTCTTCACACTTCGCCCGCAAGCAAAGCAGTTTGCTTGCTTTTCGCTCGTGTGACCCTACGGGGAGTCTCCCGCGACTAAACTCTCGCCGGTCGCTCGGGTTTGTCTGGGCACCAGCTCGCTAGATTTTTCTGGTGAAAAATCATCGCTCCGCTGTTCGACTCCCCGACGCGAGTGAAGCAGTTCACTCGCTTAGGTAACTTAAGAAAAATGGCCGACTTACATCAGCTCATTTTTCTGCAAGTGATGTATTACTAACCTTTGCACGAACTTTTTTTGAACAGGAACACTAATGAATTCCGTCACGGCTCGGATTACCTCGCCGTTCCGCCCTCAGCCCTCATCGCTTTTCATTCTTGTTTTGTTTGGCGGGGGGATTCTTTTTGAAAAGGTATGGCGATGGGGCTTCGGGCGGGTTTCCTTTTAAGAAAGGAAACGACGGAATTCTTAAATGCACAAAGGTCTCGTACATCTACTTTATCATTTTCTTGTCCATATCTAAAGGGGTCCATCCTCGGCATCCGCCTCGGACATTTCCGCTATGGCTACTCGCGCCTAGATGTCTAGGTTTGGCGCGTTTCCTCGCTCTACGGCACTGCGGTGCCGGAGCTCGGGCGCCAGCTGTTTGGGGGAAGGAAGGAATCCTTCCCCCAGCTTCGCCTCGTCTCGGCAGGGCTCGACCAACCGGCTCGCACAACCCCCATCCTCGTTTTCATATCCGAGTATTTCTCAAGATTTTAGATTATCCCTTGCTTATATCGTCGGCGCTCATCCTTTAGCCATGGACGCTCATAGCGGAAATGTCCGAGGCGGAATGCTATGCACACTTGACCCGCCCTCCCGTTCGTGTGTGCGCAAAACCCCGCTCGCAAGGACGAGAGGGGTGCGAGCGGGGCTCCCTTAAACAAACATTATCTTTTTTAACGCGAGAATGAGTTCTTTTGTTTTCCTCTCTTTTCTATAGTTTGTTATATAAGTACTAAGTTTTTTCTTCTCATCTTCACTGATAATATTTTTTTCATCCTTTTCCAATAGGATCATAAGTTCATCACTTATATTTTTTCGAAAATTAGATAATTGAAAGAAATTCTGATTAAAATAGCAGACATAATCTGCAAACATGATTCCTGGATTATCTAAAGAAGATCTTACTGGCAGAGGTGATTCAAATAAATTTAAAGATCTTTGAGAAAGTAATTTTTCGATGGTTTGCTGGAAATCACTCGCATCAATACAATCATTTTCATCGTAGAATATCCCAATCAAACTTTTCTTTTTTGATTGAGCCTTTGGTAATTTTTTAATGATCTTTTCAAGGTTTTTCTTGTAGCACTCATACTCCGTATGTTTCTTTTCGTACATTTCCAACGCAACAAAAACATGAATCTTCGCTGTTTTTCCAGAGTTTGATTTAGACATTCCAACAACATCAGACATAAAATTTACTCTCTTTTCTACAGAGATAGACTTGTCGCCGGAAGCCGAAAACATTGACCTTCCTTTAAGTTCGAGTTTCTTGTCCCATCCTAATTTTTTAAGAGATGAAGAAAACGATTCTTTAAACGACAGATAATATTGTGCATCTATAACAACACCCGTCAGACCATATACTTTATGAGTTTTAGAGTGATCATATTTAAATTCATCTAAAAATAAAAATTTCATTGCAATTTTATTACTATGTTTACATGTGGATAACTTTTCGGTTTTGTTTCGGTATTACTATGATATAATATCATACATGATAACGAAACGCCAAAAACAAATTTTAGATTTCATATCAAAATATGAGTTAAAAAATGAATTTGCTCCCTCCTTGAAAGAAATTAAAAAACATTTCAAACTATCATCTGAATCAACGGTACACCAACACATTGATGCGTTAAAGAAAAAGGGTTATTTAAATAAGTCTAAAAACAAACCAAGGGGTATTGAGTTAAATAAAACAGAGAAACTCATTGAAATACCTATTGTTGGAGTTATAGCGGCAGGACAGCCAATAGAAGCGCTAGAAATTGGCAATGAGAGTGTTTCAGTACTAAGTCACGAAATTGAAAACACAGAAAAGCACTATGCTCTAAAAGTTGCTGGAGACAGCATGATTGACGAAGGGATTTTTAACGGCGACACAGTAATAATTCGCAAACAAGAATTTGCTGATGACGGGCAAACCATCGTGGCAATTATTGATGATAACCTTGCAACCTTAAAGAAAATTTATCGAGAGAAAAATAGAATAAGATTACAGCCAGCAAATCCTACACTTTTCCCGATTTATAGAAATGAAGTAGAAGTCAGGGGTGTTGTAGTTAAAATTGTTCGCAATCTTGAACAATCTAGTTTAGTTTTGCCAAAAAATTCAAGAGAAGAAGCTCCTTTTGAAAAACAAGATTTTGAATTAAATAAAATTTACAATATGGATTGTTTAGAATTTATGCGAGGACTGAAAGACAATTCTATAGATTTAATTTTTGCTGACCCTCCATATAATTTAAGTAAGAAAAGTTTTAAAATGAAATTTTCAAAAACAGGTGGTAAAGATCTTAATACAGACAAAGGATATTGGGACAAAATGGAAAAAGATGATTTTGAGAAATTCACAGAAAATTGGCTTAGAGAATCTTTTAGAATATTAAAAAAAACGGGCTCAATTTGGGTTGCCGGCACATATCACAACATACATTTGACCGGTTATTTACTAGAAAAAATTGGATTTGAGATATTAAACGAAATACTTTGGCATAAAACTGATGCCACACCGAATTTATCTTGTACAAGATTTGTTGCAGATCATGAAAATTTCTTATGGGCAAGAAAAGACAAAGGCAATATCTTTAATTATGAAGATATGAAAAAAATTAATGGAGGCAAACAAATGCGCTCTATTTGGGCAAAAGGTAAAACAGCTGGCGGAAAAAGGATACACCCAACACAAAAACCAGAATGGCTTTTGGAAAGAATTATCCTAGCAACATCTAAGAAGAATGGAATAGTGTTTGATCCATTTTTGGGGTCTGGAACAACAGCTGTTGTCGCAAAAAAATTAAATAGAAAATATTTGGGAACCGAACTAGATAAAGACTATTTTAAATCAGCTGAATTGAGAATAAAGAATACATAAAATTATATGAATAAACATTATTTAATAAAAGGCGATGTGTTTAAAGTATTGCCAACAATAAAAAACAAAATTGATGCTGTTATTGTCGATCCACCCTATAATACAGCAAATAAAAATACCAAGATTCTCAAGGGTAGAAAAGCAAGGTCTTCCGATTTTGGAAAATGGGATTATTTTAGCAACAATGATTACTTGAAATTTACCGAAGAATGGTTGAAATTGATTACTCCTATTTTAAAGGAAAATGGAAATCTTTTAGTATTTTCAAAATTGGAATATATAAGTGATATAAAGCGTATATATGAAAGATTAGGATTTAAACATCACGCTACAATAATTTGGCACAAAACAAATCCCGCCCCACAAATTAGGAAGAACGGTTTCTTGTCTTCATGTGAAGCTATTTTGTGGGCTACACATGGTTTTGATAATAAAAAAATATCTTATACATTTAACTTTTCAAAGCAAAATGAAATGCATAATTTTATTCAAACACCAATTTGTATGGGAAGAGAAAGAACAGCACATCCAACACAAAAACCCAAAAAGGTAATTGAACATTTAATGAGAATTTTTACTAACGAAAAAGATCTAGTACTTGATTGCTTCGCTGGTAGCGGGACTTTAGCAGAAGTTGCGGACTCTATGAAAAGAAATTCTATAAACATAGAAAACGATCAAGAATTCTTTAAAATAATGAAAAAGCGATTAAAAGATATAGATGGAGTAAAAGTTCTAAATATAAAAAGTTAAATTAAAAAGACAAAGATAGCTCAGTGAAATTTTTATTACCCCAATTTGCTCTATAGGCTTTTCTTTCTCCGTTTTCGAAGCACAAGAAGACATCTGGTATTCTATCACCATGTTTTTTCTTTAGCGGTTCAAACAATTTAATTATTAGATCTGGATTCCACTCTTCTTCGGCAAATAACCAAGCACCAGACCATGCGTTATTTTCAGGATGTTTGTGATCTATATAATTTTTCCAGTCGTGTTCTAATTCTAGCTTTTGTGTTGTTCCACCTGAATATTTCAATAAAACATCACATCCACCAGAACTAGATACTATGTAATCAACAACATCTTTTCCATCAATTGAAAAATGTTTTTTCCATTGTAGAAATTTATCAATAAAAATCCATGTTTCCTGTTGTTTTACCTCTTTTTGAATTTCAATCTCATCACTGCATTCTTTATTTATTAAATCTTTCCAATTATAAGATAATCTTTCATTTATATTTGCATTTCCATCAGAAAATTCATTCTTTGCTTGTTCTAAACTATATAAATTATAAATATTACCAGATCTATCCATGCACTTTTTTGTATCAACAGAGACCATCAAATACATCGGTTTGTTTTTTATAAGATCTTCAAATTTAATTGCATATAGTTCAGCCCAAGAATTATCTATCGTTGGAATACTGATCAATATATGCATGTTCTTTTTGATGATTTTCTTACCTGACCAGTAATTAAATAAACTGTATTCAATTGTATTATTATTTATAAAATTATTTAATAGACATCTCAAAAAATATTGCCCTTTCTCGGTTACAACGACTGAATCTTTTTTAAAAATATTATCTCTTTTAATTCCAAGCTTGCCCGAATCTTTCTCAAGCATTACTTTTATATGCGCCTGATTCTCCCTAACCTTTGATAAAAATACTTCTTTTTCAAGAAGATTTTTTAATCTCTCGTTTTTTGTATTAGCTGTTAAATCAGAAGAATCAAGTATTATCTCGCCATTATTTACAGCATTTACAATACGACCATCCATCCCTAAAGAATAAAAAGGTATAATTTTATTTCCTCGTTTAACAAAACCTTTTAATGTTAACAAGGTAGAGAAATTTCCTCGTAATCCACCGAATTTTGTATCGTCTAGAAATTTATAATCCTTTTTATCAACTCTTGTTCTAACCAAATCAGATTTATATTGATTTGCCAATTTTACCAAATCATTTGTGTTGTAGTAACTTTTATTGTAATGACTCGATATTTCTAGTGCAAGAAAGAAGGTTTTTTGTAAATTAATTTTATACATATTATTTATTCAAATCATAACTTTGTTTTACAAGTTCGAAAACCGCATCAAGTTCTTTATCATCTTCCAGTTTAACTTCGTAATCACCATTACCCCAATGTCCTTTTTTTGGTTTTGTAAAATCAGTTGTTATATTTTGAGGGTCGTTAAGTTGTCCAGTTTTTACATTAAGAGTTATCCTGATCTCACTTCTGTACAAAATAACATCAGCAAAGTTTGTAGAAACTTTATATGCGATATATTGCTTTTTAGGTTCCTCTCTTATATTTTCATCGAGAGCAACGATTTTCTCTCTTAATTTATAAAAAAGTTTCTTTGTTTTTTCATCAGATTTCTTTAGATGATCTTCAATTGAGAATGTTTTTTGTAATTTTTCTTGTTTGTCCTTATCTTGTTTTGTTTTTCTCACTATACCTGACATTGAAATTTTTACCTTTTGATAATTTTCTGGTTCGATGTACAAAATATTATCTTCATATATACGATAGCGTAAAAGTTCAACATTTATAGGAAGAATATCGGCTGTATCTAAATCAAATTTATTATAACTTTCAGCAATACAAATCACACGAGGTGAATCCCAATCAATATCTATATCTATTTTTTTATTTTGACTAAGTATTTCAAAATCAGCTTTGTGATCCAAGAGCCAACGAAGATACGAAAGTCCTTGATTGATTACATTATCATTTTGATTCTTTTTATACTCAATAATACAGGGTGCACCAGTTCTATCTATACCAAGAGTATCAATGCGTCCACCGAAACTAGTAGAGTATTCATGGGCAAGAAAAACTATGTTTAAAATTTCTTCAAGATTATTTTCGAAAAGCCCTTGGAGATTTTTTTCCAAGTCCAAATCTTTTGTAAGAATCTTTTTTACTATATTGTTATTTATTTTAAAAAGTGCCATAAATTATTTTATGAAGTAGGTTAAAGATTTTTTATAAATTTTTGCAAACTCTTTAAGTTGCGTAATATCAAGTCGTCTTTGCCCAGCTTCTATTTTTGAAATGTGCGGTTGAGTTTTACCAAGCATCTTTGCTACCTCAACTTGGTCTAAACCTGCCTCTGCACGTGCCTTTTTTAGCTGTTCCACAGTATATTTATGATCTTTGGAAAAAATCGCCTTATTCATATATATTCTATGATATATTCCTTTGTGTTATATTCCAAGTTGTTATATAATTAAATTACCCGCCCGAAGCCCCATCGCCATACCTTTTCAAAAAGAATCCCCCCGCCAAACAAAACAAGAATGAAAAGCGATGAGGGCTGAGGGCGGAACGGCGAGGTAATCCGAGCCGTGACGGAATTCATTAGTGTTCCTGTTCAAAAAAAGTTCGTGCAAAGGTTAGTAATACATCACAATCAGATACTCGCTCAAAAAGTTGCCCCGCGCGCTGGCGCGCGATGGTGGTGAGTGGGTGGTGAAAATCCTCGCCCGCCTTGTGGGCAAAAGCGAATTCTGTGGGTGAGCAGGAAAGCAAGAAATGAGACAAGAACGGACTATTCTTTTTTCATAATCCAAAAACATATATGAATAAACCAAAATATTTTCTTTACGCTCGCAAATCAACAGAAGATGACGATAAACAAGTTATGTCTATTGAGGCACAACTTTTTGAATTGCGAGAATTTGCACGTAAAGAAAATCTGCAAATTCTTGAAGAATTTACAGAGTCGAAAAGCGCAAAGAAACCTGGTCGTGAGAAATTTGGCGAGATGATGGGAAAAATAGAAAATATGGATGGTGTGGGAATTCTCGCGTGGCATCCTGATCGACTTGCTCGCAACAGTATTGACGGCGGGCGCATCATCTACGCGGTAGACACGACCAAAATAGTTTCTTTACGCTTTCCGACATTTTGGTTTGAACCAACCCCGCAAGGGCTATTTATGCTTCAAGTGGCGTTCGGACAATCGAAATATTATTCTGACAATTTAAAGCAAAATGTTGAGCGAGGAATCCGCCAAAAACTCCGCCGTGGTGAATGGCTTACAAAAGCGCCTTTTGGTTATGTGAACAATCCAAAAACGAGAAATATTGAACCTGATGTAGTGAAGTCTAAAATTATTGTCCGCGCTTTTGAGGAATATGCAAAAGGACACCACGGATTTGAATCATTGTCGGAGTTTTTGGCTTTGCATGGTGTGACAACAAAGTCCGGAACGCCACTTGGCAAAGCTTCCGTATCAAGAATACTCACGAACAAAGCATATCTCGGACTTACGAAACACAAGGATGAGTATTTTGACGGAAGCTTTGCGCCAATTCTTTCTCACGATTTATTTGAAGCTGTGCAGAAAAGATTGCAAGAACGCTCTCATCCTCGCAAAACAAAGAAAAGTCACAATTTTCCTTTCACTGGATTATTTAAATGTGGTGAATGTGGGAGCATGATCACCGCCCAATGGGCTACAGGAAAAATGGGCGGAAGATACCGCTATTATCGTTGCACTAAAAAGAAAGGAAAATGTTTGCAAGGATATTTGCGAGAGGATTTGCTCGTTCTGCAATTACAGGAACAGCTTCAAAAAATCGCTCTTCCCGACGAGTGGATTGAATATATGCTGAATAAAACTGACGAATGGGATAAAAGTGAAAAATCCTCGTCGGGAAGTATGCTCGGGAGGATGAAAGACGATGAGCGAGAGATAGAACAAAAGCTCGATGAATTGGTGAATTTATATTTAGATGGTGATATACCGAAAGAAAACTATCTCGTAAAGAAAAACGAGCTTTTGAAACAGAAAGTGTCTCTCGCTCAAAAAATGGACTCCGCCAGAGCAGAGAAAAAGAATTGGGTCGAACCCTTGCGGGAATGGATTTTGGATATGAAAAAAGCCACGCAATTGCAAAACACAGATAATTTTTTTGAAATTCGCGACTATTTCAAAAAAATTGGAACGAACTCGCAATTGCGAGACAAGTCCGTCTTTGTCTCATTTTGCCCACCCACAGAATTCGCTTTTGCCCACAAGGCGGGCGAGGATTTTCACCACCCACTCACCACCATCGCGCGCCAGCGCGCGGGGCAACTTTTTGAGCGAGTATCTGATTGTGACCCTACGGGGAGTCGAACCCCGATTACCACCGTGAGAGGGTGATGTCCTAGCCATTAGACGATAGGGCCGGAAAAGGATTTATGGATGATATCCGCAAGTCCGGATAAATCCAGGTACTGGCATCGCATTTTACTATACCACGCAACGTTTTTTGAAGCAATCAGCCCAAAAGCCAGGGCGAGCGCCTAAAGCTTGGATTTTTGTCTCATTGTTGCGTTAGAGCCACTCCGCTTCTTGTCTCACCAGCAATTTTTCTTTTTTATCCGGTTCCGCCATAATTTCTACTACCGTCTTTTCCATTCGCATTGATTGAGAGCCTTTGACCAAAATCACGTCCCCTGCCTCTATTTCGTTCTGCAAAGTCTGGCCAGCCGATAACGAATCATCAAAATGCCTCACTTTTTCACCCAAGCCTTTTTCAATGAAAACTTCGTCAATAAATTTAGACCGCAAGCCGACCGTGTAAACCAGGTCACAAACTTCCGCCGCCAGATAACCAATTTCCCGGTGCGCTTCCGGCGCGTAGGTGCCAAGCTGAAGCATATCGCCCAAAACCGCAATCCGCCGGCCCTTGACCTGCAAAAGGCTTAGCGTTTTCAGCCCCGCCGCCGCCGCCGCCGGCGACGAATTGTAAGTGTCATCCAAGACTACCGAATTTTTTAAACCAGGCAAAACTCGCAAACGTCCGGCCGCCGGTTTGTAATCTTTTAAAACTTCAATCATTTCAATTACATTCACCCCTAAAATATCTCCCAACGCCAAAGCCGCCAAGACTGGATAAATTTGATGCTCGCCGACAACCCCGCCAACTCGCACTGGCAAACTCTTGCCGTTGTGTTCAAATTTGAAAGTCAACCCGCTCGGCAAACCGGTTTCGTCATACAAAACACCCTGGGCTTCGGCGCGATAATCAGCCAAATCATTAAAACCAAAAGTTAGGATTTCGCCCTTGATGCCTCCGAGATGAGCGGCAACATTTTTGTCATCGGCATTAATTAAAACTTTGCCCTGGGCTGGGACTGCCTTGGCCAAAAGCATTTTTTCTTTAATCACTTCGGCCGGTGAAGAAAAGAACTCTACGTGCACCGGCATATCCGGCAAAAAAGTAACAACCGCGTGGTCAAATTTCACCCATTTGACAATTTGC
>Ga0208196_1004245_pt1 | contig 11277 bp, 13 predicted proteins | sample AD_JPNNA7_MetaG_FD_184443 | JGI IMG/M metagenome (GOLD analysis project Ga0208196, IMG submission 184443) | Active sludge microbial communities of municipal wastewater-treating anaerobic digesters from Japan - AD_JPNNA7_MetaG (SPAdes) (version 2) | ecosystem: Engineered > Bioreactor > Anaerobic...
TCTCTTCTGTGGCTACCCCCTTGCGGTTTTGACGAAGGATATAGCGAACCTTCGTCTTGTTTAATTTCATATCCTGGACTGGGCGTCCAAGCTTAGATGATCGGCGAAATAATTTCAGGACTCCACAGATACTAGCAGGATGCGAAAGCTTCAAACCTGGCAAAAAGAAAGAACCTTCGGCTCTTTCTAAAGCACTAACAAACGCAGACCTCAGTGGAGGTTTTTCGAAATCGGTTTGCGTGACGTGGCCAAATATTTACCTGTCAGCTTTCTTTGCTGAAATGGCGGGTGGTAGTACTGCATCTGAGGCAAACGATGCCGCGTGGAGCCAATACAATCATAAAATATATAAGTTTGTTTTAGATAATTTGCATTTCGTGGGGGATACTAGCTTTAGAATTTAATGAACGATTGAAGCGGCTGCAGCCTTTGCAGAGTTCGAGAAATCCCTGATAGCTTCGAGGCTTTCAGCCGGCAGGAAGACAAAGGCAAGACAAGGAAGCTATGCTGGCGGCAAAGCACCCATCGGCTACAAGGCAGAAAGAGGTGACAAAGCTCTGCAACTGGATGAAGAGATGGCTGCTGTGGTCAGGCGTGTATTTGAGTTGCGGGATGCTATGCCCTATGCATCTCTCAAGAAGCTGGCAGATATGCTCAACGCGGAAGGCCACACGACAAAGCACTGCAAGCCATTTCATGCCATACAGGTCAAACGCATCCTGGACAGGCGGAGACTATACGAGGACCGCTACAAGTACATGGATGTTGAAGCTAATGGGCAGCACCAGTTTGTCACTGGCGGTCTAAAAATGCTCAATAGTGGCGGTATAAAATTGACCACCTGCCACTCCCTGACATCAAAACTCAGGGGGGGGGTGTGGATGCTGGACATGGAAGGATTCCTCATGTCGCGAGATTTATTCAACGAAGGATTGAGCATCCGCGAAATCGCCAGAAAGACGGGACACAGTCGTGGGACGGTGAGAAAATATCTTGTTTCTGAAGTTCCGCCTACCACCAAAAGCGATCAACGAGAGCCAGCAAATTGGACGGCTACAAAGAGCGATCTCTGAAGACGCGAGCATGAGTCTTCAAGCATGTTGATATCCTCCAGACCACTACATCATACCCCACCCTTCATCGCCCCTTAGCCGGCTCCGTCTTCCAATAAGCATTATACCAAAACCTATGCCCATCTTCATTCTGCCGCCGGTCGCTAGCCACCCACCCCCACCTTGCCAGAGCTCTCAATGAGCTAGCGAGCCGCCGCTCTATGCGAATCCAGTCGACATAGGAATTCATCTCCAGGCCAAGGGCCCGGGCGATCTCCTTCAGGGACAGAGCATCATCTTTGCTGTCGGGAAGAACGGCTAAAATGGCCTCGTGGTTCATGGCATACTTCTCCATCTGCCGGATGTGATGATAATTTTCCTCCTACAATGTGCTGAAAGAGCTTTGTCAAGGCATTATATATAATTGGTAGAAAGGGGAATGAAAGAGAAGGGATGATCTGACATAAGACCAAGTGCTTCGTAACATCTTAGCCGGACTCAATAATACAGGTATACAACCCATGATTACGTGCATCACTATTAAGAGACCCATTTCTATAAGTTTGCATCACAACGATGCATTTAATGATGCAAAGAATAATATCTTGCATCAACGTATACATCATTATGCCTCGCATTACAGTCGATGTTTCTGATGCGCTATTAGCTCAGATTGATGCAGATGCGAAGTTGCAAAAAGTATCGAGATCTAAATGGACGGCGGCTGCTATTGATGCATACCTGAAACAAAAAGACACCCGAAGTGATGCAGATGTGCATCAACTTGAGATGCGAGTGATACAATTACAGCAGGAAGTTGATGCAAAGAATGCTGATAATGATATTCATCGCGTTGATGCAGATGTGATGCAAAAAGTGCATCATCTAGAGGATCAAGTGAGGCAGCTGCAGGCAGAGCTTGATGCAAAGACTAGCGATCTCGAAGCGCAAACTGCTAATCTCCTGATAAAGGAAGAAGAACTAACGAAACTGAAGACAGACAACGAACTGAAGTGGCGGGAAACAAGCCAGCTAAGATCTGAAGTCTCCCAGGCAAGACGCGAATTGGAGATTACACGTTCTAAGATAGAGAAGCTCCAGGCCGAACTCGATACCAAACGAATAGAAGCCGAGCAAGCGAACATCGAGACGGGGGCCTTAAGACGCGATAAAGATCATTACAAAGATACCATGGCAATTAAAGATAGACAGATTAGCTTCTTAGAGGCTCACGTGGCCCAACTCACGCAGTCCATCAGCCAGCTCTCCCTGAAGCCTGGCGAAGAAGAGGCAAAGAGAAAAGGTTGGTGGCAATTCTGGAAATGAATAATTATCGGCATATCAAAACCGTGCTAATGCGTGAAAATTAGTTCCGTGGAACTAGGAACCAATTCTCTCTTCTCTATCTTAGATGTCTATCTGTCGTATGTCTACCTCTTCTCTTCCTCTTCCTCAAAGTAAGGTATATATGAAAATTGGCAAATTCACGCCAATTTCTGAGGTCTGAGCAGTCCTAGACTGAAAGAACTGAAAATAGTTCCTAGTTCCGTGGAACTAATTCAGACTTTAATATTAAAATGTCCTTTCTCTTATCTGCATGGTAGGGTTTGCGATCCACAAAGTTGCATACAGCCAGCAATTCCGAGAACCTATTCTTGGAAAGGTGCATCTTACTCCTGGCGTCCTTTGCGAGCATCTTGCCATTGTTCGCGGCAAGAAGGGCCCGGAGGACCTCCGCCCGGTCTTTCTGTGTGGGCTGTGGCTCTGGTGACTTCTCCAGCTTCGCGATTCGTTGCCGGTCCTGGGCGATGTCGCAGTATATCCTGGTGATGTCCTGCTCCTGCAGGTTCTCCAGAGAGCTCATCCTGCTGGCCATAGCGGCCATTTTTTCATCCTGCCGGGTGATAGTGGCCTCGAGCTCCTCAACGTGGCCCTGGAGCGGCTGGATAGCCTCCCGGGTGGCCATGGTCACAAGGTCGATGAGCTGACCGACGCTCAGGGTGATAAGCTGATCGCGGGGCAAAGTTGATATGTCCGAGAATGAGAAGGTATTCATGTTCATACACCCATGCGGAGAGGATGGAGCGAAGAGGCCTTACAAGGGAAGTCTTTGCTCCTCGCTTCTTCCGTTTTTTCAACTACGATACCCTCTTCTTTAAAATATCTGCGAAGAGCCTCTTCGACCACTTGACTTGCACCTCTGAATTTGCCAAACTTTGCGAGTGTGGCCTCTCTCAGTGCTTTAGCCAGTGATTCATCTATGACGATGTTCATTCTTTCTGGCATACCACTATATCGGCATTACTACCATAAATACATTTCTACATCGAAAGATCTAAATACTAACAAAACACATGTGTGTTTAGGTGTATGAACATGCCTAAGACAATCCTGAACCTAGAAAGCCCAGTATCGCAGTCTGTAGACGCAGTCAAGTCCCTTTTGGCCTACATGCATCGCCCCTCTGAGCCTCTGCCTGAGTTTGTGGAGCTGAATGATCGCGTGTGGTTAACCCTGTCCAAGGACGGCAAGGTTTTATCATCCGGGAAAAATCTGTAAACATATGAAGGCCCTGCAGCTATCGGTCGAGGAGAAGGAAGATAAATCAATATTGCCCGCGATGGCACAGCCGTTCCGGCCCACAAGCGATGATATCCCCCGGCTGTGGAACCGACCGACCCAAGGGGCGGTGAAGGCTGAGTATGATGTAGTGATCGGCCGGATATCCCCCATGATTGAAGATTTAAAGGAGGTTGCGGGGTAAACAATCTGGATTTGGAGCGGCCCGGCGGCTTTCTTTCGCTTGTGTGAAGAAAGCGTTCAGGAGCCGCCCGGAAGCGATCATCAGCCTGTGGAAAAAGGCGACCGCCGCAAAAAAAGGTGACTGTAACGGGGCGGGGCTTCCCTTCTGTGGTAGGGCTGGCAGGCCAGCCCCTTGACTACAGATCACCGGATCAGTTCGAGATGGAGGTTGCTTTAAATACCATTGCTTAACTACTTGTCTACTACCAGGGGTTCAGTCCACATGCACACGGCAATTTTTTGGTTAGGAGTTTTTGTGGCTCTCGTGGGATTTGCGTCGGGTAATACGAACATAACGGAGACACAACCATCACTATACTGGGCCGCGATGGGAGATAATTTGTTCATCAATGAGAGCAAATATGCAGAAGCAGTTGACGCATACGACAAAGCCATTGCACTCGATCCCAGAAACGCGAGCGTCTGGTACATGAAAGGTTATGCACTTTCATATATGAATGAAAAAGACAAAGCAATTGAAGCATATGACAAAGCCATTGAAATAAATCCGCAATATGCGTCGGCATGGAACAACAAAGCATATGTCCTATCGACGTTAGGCAAATACGACGAAGCAATTGAAGCATATGACAAAGCCATTGAGATAGAGCCCACTGATTGGTCGCGATGGGACAGCAAACGCATAACTCAAGAGCGCGCCGGTATCAAACCAAATTACCATATAAAGGATTTTCTTCTGATTACAGATGGTAACGGAATAACAGTCTTTTTATCTTTCTCAGATGAAAATGGTAAATATATTTTACCGACGGGAAAAATGTTGCTGTGTATGCGCAAAAGCGGAACATCAACCACTTTCAAACGTATATATGACATCAAGAAGACTGACTATGAATCGTGCGTCGGCGGAATCGCTATTAAAAAGTGGTTAAGCGCAGATGAGTTGCTATCTTATGGAAAGTTTCGCCAAAATTCGCGTGGTGAATTTTCTCCCACTATCCAAGGACAGGTCTTCTTCCAAAATGAAAATAATATCGTATTTACCGCGAAAACCAAGCTGGCGTAGGTAATAGATACCTGGGGGTGAAATAGTAGGGGCCTGTAGATCACATAGAACCATCCAGCCCCCCCGCCTGCTCGCTTCTTTGGAGGCCTCGCCCCGTGGCTCTCTGCGATTTGCCAGCCAGGGCTGATATCTCATCCGCCCCAAGAATAGGGCCGAATTCGGGCTGTGGAATATCCCGTCAGGCCAAATCAAAAATGACCCATCCGGCCGGGAGGGGAGGGGCAGACCTGTGGAGGCTGCAAGTCACATGCACTTCGGCCAACCGCGCGTTCCGCCTGCGCAGGATGCACCAGGATCGACGATCTCCATGGGGGGAGTTATCGTCCACGGGCCAAAAGGGGGCGGGGTCAAGGCGCATCCTGGGGATACCCAAAGGCCATTCTGGCGGGTGTGAACCGCTATGATTCGGTTGAATATTAGTATGTATTTTGTGAGTAGCGGCCCGTGGTGAACACGGCGAAAAAATGTCCGTGCCTTCCTCCTACCCCTAAAAGGTAGGGCTTGTGGGCATCCCGAAGGCCCGAGGCACAAGCGGAGGTGCTAAATGTCATGCCGGCCGCATTGCCCACTATGACATTGAAGCACCGTGTTTTAGTGAGCCATGCAGCCTATCAGGCCATGCAGGCCGAGGCAAATCGTCGAAGCGCTCATTCGGCGGCTACTTGACCGGGGCGAGCTCCCACCACGTGCTGCACCCGGCCATATCGCAAATGAGGGGGTGTAATCCTACCTCGCCGCATTTTCCCAGGCCTTAAATCAATTTTAAAAGGCCCGTGAATAATAATCCCGGCGTGCTACCCACCTCGTTACGGCCGGGCGCCCTCGTAACACTCAAGCCTCTCAATCGTCAAGGACGCTATCCGCTTTCTCGATGAGGTAGACAGACCCGGGGCATGCCGGTTTCAACCTAACATTTATTGCCACAATATTATCAAATCCTTTCCTACCTCGCAAAGCCAACGGTTGCGCGCCAGGGTGGGCGCATTCACATATGCTATGGAATAACCGGGCTGGCAAAAGCACCTCCCGGCCGGGTAAAGGCGGGCCGCCCAACTTCCTAAAGCAAACTGAAAAATTGTGTTACTAAGTATGCGTGTGGATGGCTATAGAAAAAAACGATGCTAATGTGGCGCAAAGCTGATAAATTAAGATGTATAATGAGGCGCACAATGTGAAGCGAAACGGACCAAAGACCGACCCGCACTCGCTACAGATAGGGTCGGCCTTTGTGGTACTGCGCATAATAGGATAACATGATGTTATCCTTAGTGTATTTAAGTCAATCGCTTGAAGACCCGCAAACACGCAGTGCCCGCAACACGACGGCCGTTTTTCTTCACGGGCACGGTGGAAAAATGGACCAAAGGCGAATCCAATTAGATGAAATCGATATCCGGCTTCTGAATCGCATTCGTGACCAGCCCGGAATTTCGATTACCGACGCTATAGAGCCGCTTTTGAATTGCCGATCGGAGACATCTCTGCGGCGGCGCATTCGGCAATATAAAATCGATGGTAGAATCACATTCAAGAGAACCCGGCATGAAATACAGTGCTATCCGCTGGACCCGAAAGCGGCGAAGGTGGCCGGTCATGACCACTGAGCGTGTACTAGCACGCCAAAAGGTGGCCGGCCGGACCACACGCGGACAGGTACGGGCCGCGCGGCTGATCGGTAATTTCGAAAAAGCCGTCAGGCGGATGGAAGCCGCGAAAAGGGGGGATAGGGATGTGTGAGTCCCCATCGCCCGCGGTAAGTGACCTAACAGAAAATGATACGCCGTGCACGGATTTAACTCTTTCGGAGGTGGCCGGCCAACAGCCGAAGAGCACGATAGATCCCGCCTTCGATCGGCCCGGAGCGGCTTTTGTGCTTCTCCGGGGCGGCGAGAAGGCTCCGCCGATTGAAAAAAGCTGGCAGGAGAAGCCGCACAGCTACGTAGAGGCAGAGCAGCACGCGGCGGACGGCGGAAATGTCGCCTTCGTGTCCGGCAACGGCCACGTCGGCCTCGATTTGGACAGCCCGGAGGCCTTCGTGGGGGTGGAGCTGCCGGCCACACTCAGGTGGGAGACCAGGCCGGGGAGGCTGGGGATGTTGTTCGCGGTCAAGGGAGACATCCCGGCCACCCTGGAAGCCATCGGCAAGAAGCCTGACATCGCGCAATTAAAGCTTTTCCGGGATGGGGAGCACGTGGGAGAGCTCAAGCTGCAGCGAGCATATCAAGTAATTCCCCCATCCTGGAAAATCGTAGACGGGCGGCGGGTTGATTACCGCCTAATCGATGGCCGGCCACCGGCTGAGGTCGACATAGCGGTCTTGGTGGCAAGCCTACGGGGCGCGGGCATCAGCTTCTCCGAGAAGGGCGACCACAGGGGCCGGTTAGAAGAGAATGCCGCCAGGCTTGAGCAGATAGGCCGGGAGGATCGGAAGCGGCGATATGCCCGGGCCGCCCTAGAGGACGAAGCGACAGAGGTAGGCCGCTCTCCAGTGGGAAGCCGCAACGACCGGTTGAACAAGGCGGCCTATGCGCTGGGGCAGCTTGTGGCTAGCGGGGCGCTAAGCGAGTCCGAAGTGAGCAGAGAGCTAGCCACGGCGGCCGCCCGGGCCGGACTCGACGGCGATGAGATTGAGCGAACACTGAGGTCCGGGCTTGAGGCCGGCCGGAGAGCGCCCAGAGCGGGCCCAGAGGCGGGCTCAGAGAGTTCGCCGGGCCGGGAGCAAGGCGGATCATCTGCAGGTAGAGCAATTGACCTCATCAATGCCCGCATACCGGGATGGATCAAGGAGCACAATTTCAAGACCTCCAAGGACACCGGCAAGATCTACCACTATGAGCACGGGGTGTACTTGGATGACGGAGAGGTCCTTCTTGAGTCTTTAATTGAAAAGGAATTTTCCGAATACACTAGCAACAAGCTGATCGCTGATGTAGTCGGGAAGGTCAAGCGTAGGACGTACATTGACCGGGATTCATTCAATGCCGGACACTTTCTCAATGTCGAGAATGGCATCTTGGACCTTGATACTCTTGAGCTAAAGCCGCATACACCGGACTATCTCTCCACGGCCCAGATCAATGTGGCCTATGATGAAAATGCGAAGGCTCCACGCATACAGAAATTCCTAAGAGAAGTAGCAAGGCCTGAAGATGTCGCCTTGATTGAGGAGATTATAGGGTGGCTGCTGTGGCCGGACTATAATATTCACGTGGCGGTGATGCTTCTAGGGCCTGGTAGAAATGGAAAAGGAACGCTTCTTCGGCTCATCACCGCATTTCTGGGGCCTAAAAGCATAGCGAACGTCACCCTGCAGGATTTGGTGGCTGATCGGTTCGCTAAGGCGGATTTGTACGGCAAGATGGCAAACATCGGAGGTGACCTGCCCGCTAAGGACCTATCAGACACAGCAGCGTTCAGGAACTTGACGGGTGGCGATGACAACCGGGCGCAGGAAAAATACCGGCCCGCCTTCAACTTCAGGAATAAGGCGAAGATGCTATTCTCAGCAAACCAGCTTCCAAGAAGCCCGGACGACTCATACGCCTATTATGCCAGGTGGATCTTACTAGAGTTCTTGCATACGTTTGATCCACGGTCAGGTACGGGCGATCCAGACCTTGACAGCAAGCTGCAAACCCCGGAGGAGCTTAGCGGGCTGTTGAACATCGCCCTGGCAGGCCTAAAGAGACTTCGGGCGAATGGGTGGCGGTTCAGCTACAATAAGTCCGTCGAAGATGTGGAAATAATGTACAAAAGGAACGCTAACGCGGTGCTAGCGTTCTTGATGGACGAATGCGAAGAAGACCCAGAGGCTTACGTTGAGAAGGGAGTGCTTCTCAGCAGATTTAGGAGATACTGCGAGAAGCACGGGATACGGCCCATCACAGTAACACGGTTTGGCAACCTGCTAAAAGACCAGTCGGTGATACCGATATCGGATTACCGCCCACATGACCCAACGGGACGGGTAGGCCTGCCGCGGTGCTGGTTAGGGCTGAAGTTTAAAGATCCATCTAATGCGTCCATACCGTCCATAGTTTTGCCTAACCCTAGTATTACGGCGAAAGGGGATGAAGAAGGAGAGAGTAGTAAGGGAGAGATAGGGTATACCGGAAGTGTGGACGGTATGGACGCACAAAACGCGGCCCAAAGGGAGCACTTCAAGAAGAAGGCCGAAGAGGTGGAGAAGGCCGCGCCAATAGCCAAAACACCCTTAAGTCAAGAACAAAATCAAGAGCATGACAACATGTCGGAAGATCCGGTCGGCGCGGCAACGGGTTTACTAGCGACACCTTCCGACGAATCTTTACAGTCTGTGGAGTGCCAGGCTCTCGGTCAAGACGGTGGTGGCCGGCCCGTGGAGGCTGGCGGCCATCATGCCGGGGAGTCGGAGCACCCCTCCCGGGGGAGGCCTCTCACCCTTATATACGAGCCGCGCGGCGCGGCCTTGGAGTACGCCCAGCTTGCGGCTAACTTGTGGACGGGATGCAGTCATGGCTGCAGCTACTGCTATGGGCCTGCCGCGATCCATCAAAGCCGGGAAGAATATGGACGGCCGAAGCTGAAGAAGGATGCACTTCGCAGACTCGAGGGCGACCTGGCAGAGCTTCAGCGGCAAGGTAACAAGGAGCCTGTGCTTCTCATGTTCGCGGGCGACTTGTACAGCCCTCCCGGTGGCGACTTCAGCTTATCGAGGCAAGTCCTTCAGACATTCCGAAAGCACGGTTCACCGTTCACGGTGCTGTCCAAGTCCGGCCTTCCGGCAACAAAGGACTTTGATCTTTACGGTCCAAACGATAGCTACGGGACGACCTTAACCTTCCTAGATCCGGCCAAATCCCGGGAGTGGGAGCCCGGAGCTGCCACACCACATGACCGCCTAGAGAGCTTAAGAATCGCACATGAGCGCGGTATCAAGACCTGGGCAAGCTGTGAGCCCGTGATAGAGCCTGCTGAGACTTTGGCGGTGATTGAAGCAGCAGCGCCTTATACCGATTTCTTCGCTGTCGGAAAATGGAATCACGATGCACGGGCGAACTCAATTGACTGGCTGCGGTTCAAGGACGATGTCGTCAAGCTGCTGGAGAAGCTGGGCAAGCCCTACAAACTCAAGGACGATTTGCTGAAGGCGGGCGGGCGCCCTGCAGGTGGACCGGGACAAGTGCCTCCCGGAGAGGAGCCTCCCGGCCTGCAGGAGTTCAAGGCGGCCATAGCTCGGCGGAAGTGTGGCAAGTGCGGGAAGACCTTCCCTCACGACCTCGCCCCGTGGAAGGTCGACGGCGACATCCTCAGCTACATTTGCCCCGTGTGCCGAGTGCAGGCCGAAGTAGAACGCGGCTGCGAGTTCTGCCCGGCCTCCCGTGGAGACAAGACGGCGGCCGGGTGCAAGCCGTGCTTTTACGTGGAGGCGGCGAGCGCATGAGCCCGCAAAGGCCGAGGGGGGGATCACGATGATTTTCAATTCAAGGAGGTTGATTCATGACAGAGAATAATAACGCTAAAAACCGGCGTGGTGTAACCCTGCGATCGCCGGAGGACATTCGGAGAATGGTGCAGCGGATATGTTCGAAGGCATTTCGGGAAGGCGCGGAGCTGGAGAACGCGGGCAAAATCAGTCAGCTTGCTACATGTTGGTTGAAAGCATGGGAATTAGATAAAATTAGCGATATAGAGAAGAGACTGACCGAGCTCGAGCTTAAGTTGCAAAAAAAATGAGGAATCGATATGAGGCGGATTGATTCAATCAAAAAAAGACTTGACGCAATTGGGGCGTCAAGCCATGACTGGTCAGAGATAGAAATCGAATGGCAGAGTCGGGCCGACACGCTGGCGAGTGTCTTGACCGGCCTGCCATCGGATTCGGACAACGAAAACGAGGTTACCATGGAGTGGCCCGACGAGCAGCCCGCAACCGACGGGGAAAAAATCCGGTGGCTCCGACAATGCCCTGCGGCGGAGCTCGAGGAGATTCGCCGTGAGTGGCAGAGGTCGCCCGGCCCGCGTGCCCGGGCGGCGATCGCAGAGTTGGACAGGCTCATGCCACAGCTAAATTCGGAGGGGTCGCCGCAGGAGTAGGCGACCCGCCGCAAAAAAGTTCTATTACATTTTTGGCGGGATCGAGAGAAATGTCATAGAACTATTTTTACATGCACAGGACGAACGCAGGCAAGAAGAGGGCGGCAGGGTGAGGAACGTCTACCTGGGGAGCTGCAAGAAGGTAAGCGAGAGCGAGGCCCTGGAGAAGGCTAGGAGGCTGAAAGCCGTGGCCCTGGGGATCTCCACCAGGATGTAAAGCACTTCTTTTCAACTGAAAATATATTTTCTGTACTGCCCGAATTCAGGCCTATTCCGAGGCGGATGAGATAGCAGGCCGGGCTGGCAGATCGCAGAGAGCCA
>Ga0208196_1004250_pt1 | contig 11269 bp, 9 predicted proteins | sample AD_JPNNA7_MetaG_FD_184443 | JGI IMG/M metagenome (GOLD analysis project Ga0208196, IMG submission 184443) | Active sludge microbial communities of municipal wastewater-treating anaerobic digesters from Japan - AD_JPNNA7_MetaG (SPAdes) (version 2) | ecosystem: Engineered > Bioreactor > Anaerobic >...
CCGACTCGGCGCCAACGCCACATACCGCCGAACGTTGTATGCAAGGCAAGAGAAACATACTGCACAGACAGCCAAGAGAACCTCCATTGATAGGTTTAAAAGTATTGAAGTGATAATTCATTATAAATAGTTCAAATTAGTATTAACTTAAATTCAAAAAACAAATGGAAAGTAAACAAACGTTACCAAATTCAACAGCGACTTTAGTTTTAGGGATTTGTTCTCTAGTTTTCAGTTGCTTATTCGTTGGTTTTATTTTAGGTATTATCGGAGTTGCCATCTCTGGCAGAAGTAAACGCCTTTATTTACAAAATCCAAATGATTATACTGGTTATGGAGCATTAAATGCAGGTCGAATAATGTCAATAATTGGAATTATTTTGGGTGCCTTAGCAATCTTATACTGGATAATCGTTGTAGTAATTATTGGTGCTGGTACTCTTCCATGGCTTGAATTTTTAGACTTGTAATTATTATGCTTGATAATTTGATACAATGGTTACAAGGGCATATGTTTCCTTGCTTTTATAAACAAGCATTTGGCATTAGTTGTCCTATGTGCGGTTTCCAACGTTCGGTAATAGAGTTGTTAAAAGGAAATTTTATGGAAAGTATATTACAATTCCCAGCATTGTTTCCTTTATTGTTAACTGCACTTGTTTTCATTGTCTTAAAATTACTCAAAAGTCCAAAAATAAAAGTAATAGTGCAGGTTATATTACTTTTTGACCTTACAGTTATGATTATAACCTGTTTGTACAAAAACATTTATTAACAATTAAATTTTTGAAAAATGAAAAAATATCAATTTTACCAACCAATGATTGCATTATTTGCAATAATTCTTTCTTCTTGTGGTGGTGGCAGCAAAGAATTCACTGTCAAAAACAATTCAGTAGATTTTGCAGGAGACTTGCAAGGTTATTTGGAAGTTGTTGATGGTAATTATACTGTTTCAAAACCAGGCTCTGAACTAATATTAACAATTAAGTTAAAAGCAATCAAACAATTGGAAAGTGCCAAGGAATTCGATGAAATACGATTAGAATTAACTGATGAAAGTGGAATGCCGATTTCTGGCATGAGTACATTTACAATTTCTAAGTCAGGTTGGTGCACTACTGAAAGCGAAAACACAAAAGTTGACAATGCTTTAAAAAGTGGTAGTGGGGAATTTGCTGTTCAATTTGTTTATGATACATATTCAACAGGTGGTGGTTCGTTAAGTAGTACAGATGCTTTTAAAATTGCTTCTAAAAAGGCAAAAGGCTTTTCAATTACAAACTCTAAATTTAAAGAGGAGGCTGTCAGTTCTTCCGAAAGCTCGTCAAGTTCTAATTCTTCGACTACTGATGATGAAGATGACGAAGAAGTTGTAACAAAAAAATCAGGTAGTACAAATTGGGACAAAGTACTTGCAGATTATGAATCATATACTGATAAATATATTAAATTGCTTAAAAAAGCTAATGCAGGTGATATGTCAGCAATGACAGAATATGTTGAAATGTTAGAAAAAGCTCAAGAACTTCAAGAAAGTTTGGAAAACGCTGATGATGATTTGACACCAGCTCAACTTCAAAAATTCAATAAAATACAGATGAAACTTGTAAACGCTGCAAGTGGTTTATAAACCCTAAAACATAAGAGCAATGGGACTTAGCCCCATTGCTCTTATTAATCTTAAAATTTACCTTATGAAAAATGTTATATTTTTCATCATTTTTTTGATGTGTAATACTTCTATTGAAGCGCAAAATTGTTCAGACTGGATAAAAACTGAATATGATGAAGTTACTGACATTACTATAATTTCTATGAAAGATAGAATGTATGTTAATAAAGATGGACAGCGAAAAGTATCAATACATGTTGCGCAAAAAATAGAAAACGGAGAAAAAGAATCTGTGCTTACAATTGATATTAAAGATGGTGGTTGTATTAATAATTTCAATGGTATAATTTTTCTTTTTACTGACGGCACGAGATTAAAGGAACTAAATCATGGAGCTGATAATTGTGTTGGTTTTGCAATGCTAAATATTGGTATCCCTGACTATGAAGGAAATACAATCAAATCTTATTTAGAACAAAAGAAAATAAAGACTCTTCGGATTTATACAAATAATTCTTTTGTTCAAGTTGATTTTACTGCTGCTAATCAAGATAAATTAATTCAAACCCTAAAATGTATTGACTAACTCTAAAACTATGGAAACTCCTAATTCGGACAAAATGGAAACAAAAGAAAAAATATTAGAAAACTTACATAGCCAATTTGCTGAGAATCAAAACCACCATCAAGGTTTATTTATCCAGTTTTTAATAGCTCTCTTAGCTCTTTTTGCAGGCTTTGGATATGTTTATACACATACTAATCCAGATATATTATACACTCAAACCTTTGTGCAACAATTAAATGAAGTTGACTATTACTCAAATATAACATTACTTGGTACATCAGTAATTGTTTTGGCTGTATTGTTGTTACTTAATGGAATATTGATTAATCAAGGTTATGGTTTTAGAAGAGACCAACATTTGAATATGATAATTCGGAAAAAATACCTCGGCGATGATTATGATAATGTGTTTGGTAAATTATATAATCCTGATAACAAAGGGTATTTGGACTATTTACCAAATTTCTATATCATCTTCTTTTGGTTTATTTTAGGATTTCAGATTTCTGTTTTTATAGCAATTTGCTCAAAAGAAAATCTTATCAATTTTGCAGACAAATGTTTTTCATTGACTCTATTCATTACAGACATAATATTGATTTTTCTTTCTTTGGTTTTTTATAGTAAGACATATTGCAAATACAGATTAAACTTAAAGGGAAAAAAGGATGAATGAATGCCCAGCATACAACACATGGTATAGTGCATGCGGGTTTCATCGGTTTTCGAAGGTTTGTGGCTCGTAAAAAAGGTTGGTGTAAACTGATAAGAAATCGCTTCGTAATCCCGCACGACACCATACCATCAAACGTTAGGGGGCATTGCCTCCAAATTTTTTTTGATAGTTCAAAAATGGTCTGCTCATTCACGGTGTTGTTTAAGACTGCAGAAAAATAAAATAAATGATCACCCGCTCCCCCCACTCTCGGCACTTGCATATAGCATTCGCGGTTTTGCAGGAAACAAATATGCAAAACCGGCCCATGAATGCTATCTGCAATTGCCTGCCCGAGCCTCCCGCGCGGCAACGCTCCCTAACAAGCCGGTAAATGCCATGCTGGCATACGATAAAAATGGAATAGTTCGTTTTTAAGGAGATTAATACCAGAAGAAAGCTATGTAATATTAAGGTCGCACGACACTTACCGGCTAAACGTTAGGGTGCATTGCCTCCAAATTTTTTTTTGATAGTTCAAAAATGGTCTGCTCATTCACGGTGTTGTTTAAGCCTGCAGAAAATTAAAATAAAAGATCACCCGCTCCCCCCGCTCCCGGCACTTGCATATAGCATTCGCGGTTTTGCAGGAAACAAATATGCAAAACCGGCCCATGAATGCTATCTGCAATTGCCTGCCCGGGCTTCCCGCGCGGCAACGCTCCCTAACAAGCCGGTAAATGCCATGCTGGCATACGATATAAATGAATTAGTTCGTTTTTTAAGGAGATTAATACCAGAAGAAAGCTATGTAATATTAAGGTCGCACGTCACTTACCGGCTAAACGTTAGGGGGCATTGCCTCCAAATTTTTTTTGATAGTTCAAAAATGGTCTGCTCATTCACGGTGTTGTTTAAGACTGCAGAAAAATAAAATAAATGATCACCCGCTCCCCCCACTCTCGGCACTTGCATATAGCATTCGCGGTTTTGCAGGAAACAAATATGCAAAACCGGCCCATGAATGCTATCTGCAATTGCCTGCCCGAGCCTCCCGCGCGGCAACGCTCCCTAACAAGCCGGTAAATGCCATGCTGGCATACGATAAAAATGGAATAGTTCGTTTTTAAGGAGATTAATACCAGAAGAAAGCTAAGTACTATTAAGGCCGCACGGCACTTACCGGCTAAACGTTACAAGCAAGCCGAGAAAAAAGACAGCTATAGAATGACAATGAAATTTTTGCTGCATAAAGACAAAGAAATAAAGGCAAACCCCGCCCACAAAAGCAAGAGTGTGGCTGCCTTTCCCTGCAACCTTCCCTTCGCAGCCACACACATGCTTTTTAGCCGACCCGACCGTTGGCCAAAACCTGTTGATAAATAATTGAAATTTTCTATACCAGCCAAATAAAAAATGTATTACCTTTGACAAAATTAGTCAACACAAAAAATGTCAACACTAGGATTGAAATTAAGAGAATTGAGAGAACAGGCAGGGTTATCATTGAGAAAAGCTGCCATGCAACTAGATATTGACGTGGCAATATTAAGTAAAATGGAACGTGGAGAAAGAAAATTCTCAAAAAAATTGGTTTTAAAACTGGCAGACCTTTATAAAGCAAACTCTGACAAATTGATAATTGACTTTCTAAGTGAAAAAGTGCTTTACGAATTAGAAAACGAAGATTTTGGGCTTGAGGCGTTGAAAGTCGCTGAGAAACAATTAAAATATAAAAAAGACAATAACAAGAAGAAATGAAAATACAGAAAATCAGAATACATAATTTTCGTTCAATAATCCATCAGGAAATTGATTGTAAAGACTTTACTCTTTTTGTTGGTGAAAATAATTCCGGCAAAACAAATATTATTACTGCTTTAAGGGCATTTTATGAAAATGAGGGTTACAAGTATGATAAAAAAGCAGATTTTCCTAAACTTTCTAATACAACCGATTATGAAAGTTGGATTGAATTACAGTTTATAACTACGAATGAAGAGCAAGAAACGATAAAGGATGAATATAAAAGAGAAGACAATATTTTAATTGTAAGAAGGTATTTTGAATCCACTGATAAAAACAAAGTTAAAAACGACAATAGCAACATTTTTTATGTTTCAAAGGATAGCTCAATTTCTGAAAACAATTTTTATGGAGCAAAAAATGTTTCTCAGGCAAAATTGGGTAAAATCATTTATATACCTGAAATAGCAAAAACTGATGACACTTTTAAACTATCAGGTCCATCGCCTCTCCGACAAGTAATAAGTTTTGTCTTTAAAAAAGTTCTTGAAAAATCAAAAGCATTCACAGGTTTAGATAAAGCATTTGAAGATTTCAACAAAGATTTCAAAACTGAGTCTTCGCCTGATGGTATTTCCATGGACAGCCTAAAAGAAGATATCAATAACGAATTAAAAAACTGGCAATTCACTTTCGGTTTTGATGTAAACCCTATAAAAACAGATTTAATAATTAAAAACCTAATTGACCATTATATTGAGGATGATAATTTGCAAACTGGGAAAAAAAGAGTAGATATGAAAAATATCGGGCAAGGTTTGCAAAGACATTTAATATATACGATGATTAAACTTGCTGCTAAGTACGATGAGGGCAAGAAAGAAAGCGACAAAAAAGAGTTTTATCCTGATTTTACTTTAATTCTCTTTGAAGAACCTGAAGCTTTTCTGCATCCAAGTCAACAGGAATTGATGAATATTGGCTTAAAACAAATTGCAAGTGAATATAACCAACAGGTTTTTTGTACCTCACATTCTTCAATTTTCGTAAGCAAAAACATTAATAAGCTTACTGAGATTAAAAGAATTGAAAAGAAAAATGGCATTAGCGAAATATTCCAAATTGATGAACAAACTTTAAAGTCACTTTATACAGATTGTACTGAACTTAGCAATTTTTTGCAAAGTAAAATAAATGCTGGTGTTCCTGCTTCTGATGAAGTTGAATTGAAAAAATTAATTAATGAGAAAGATGATGAAGAAAAACTATTAGAAGAATCAATAAAATTCTCCATTTGGCTTGACATAGAAAGAGCTTCAATGTTTTTTGCCAAACATGTTTTAATTTGTGAAGGAGCTTCTGAAAAAGCCTTTATTGATTATTTGATGAATACACAATGGTCTGAACTCAAGGAAAAACATATTTATTGTTTGGATGCTTTAGGTAAGTATAATATTCACAGATATATTGTTCTACTCTCGAAATTTGGAATTTCGCATTCTGTTTTGATGGATCTCGATGAGAATAATAAATGTCATAAATATATTAATGAATTTGTGAAAAGTAAATGTTCAAAATTGCATGGTTTTAAAAAAGATTTTGAAACATTTTTAGAGATTACACCAGTTCCTAAAAACAGACACGATTTAAAACCACTTAATATTTTAAAAAATTTTGAAGATGGAAATATTGCTGTTGAGAAAATTGAAGAATTAAAAGCGATTGTAAAAAACTTAACAATATAGAATTATGCCTACTTTACAGTTTAAAGGAAAAAACATAATCTGGAACCACCATTTGGCTGTTCCATTTCATACATTGGACGAAGTACCAGAGTTGCATTATCTGCCAGAAAAAGCAAACGGCAATATGATAATTGAAGGCGACAACCTTATTGCTTTAAAAGCGCTCTTACCTCAGTTTGCAGGAAAAATCAAGTGCATTTATATTGACCCTCCTTACAATACTGGAAATGAAGGTTGGATATACAATGACAAAGTGAATAGCCCTTTAATAAATGAATGGATTGGTAAAACGGTTGGTATTGACGATTTAACTCGACATGACAAATGGTTATGTATGATGGTGCCCAGGTTAAAACTGTTGAGGGAATTACTTTCAGAAGATGGCGTAATTTTTATTAGTATTGATGATAATGAATTATATAATCTAAAAAATATTTTAGATGAAATATTTACTGAAAATGGTTTTATATCTAATATTACAGTTCAGGTAAATAAAGGAGGTAGAGATTACTTGCCAATTGCTGAAACTCATGAAAATTTATTATGCTATTTCAAAACTGAAAAATCAGAATTAAATGAACTGGCAAAAAAAGATATGCACTTTAGTTATACTGATTCATACGGTGATTACAATCACCGAGAGTTGAGAAATCGGAATCCAAAATTTACAAGTGCAAATCGTCCAAATCTTTTTTATCCTATATATGTAAATGAAAGTTCTGAGAACGAAAAAAAAGAATGTTTAATTTCTCTTATTAAAACAAATGAATTCAATATTGAGGTTTTTCCACTTAATAGTGAAGGGAATGAAAGTTGTTGGCGATGGAGTAAGGATAAACTGCAACAAAATATCAAAGAAACGATTGATTTATCAAATGTTATTGCCAAGAAGAAAAATGGTGGTGGGTATAATATTTATGAAAAACATCGAAAAGATACTTCAAAAGCGAAATCAATTTGGGATGAAAGCGAAGTACGAACCGAACAAGGTACAATTGATTTAAGAGAGCTTAATTTAGGTGGAAAATTTGAACATCCGAAACCAACCCCATTGATAAAAAAGATTATTGAATTAGCAACCTTAGAAGATTCTATTATTCTTGACTCTTTCGCAGGCTCTGGCACCACCATGCACGCTGTAATGGATCTCAACAAAGAAGATGGTGGCAACCGCAGGTGCATTATGGTACAAATGACCGAAGCCACCGAAGCAGAACCCGACAAAAACATTTGTAAAGATATTACAAGGGAAAGAGTAAAACGTGCCATTGACAAATACAGGTATGATGCAGGTTTTAAATATTACCGCCTCGGTATTCCCCTCGATGCCGAAACCATGCTGGCCGGGCAGTTGCCAACTTACAATCAATTTGCAAAATATGTTTATTACTTATGTACAGGTGAACATCTCGAAGCCGAGGACAATATAAATGAAGCAGATTACTACGTGGGCGAATATGGCAAACAAGCCATTTATTTGGTTTACAAACAAGATTATGAAACACTAACTCGTCTTGCACTCAATTTAACTCTTGCCGAAAAAATAAAGCAACAGCAACCGGGCAAAAAGCGGATTGTATATGCGCCTTCGTGCTTTCTGGATGAGGAATATTTGACCGATAACCAGTTTGAGTATGTTGGAATTCCATATAATTTGTTTCAACACAATCAGTAGATAATTATGTATTTAAAAAAATATCAGATAAAAGTTGTAAACGCACTTAAGCAGTTTCTGCAAACAGCCCGTGATACCAAAACATCGTTTGACATTGCAAAACAGGCATTGCCTGAAAATATGCGTCATACCTTGAATTGGGTGCAAACAGCTTTTCAGACTTGCGGTTTGGAATATAAAGACCGTTGTACTAACGGGCTTGGGAATAATTATCCCCGAATGATTATAAAAGTACCAACAGGTGGCGGTAAAACGCTGCTTGCTGTTGAGTCAATCCGTGAGTATCAAACCTTATTTGCTCAAAAACGCACCGGGCTTGTAGTCTGGATTGTGCCCAGTGAAACCATTTACAGCCAGACTGTTCAGAAAATCAGGGACAAAGGAAACCATTTACGTCAGTTGTTGGATCATTGCAGTGGTAACCGTACTGTAGTTCTGGAAAAAGGACAGCGTTTAACCACCAATGATATTGAAGAAAATCTTGTTGTTCTGTTTGTTATGATTCAGTCAATAAGCCGTACCAATGGAAAAGAAGCATTAAAGGTATTTCAGGACAGCGGCGGCTATGACAGTTTTTTTCCTGCCGATAACCGATACGACCTACACGAACAGTTGTTAAAGCAAGTTCCGAACCTTGATTATATTTCACCGCTTGGAACAGAACAGCCTTTGATAATGACGAGCCTTGGAAACGCTATCCGTGTTTCAAAACCGTTCATCATCATAGACGAAATTCACAAAGTATTTTCTTACAATGCCCGTAAAACTATTGATAACTTAAATCCTGAATTTGTTCTTGGTTTTTCGGCTACGCCAAAAGCTGAAATGAATGTCTTGGTTACCATTTCAGGACTTGAACTAAAAGAGGAAGAAATGGTAAAACTCGATATGCACATTCTTCCGCCAGTCAGCAAACAGGAGAGCGACTGGAAAGCAATGGTAAAGGAAATAAAAGATCACCGGGATAAACTTGAAGAAATTGCAAAAAAATACCAGAAAGATAAAGGGGTTTATATTCGACCTACAGCGTTATTACAGGTCGAAGCAACAGGCAAAGACCAGAGAGGCAGAGGTAAAGTTCATAGTTTGGATGTAAAGGATTATTTGGTTACTCTTGATGTGAATCCTGATGAAATTGCAATAAAAACAAGTGCTCAAAATGACATTGAAGATGTAAACTTGTTTTCACAGGAATGCCCGGTACGCTTTATCATCACTAAAGAAGCATTGCGGGAAGGCTGGGACTTTTCTTTTGCATACATTTTGGGAATTATTCCGAATGTAAATTCAAATACTGGAGTTACCCAATTAGTCGGTAGAATTTTACGACAACCATTTGCAAGAAAAACCGGAATAAAAGAATTGGATGAAAGCTATGTATATTATACAAAAGGTGATACAAGAGAAATTTTAGACAGGGTTTCAACCGGGTTCAAAAATGAAGGACTTGAAGATTTGGTTACAAAACTAAAATTCCGTGATAATGAAGCGATAAACGCCACAAAAATTGTGAAAATAAAAAAAGAGTTTAGCGAGAAATTTCAGAATTCATTTTATTTGCCTGTTTGGGTAATGGTTGATAAAGAAGGTTCAAAACGCAGGTTTAATTACGAAACAGACATAAAGCCTAAAATTGATTTTACAAAAGTTGTATTAGATGATGAATTTCTTACAAAACTTGTGAATTCATTAAGCAACGAAACAAAAGAAAGAAAAGCATTTGCAATTACCCTTGATGATTCGAGCAAAGCATCATTTGTTGAAGAACAAAGCCAAACAAATGGAAAAGCAGAAATTAATATTGATTACTTAACACGCAGATTGAATGAATTAATTGAAAATCCTTTTCTGGCAAGAATTATCGGAACTAAGTATTTATCGCAAATTGAAGAAAAGATAGGTAAGGAAAAACTGAAAGAACATTACAGTTTCATTGTTTCACAGCTTTGTAAAAAGTTTCAGGAAGAGAAAACAAAACAGGAAGAAGAAATATTTTTGGAAGAATTAAAAGCCCAAAATCTTGTTCTTGCAGTATCCGATGATGATACAGTTGGTTTCAAAGTACCAAAAGAGGATGTAATAACAGTAAGCCCAATTCCAAGCACTTACAAATATTATTTGTTTGAAGATGTTGAAGTAACAGCGATGAACACGCTTGAAAGGAAAGTTGGTGACTTACTTGATAAACAGGAAAAGATACTTTGGTGGTTCAGAAATAAAGTAAACAGAAAATGGTACTCTATACAAGGATGGCAGCAAAATAAAATCAGACCAGACTTTATTGCAGCAAAAAAGACAGCAGAGAATCATTTGGAATTGGTTTACATCATTGAAAGCAAGGGAGAACATCTTCTTGGAAATATTGATACAACCTACAAAAAGAAAGTTCTCGACATAATGACAGAGCAGAAACAACTCAAAAAAATTAAGGCATACCAAACACAAATTCCGTTTGAAGAATATGTGATTAATGACAAAGTTGAATGTTATTTAATTGAGCAGGGAAAAGAAGAAGAAAAAATAAAAGAGATTCTGAAATGATAAGCCAACACGCACCGTCCCTTCGCTGTCAGGCACATTGGCAAAACGCTCAAAGCAATCGCTACATCCAAATTTTGCCAAAGAGCCTTCCAGCCCTTCCCTATTCTTTGCACCTAGATAAATAAAAACCCCAAAAATATCTAAGACAAGACGTAACGTAACGAGACAACTACAAAAAATAAGGCCAGCTTGTAACACGGACGGTATAATTCATAAGCTCGTCACGGTTTTTGCTTTTGCTCCTACTTCCTTGACAGTTTTGTAATAGCTTATACCGCGACCGCTCCACTGCCCGCAATGAACCATAGTGTATCTTGACTTATTACCGGCTTCCGATCAACCTTGTACCGCGACACTCGTATAGGCCACAAAACTTGTACCCGGACGGCAAAAACCGCGCCGTACTCTCCTCGCACCGTGACAGCTTTCTGGCTAAAGAATCAGGACTCTACCCGGATGCTTCGTCGAGTAACGCTTACGAAATTATACCGCCGGGCCGTTAGGGTGCATTGCCTCCAATTTTTTTTTGATAGTTCAAAAGTGGTCTGCTCATTCACGGTGTTGTTTTAGCCTGCAGAAAAATAAAATAAATGATCGCCCGCGCCCCCCGCTCCCGGCACTTGCATATAGCATTCGCGGTTTTGCAGGAAACAAATATGCAAAACCGGCCCATGAATGCTATCTGCAATTGCCTGCCCGGGCTTCCCGCGCGGCAACGCTCCCT
>Ga0208196_1004260_pt1 | contig 11253 bp, 9 predicted proteins | sample AD_JPNNA7_MetaG_FD_184443 | JGI IMG/M metagenome (GOLD analysis project Ga0208196, IMG submission 184443) | Active sludge microbial communities of municipal wastewater-treating anaerobic digesters from Japan - AD_JPNNA7_MetaG (SPAdes) (version 2) | ecosystem: Engineered > Bioreactor > Anaerobic >...
AAGTTTTAACCAAGAAGGGGCTTTGGAGAAGATCCACGAACTCAACTGGTTCAGTGAGGACGCGCGCACCAAAACGGGCAGCTTGTTTTTCCAAGCGCTCGCCTAACTCCATACCAGTTATGCCTTCGGGAAAACCAGGATAATTTTCGATTAAATCAGTTTGAGAGACTTGACCGTAAAGCGTCATCCCGGTGAAGATGAGTGGCTGTAGCTCTGCTCGGGCGGCATATAAAGCGGCAGTTAATCCTGCAGGTCCTCCGCCGATAATAATCATTTTTTCATGTTCACGTGTTTCCATCAATATCTCTTCCCTATTAGTCTTCAGTTCTAAGCTTGTAGGTCTGCATCCGCTAAAGCTAAGGCTGCGTCGATGATGGCAAAGCCTTCGTGAAGTTGCTCATCAGTGATAATCAAAGGAGGGATGATAAGCAATATATGGAAAGTATTGTTAATATACAACCCATGCGCACGTAAATAGTTCTTAACCTTTTTCATCGTTGCAGTCAGGGGTTGAGCTGTAGGTGTGAGCGGCTCTTTCGTTTGGCGGTCACGTACTAGCTCAATCGCGCCAAAAAGCCCAATCGAGCGCACATCTCCCACACACATGTGCTTTGCCTTCATTTCAGCAAGCAGGCTTTTCAATGTTTCTCCGCGTTTCTGGGTGTTTTCCAGTAAGCCTTCTTGTTCAATAACCTCAATGTTTGCTAAGGCTGCCGCCAGCGAAACCGGATGTCCGTTATAAGTCAGACCACCAAAGTACATTTTGTCATTGAAAGAATCCGCAATTTCGGATTTCATTGCAACCGCTCCCAAAGGGGCATAACCTGAGGTGAGTCCTTTTGCCATCGTGACGATATCCGGAACAATATCCCAGTTTTGGAATGCAAACCACTTGCCGGTGCGCCCAAAACCTGCCATAACCTCATCGGTAATCAGCAGAATGCCATATTGGTCACATAATGCACGTAAACCTCGCAGGTAGCCTTGCGGTGGCACCAAGATGCCATTCGTGCCTGTAACCGTCTCGATTAGCACTGCGGCAATGGTACCAGGTCCTTCTCCGCGGATAATATCCTCGAGATGATCCAGGTAAACCTGACTAAAGTGCTGTTCATCTACAGCCTGCCCATCTGGGAAGAATGGTGAGCGGTAAGGATAAGGGTCTTCAAAATGCACCACGCCTGGCATGGTCAGGGGTTCCCAATGCAGGCGGCGGTAATCACCGCTTAGCGCCATCGAACCCATCGTAGCGCCATGATACGAGCGGTAGCGGGTCAATATCTTGAACTTGCCGGTGTAATCCCGTGCTAATTTGATTGCGTTTTCGTTTGCTTCTGAGCCACCGAGGGTGTAGAGAAATCGGTCCAAGCCAGGGGGCAGCAGTGTCGCTAATTTTTCTCCTAACTCAGCGCGTACTTTAGTCGCCATGTGCGGACCCGCAAAAGTAAGCTCACGAATTTGGCGGATCATCGCCTCTTGCACCGTACGATTGCCGTGACCGATATTGACACACATAACCATGGAATTGAAATCTAAGTAACGCTTTCCGGAAGGTTCCCAGAAATAAACGCCATCGGCTTTTTCAACAGGAATTACATCCGGGTTGCGCTGCGCAGACCAAGTCCAAAAATTGTGCTTAAGCGACCGCGCCAAAAAATCGTCTGTTTCCATTTGCCGCTCCTTTTATTGAATACACGTCTATGCTATCACAATTCACCCCTAAATCGCATATAATCATGGGCAACTTTTGTATAAGGACTAAACATGACACAACAATCACCTCCCTTGCAATATTTCCAAGCCCATTTTGATGAATATCTCTCTCGATACCAGGATTTCCTACGCATTCCCTCGGTTTCTACCGATCCTGAGCACAAAGCGGATATGCAGCGCGCTTGTGATTTTTTGGTGGACCAATTAAGAAACCTCGGCGCAGACCATTTCGAGATCTTTCCTACCCCAATGCACCCGATTTTATTCGCGGAAAAACGCTCTTCGAAGCCTGATGCACCTACTTTGCTGATCTATGGGCACTATGACGTACAGCCTGTGGCTCCACTGGATGAATGGAAAAGCCCGCCTTTTGACCCTACCCTCAAAGGCGATTATCTCATTGCCCGAGGGGCTTCTGATATGAAAGGTCAGGTGATGGCAGTTCTAAGCGCCATTGATAGCATCGTTAAAACTACAGAGCTGCCACTCAATCTCAAGTTTCTCTTCGAAGGTGAAGAGGAAATCGGTTCCCCTTCCTTAGAGACGTTTATTGCTTCCCACCGTGACTTGTTGGCATGCGATTTGGTGCTCAACCCTGATGCCGGCATGGTTGGACCTGATTCGCCTACAATTGTCTACGGCTTACGCGGATTGGTCTACTTTGAGGTTCGCATCGATGGACCTAAAGCAGATTTACACTCTGGGCTTTTTGGCGGCGTAGTTGCTAACCCTGCTATTGTACTTTCCGAAATTATCGCCAGCCTGCATGCCCCCGATGGCTCGGTTGCCGTCCCTGGGTTTTACGATCAAGTCCTACCTCTGACGCCAGAAGAGAGAGCCCGCATAGCTGCTAACCCAACCCGTGAATCGGATTTACTCGCCATAACGGGAGCACCTGCGCTTTATGGTGAGGCAGGTTATACCCCCCTAGAACACATCGGCGCACGCCCGACCTTGGATGTGAATGGGCTATATTCTGGATTTATCGGAGAGGGCAGCAAAACGATTATTCCAGCGTATGCCAATGCCAAGATTTCTTGCCGGCTGGTTCCGAATCAAGATCCAGATCAAGTTTATGACGCTATCAAAGCCCACATTGAAAGTCAGGTTCCACCTACGGTGCGCCTAACGATGGTCAAACACTCTGGTGCACCAGCCTACTTAGCTGATGATGCCCCTGGGTTGCAGAATTTAGCTTCAGCGCTTTCCGAGACTTGGGGCAAACCTGTTATTTTCAAACGGGAAGGTGGCAGCATTCCAGTGGCTACAACCATGCAAAACTATTTAGGTGTCAAATCTCTGCTGACCGGTTTTGGCTTACCGGATGACCACATTCACTCGCCTAATGAGCGCCAACAGCTCCCAACCTGGAAAAAAGGTGTTCAAGCACTTATCCGTTTTATCACCGGTTTTGAGCATGAAAGCTGAGAGCGCTGAACTTCGCCTGCCGGCTTATGGCGGACAGGCAGTGATTGAGGGCGTACTAATGCGCGGGAGACGGGCGCTGGCTATGGCAGTACGTGATCCTAAAGGCGAAATAATCCTCTTTGATGAACAGCTGCCAACTCTCTACCGATCCTGGTGGGCGCGTGCACCATTTTTCCGTGGTATTGTCAGCCTGTGGGATTCGTTGAGTATGGGGATGGAATACTTAACGAAATCCGCCAACGTACAAACTGGAAAAGAGGAGAAAATTGAAGGTAAAGAACTGGTCTTCACCATGCTTTTTTCTTTCCTCGTTGGTGTCGGTTTGTTTTTCCTCTTACCAGCGTTGCTCGCCGGCTGGTTAGAGAGCGGCTTGCAAACGACCGCTTGGGTCAGCAACTTGCTCGAAGGCTTGCTTCGCCTCATAATCTTGGTTGTTTACATGGTATTGATTGGCAAAATGCCAGAAATCCAGCGCACTTTTATGTATCACGGCGCTGAACACAAGACGATTAACGCATTCGAAGCTGGAATTGAATTAGAACCACAAAGTGTGGCTCAGCAAACCCGCGTTCATCCGCGCTGCGGGACTTCTTTTATTCTCTCGATGGTGTTCATCTCGATTCTAGTGTTTACGTTGCTTGGTCCTCAGCCTCTGCTTTGGCGCCTGGTCTCGCGCATCCTCTTGCTGCCGGTTGTTGCCGGGCTTTCGTACGAATATATCCGTTGGGCAGCACAAAACATGCAGAAATCCGGTTTTGTGCGGGCCCTGATACAACCTAACCTTTGGTTACAAAGCCTTACAACCCGCGAGCCCAGCTTGGATATGATTGAAGTAGCCCTAGCGGCTTTCAAGCGCATGTACGCGATGGAAACTGCTGGAGAAATTCCACCTGAACCAACCGTATGAAAGCCTGGCAAAACGTTTTAATTGGGTTTTTAGGAGGATTGCTTTTAGGAGGAGTAATCCTCTTGTTCTTTTTACCCCAGCGTGGCGAACCCATTCAATTGGTGACAGCCACACCCAACGCTGCCGCCTTAGCCTCAACAACTCCCTCCACAGTCCAAGTCCACGTGGCTGGTGCTGTGAAAAACCCGGGTGTTTACGTTCTCCCAGATAATGCCCGCAATATAGATGCAATCACCGCTGCCGGCGGAGCCACCTCAGAAGCTGACCTTGAACGCATCAATCTTTCTGAGTTTATTAATGACGGGCAGCGCATCTATGTGCCTTATAAAGGTCAGCCGATTTCAACTTCAGAAAGATCAAGCACCATCAGCCTATCTCCTACTGAGCCTACGCTAGTCAATATCAATACAGCAGATGCAGACGCATTAATGAGCTTGCCAGGGATTGGAGAAGTCAAAGCGGCGGCAATTATCGCCTACCGCGAGACTTACGGTCCTTTCACCAGCATCGAGGCGCTGCTGAATGTCAACGGGATCGGTCAAGCCACTCTTGAAGGCTTGCGTGAACATATCACATTAGGTCCTTAGTTATCGGAAGCTTAAATAAGGCAGGTATAATATCTTTTATGGATTACGAAACAATACTTAAAAATGACCTTTATGCAGCTATGCGCGCCAACGATACCTTGCGCAAGCGGGTTATCCGCTTGCTGATGTCCTCAATTGAACTAGCAGAGGTAGCTAAAGGCTCAAAATTAACTGATAGCGAATTTATCGCTCTGGTGCAAAAGGAAATCAAAACCAAGAACGACACTATCGTGGATGCTGAAAAAGCAAACCGCCCAGAAATGGTCAAGGAACAGCTAGAGGAAATAAAAGTCTTGGAAGCCTACTTGCCCAAGCAATTAAGCGAAGCCGAACTGGTGCAACTGGCAGAAGAAGTTATCCGAGAAACCGGCGCCACTTCCCCAAAAGATATGGGAAAAGTGCTCAAAGTGCTTATTCCTAGGCTCGCTGGCCGCGCAACCAACCAAGATGCCAGCCGCGTGGTAAAGGATTGCCTTACCAAACTTAGCTGAAATGACTAAAAAACAGCCAGCGTCGCGTTCTTCTTCGGGTTTTACCCAAGGTGCTGCCCGCATTCTCATTCTCATCATCACCTGCATCTTGGTATACTTGTGTTTGGTGCTGCCTGATGTCATCAACCAAGCTAATATGCCCGTGGCAGTCGGCGAGGTCGCAAATCAGGATATTCTGGCTCCTTATTCAATTACTTATGAAAGCAAAGTCTATACTGAACGTGCCCGCATGGAAGCGGCTGCAGCAGTCCCACCGGTTTATCTCCCGCCTGATCCCAGCATAGCCCGCCGTCAGCTCGAGACGCTTAATAGCATCCTATACTATATCTCCACTGTGAGAAACGATCCTTATGCCACTCGCGAACAAAAGTTAGACGACCTAGAAGCGCTTGCTGAGATCAAGCTAAACCCCAGCATATCTACCCAAATTCTTGCCTTAGACGATCAAACCTGGCAAAGCATTGATAAAGAAGCTCGGCGTGTGTTGGAACTGGTGATGCGCGATACGATTCGCAACGAGAATGTTGCCCAAATCCGTAGCAACCTGCCGGCAGTTATTGACTTTTCCTTCCCGACTGAACAAGCACAGGTGATCATCGCGCTGGTCTCACCTCTTATCGTTCCCAATAGTCTCTATAGCGAAGAACAAACGAATCTCGCCCGCGAACAAGCCCGTGCCACTATTGAGCCTATCTCTCGTCAGATTATCGCCGGCGAGGTTATTGTGCGCCGCGGTCAGATTATTCGCGAAGAAGACTTAGAAGCTCTGAACATCTTTGGTTTAGCCAAACCCAGCAATCAAACTGACCAATATATTACGAATGCAATAATGGTCGGTGTGCTTGCCACGTTAAGCATCTTATATTTTAACCGCCGGCAAGAACAAGAGTTTTATAATCCGAAGCACCTTGCTATCATCGCCATCACATTTGTCGTCTTCTTAGGTTTGGGGCGCTTTTTGGTGGTCGATCGAACCGTCATCCCATATCTCTATCCAGTGGCTGCCTTTGGGCTGACGCTTTCCATCATTTACAATTTTGAATTTGGCACGCTCATCAGCCTTTTCCTCAGTATTTTGCTCGCCTTCGGAAAAAACCGTGAAGCAGAATTAGCCTTATTTTATTTTTTACCCACGCTGGTTGGTATGCTGACCATTGGGAGAGCGCGCCACATCGGCTCGTTTATCGGCTCGGGTTTCGTTACGGGCTTACTTGGAATGGCTGTAGTGGCTGCCTTCCGTTTAGGCGATGTGTATACCGACATGGTCGGTCTTTCTACCTTAGTGGTTGCTTCCCTGGTCAACGGTTTATTATCGGGCAGCTTCGCTTTGTTGCTCCAATTTATCTTTGCTCAAGTTTTGGATATTCCTACAACACTACAGCTTATTGATATTTCCCGCCCAGATCACCCACTGCTGCAATACATTTTACAGAATGCCCCGGGTTCTTATCAACACAGCCTACTGGTTGCGAACCTTTGCGAGCAAGCTGCTGGGGCAATTGGCGCAGACCGTCTGCTCATCCGCGTTGGCGCGCTTTTCCACGATTGCGGTAAAGCCAACAACCCGCAATTTTTTGTCGAGAATCAAATTAAGGATAAAATCGATTCCCATGACGATCTCGATCCCGCCACAGCAGCTGCCACAATCATCCAACATGTACCCGACGGCGTAGCCTTAGCGAAAAAGTATCGATTACCTTCACGAATTATTGATTTCATTCGCGAACACCATGGCACGATGGTAACGGTGTATCAATACTCCCAAGCTATTGCAATGGCTGAGAACCCCGAAGAAGTCGATAAATCTTTATTTACTTACCCAGGACCTAAACCGCAATCACGAGAAACAGCCATTCTTATGTTAGCGGATGGAACCGAAGCCAGAGCCCGTGCTGATGCCCCCCATACCGACGAAGAATTACGCGAATTGATCCAAAAAAGCATTGCCATGTATAAAGACGCAGATCAGTTAGAAGAAACCGACCTAACCCTCAAGGACCTAAAGACAATCGAAGATTCTTTCTTTGAAACTTTACAGCGTTCCTACCACCCGCGCATAAAGTATCCGCAAGTGCAAAAGAAATTCAATAAGCAAGCTGATAGTGGAAATAATGAGGACTAAATCCCACCTTCAGCCTTCAAGAATGCTATGATTGATTTTTCATCTCCCCAAAAATACCGCACTCAAGTGGATCTCATCCGCCTGGAAGCTTGCCTTCAAACCACGTTGGAAAAGCTTGGCTATGCGCAAGATGAGGCGGTCACCCTGAAATTTACCGATAATAAAACCATCCACAAGCTTAATAAGACCTACCGGAACGTTGATGCTCCGACAGATGTGCTTTCCTTTGAAAATGACTATCTTGACCCTGAAAGTGGCTTGCATTACTTAGGGGATATCGTCATCTCCATCGAAAAAGCTCAGGAGCAAGCTGCAAACAATGGGCATCCGTTACAGCAGGAAGTGGAAATGCTCTTTGTGCATGGCGTGCTGCATCTTTGCGGCTATGACCATGCTGAAGAGGACGAGTATGCAGAAATGAGCTGCCTGCAAGACGAAATCCTTCAGGCATTGAATAATCCCCTTTTAGGCAGCATTTCTCCGCCTGCTTAAGTATTAGTAATTAGTTTTTAAAGGGCGGTTCACGAGCATAACTTTTTCATATCCCAATTTAAGACGAAGTCTGATAAAATCCCAAGGTGACAGGCAAAGCTAAAACCATAGCTTCGCCTGACTAATATTAAAACAATTAAGGAGAGCGTATGCATAAAGATTTCATAGATATCATCGATTACAGCCCCCAGGAATTACTAAACCTGCTTGATCTTGCTATCCGGCTCAAAAAAGAATTTGCAAATGGTGGCAATGAACCCGTCCTCAAGGGCAAGGTGCTCGCGATGATTTTCCAAAAACCCTCATTACGCACCCGGGTCAGCTTTGATATGGCGATGCGCCATTTAGGCGGCGATGCCCTTTACCTTTCGCCTAACGAGATCGGTCTGGGGCAACGGGAATCTATCGCTGATATTGCCCGTGTCCTCGAGGGTTATGTGCAAGGCATTATGGCACGCGTATTTGCACATGAGCACGTATTGGAGTTAGCCCGCTGGGCGAATATCCCGGTGATCAACGGATTGAGCGATTACAGCCACCCCTGCCAGGCATTAGCCGATGCGCTGACTATCTACGAAAACTTTGGCCGCATTCAGGGTATCAACGTCACTTATGTTGGTGACGGTAATAATGTTGCTGTTTCCTTGATGCAAATTTGCGCTAAATTAGGCGCAAACTTTACGATTGCCAATCCTGAAGGGTATGGTATGCCCGCCGATGCAGTTCAAACTGCCATAAATGTAGCGCGTGAAAGCGGTGCTAAACTAACCTTCCTACGTGACCCGCACGAAGCTGTGCAATTTGCCGATGTAATTTACACCGACACGTGGACAAGCATGGGTCAGGAAGAAGAAGCTAAGCAGCGCGAAAAAGTTTTCCCGCCTTATCAGGTGAATGATCAATTGGTTTCAGAAGCTGCTCCCGATGTGATCGTCATGCACTGTCTGCCAGCTCACCGGGGGCAGGAGATTACGGATAGCGTTGCCGACGGACCTCACTCGCGGCTTTTCCCCCAAGCGCACAACCGCTTACATGCTCAAAAAGCGGTCGTATATACACTCATGAAAGGAGATTAACTTGAATTCCCAATATTATATTGACCTTGAAGATAAATATGGTGCCCATAACTACAAACCGCTCGATGTCGTACTGACAAAAGGTGAAGGCGTTTGGGTCGAAGACATCGATGGAAATCGCTATTTAGACTTCCTAAGCGCGTATTCCGCCCTCAATCAGGGGCACCGCCACCCTAAAATTGTCAAAGCTTTGCAAGATCAGCTTGACCGAATCACCTTAACCTCCCGTGCTTTTCGCAACGATCAATTAGGTCCTTTTTACAAAAAACTATCTGACATGACCGGCTATCAAATGAGCCTGCCCATGAACAGCGGCGCCGAAGCAGTAGAAACAGCCCTAAAAGTTGCCCGTAAATGGGGTTATGCCGTCAAAGGCATCCCCAAGTATGAAGCGGAAATCATCGTTGCAGCCGGGAATTTCCATGGCCGCACGATCACCATCATTTCCTTTTCCTCTGAACCCTTGTACAAAGATGCCTTCGGTCCATTTACCCCAGGTTTTAAGATTGTTCCTTTTGGCAACCTCGAAGCCATTCGAGCTGCTATCAATCCAAACACAGCCGCGGTGATGCTTGAACCAATCCAAGGTGAAAATGGCGTGATTGTTCCCCCCGAAGGGTATCTGCGTGGAGTAGCTGACCTTTGCAAACAAAATCAGGTACTCTTTATTGCTGATGAGATTCAGACCGGCTTAGGTCGCACTGGCAAACTATTCGCCTCAGATTATGAAGAGGTGCGACCCGATATCACCGTAATTGGGAAAGCGCTCTCTGGCGGCATGCTGCCAATCTCAGCTGTACTGGCTGATGAGCCTATCTTAGGTTTATATCAACCTTCTGAGCACGGTTCGACCTTTGGTGGCAGCCCACTGGCATGCGCTGTTGGCATCGCTGCCCTCGACGTCATCGAGGAGGAGAATCTTCCCGAGCGGGCTTTCACCTTGGGTAATTACTTTATGGACCGACTGAGTGAAATCCCAAGCGCACATATCAAAGAAGTGCGTGGACGCGGTTTGCTGATCGGTGTGGAACTAAAACCAGAAGCAGGCGGTGCGCGGCGTTTCTGTGAGGCATTGCAAGATGAAGGCATCCTTGCCAAGGAAACGCATGATCATGTTATCCGCTTTGCGCCACCCCTCATTATTGAGCAAGAAACCTTAGACTGGGCTTTACCTAAGATTGCTAAGGTTTTACAAATGCCCTAATGTAAGGAGCTTTTATGAACAGGTTTGCCAAAATCGTCGCCACCTTAGGTCCGAGCAGTTCTGATGAAGCTACGCTGCGCGCCTTGATTGAAGCCGGCATGGATGTTGCCCGCCTCAATTTCTCGCATGGCACCCATGAAGAACATGCCAATCGCTACAAAATATTACGCAGGCTTTCTGAAGAGCTTAGCAAACCTGTTTCTATCTTGATGGACCTGCAAGGCCCAAAGCTCCGCATCGGCAACCTAAAAACCGATTTTGTTGAGCTGAAATCAGGAGATACAGTTGCATTAAGTTCATCCGAGAACCCAAAAAACTTGCGTGAAGGCACCATATTCATTCCTTTCGATGTGCCAAATTTGCATGAAGCACTCTCTCCTGGTAATCACATCCTCCTGGATGATGGCCAGCTTGAGTTTGAGGTCCTCGAGTTGGATGGCGAGACTATCTACGCCAAGGTCATCCTCGGAGGTAAACTCAAATCCCATAAAGGCGTCAACCTTCCTGGATCAAAGTTGGATATCGCCTGCCTGACGCCTAAAGATTTGGAGGATTTAGCGTTTGGCATTTCTTTAGGTGTTGACCTGGTAGCCATATCTTTCGTGCGCCAAGCTTCCGATATTCTCACCGTTCGAAAAACCATGCAGGAGATGTCTGGCTCGGAGCGGGTTCCTCCTATCATCGCAAAGTTAGAGCGCCCTGAAGCAATTGCCAACTTGGACTCCATTATTGATGCTACCGATGGCGTGATGGTTGCTAGAGGGGACTTAGGCGTAGAGATGTCCCCAGCCGAAGTTCCTTCTGTGCAAAAAGCCATCATCAAAGCTGCTAATCAAAAAGGCAAGTTCGTCATCACTGCTACGCAAATGTTGGAATCGATGATCAATAACCCGCGCCCTACCAGAGCAGAAGCAGCTGATGTGGCGAACGCCATTTTTGATGGCACTGATGCTGTCATGCTTTCCGCAGAAACAGCCGCAGGGAAATACCCAGTCCAGAGCGTTCGCATGATGGATGCCATAATTAAGGAATCCGAAAAGCACCTCAGCGAATGGGGTCATTTGGATAGCTTGATCGCTTACGATCCTAACAATCCAACGGTATCAATTGCACGGTCAGCCAAAGAACTTTCTGTTGCAGCCAAGGTCAAAGCAATTGTGGTGTTTACCATTTCGGGCGCTACGGCGATGTGGATGTCTAAAACCAAACCCAACGTGCCAATTTACGCCTTCA
>Ga0208196_1004277_pt1 | contig 11225 bp, 7 predicted proteins | sample AD_JPNNA7_MetaG_FD_184443 | JGI IMG/M metagenome (GOLD analysis project Ga0208196, IMG submission 184443) | Active sludge microbial communities of municipal wastewater-treating anaerobic digesters from Japan - AD_JPNNA7_MetaG (SPAdes) (version 2) | ecosystem: Engineered > Bioreactor > Anaerobic >...
AGTCTTAAATCTCCTCCTAATCCGGTAAGCTTTTTTAATGAAACAACCAGGCTTCCCAAAAAAGTTGAGTCAATAAACTCACAATTTGATAAATCAACAACAATCTGTTTAAAGCCTTTTTGTATATCATTAACAAGCACTTGTTTAAACTCCTCGGCTTCAACAAGTGTTGCTCTCTTTAGGTTTACAGAAATTACAACAACATTATCTTTTTCTTCCCTGAAAAATTCCATTTTTACCCTCTACTCTGTTGGTCTATTTTCTATTTTATATTTATCCATCAATCTATAGATTGTGGCTCTGCCTAATTGTAATCTCTTAGCAGCTTCAACTATATTTCCATTTGTTATGCTTAAAGCATGTCTTATTGCTTCTTCTTTAAGTTTTTCAAAAGGTATAACTGTTTCATCACTAAAAAGCGGACCGGTGTATTCAACACTTCCTGAGCTTTCACCGGATCTTAAATGTGAGGGGAGATCTTCAACATCAATCATATCCCTGTCTGTAATGATCATACATCGTTCAATAGTATTCTCCATTTCTCTTACATTTCCGGGCCAATTGTATTCATAAATAAGTTTTAATGCACGTTTTGAAAATCCTTTTACATTCTTTTGCAGTTTGAGACTGAACTTTTGTATAAAATGTTCTGCCAGTATAAGAATATCCGACTTTCTGAATCTTAAAGGTGGAATTGAAATCGGAAAAGAATTTAAACGATAATAAAGATCTTCTCTGAACTCTTTATTTTCGACTGCTTTTTTAAGATCACGGTTTGTAGCAGAAATAATTCTGACATCAGTTTTAATTAATTCTGTTCCGCCTACTCTTTCAAATTCTTTTTGCTGAATCACTCTTAACAGCTTAGCCTGTAAAAGCATTTCAAGTTCACCAACTTCATCAAGAAAGATTGTTCCGCCTTTTGCAAGTTCAAACTTACCAAGTTTTCTCTGATGAGCTCCGGTAAAAGAACCTTTTTCATGTCCGAATAATTCACTTTCCAAAAGTTCTCTTGGAATTGAAGCACAATTAACCACGATAAATGGCTTATCTTTTCTTTCTCCGTTATAATGAATAGCTCTTGCAATCAGCTCTTTGCCTGTTCCGCTTTCACCGTATATCAATACAGTAATATCATTATGTAAAACCTTTGTAACTAATTTGAATACATCCTGCATCTTACCATCTGAAGAAATGATATTATCAAAACTGTACTCTTTCTTTACATTTTCTTTAAGACTCTGCAATTCACGAGTAAGATCATAATTTCTTACGGCATTTTTAATTGCAAGTTCCAGCTTTTGCTGATCAATTGGTTTTGTGAAATAATCAAATGCACCAAACCTGAGCGATTCAACAGCTACTTCAATACTTCCCTGAGCAGATAGCATTATCACTGGCATATTTTCATCGAATTGTTTAATGCGTTTAAGGGTTTCAATCCCATCCATCCCTGGAAGCATAATATCCAAAAGAACTGCATCCGGTTTTTTAGATAAGTTTTTCAGTGCATCTTCAGCATTTGCAAAAGTTTCAACCTGATATTTCCATTTATCTTTTGCCCAATAACTGAGCAATTTTGAAATGGCTTGTTCATCATCTACAATAAAGATCAATTTTTCCAATTTAATCTTCCTTAAGTTTCTAATCTTTATAATTCTTTAATAATTTAATCAATATTGTGGTGCCTTTATTCGGTTCGCTCTGAATATTGATTAATCCTTTGTGCAAATCTACAATTTGTTTTACAAAAACCAATCCCATCCCTGCACCGGGTAAATCAGAATCCGGTCTGTTTACACGATAAAACTTCTGAAACAGATACGGTAAATCTTTTTCCGGAATTCCGACTCCGGTATCTGAAATAATTATCTCAACTTCACGATAAAGATTGTTTAATATTACTTTAATACGCCCGTTTTTTGACGAAAATTTTATTGCGTTTTCCATTAAAGCGTGCAAAGCCTGACTAAATCTTTCTTCATCAATTTCTGCAATTATTTCTTCAGGCGGTGTTTCAAGTGTAATTATTAATCCTTTTTCTTCTGCCGCAGCTTTTTCGTGAGTGATAACATCTTTAAGCAGCTTGTTAAGATTAACCTTGCTTTTATTCAGGATCATTCTGCCGGTTTCCATTCGTGAAATATCAAGCACATCATTGATGAGTTTAGCAAGTCTCTTTCCTTCATTCAGGATAATCATGTTAAACTCCTGCTTCATTTCTTCCGGCATATTAGGATCTGAGGCAATAGTTTCAGAAAAACCGACAATAGATGCTATCGGCGTGCGTAATTCGTGAGAAATATTTGAGACAAATTCGCTTTTCATAGAATTGAGTTCTTCAAGCATCATTTTCTGGTTTATTGATCTGGTGCGCTCAAGAGTAATTAATCGGTTTGCTTCAATAAGTTTTGGTTTTAAATTATTTAATTCACTTTCTAGTTTTCTAAGATAAGTTACATCTTTTGCAATACCCAATAAGCCAATAATCTTATCATTTTTCTTAACTGCTTTTATAGAAAATTGATACTTATGAGTGTTTTCATATTTATCAACAAGAAAAGCTTCAAAAAGAGTGTAATCGTTCTTTATTGCCAAAGAAATTGATGAATTGACCAATAATTGGTCCGAAGGATCGATTAAATCTATTAGGTGTTTGCCAATTAGTTCATCCTTATGATATTCAAGTTCAGAAACTCCGAATGTATTAACAAAAATAATCTCACCCTTTTCATTAAGAATGAACATCAGGTCGCGCGAAATATCAGAAAGGTTTTCAAATAAATCTTTCCATTTACCCAGTTTTTCCAGTTGTTTATAATCGGTAATCATTAATGATTTATTTATAGTATTTTCTTTCTGTTCTTCGAACATTAAAAACTAAGTTAATTGAAAAGTTTTAAAGAATATTATTGGTCAAAATAGCAGGTTTTGAAGTGTAAATCAACGCAGGCAGAAAAAGTAAAGCTAAAATAATTAGCTAATTATTCTGCGATTGCTGCTGTAAAACTTCAAAATATTTTCTTATCATTTGCTCGTAATCGGTGTTGTAACCTTCGCGAACAGCATTATTCAATGCATCTCTTAGCTTATCTTTCTGAGTTTCTTTTCTAAGATTCAATTCAGCAGGACTGTTTCTTGTATAATTTCTGCCTACTTCAGATTTTCTTTCTTTCTCGTAATCTCTTTCATTAATTGATCTTTGTGCATCCAAAAGTTTAGAAAGAATTCTTTCCTGTTTTTGAATAAGATCATCAGTTAACTTTTCAGTGTTCATATCGGTTACAACTTCTTTCATCTGATTGACCAGACTTTCCAGATCAGCCGGAATCTTTTTTGATTCTCCGCTTTCTCTTGCTTCTTTATTCAATTGCTCAAGTGATTTCTGAATTAATTGCTGCTGTTGTGCTAATCTTTGCAATTGTCCTTGCTGTTCCGGTGAAAGCTGACCTTGCTGCATTTGCTGTAACATCTGAGTCATATTATTCAAATCCATTTGCTGACCTGACATTTTCTGAAGTTGTTGCATCAATGACATCATTCCACCGCCACCGCTTCCGCCCTGCATCATCGATTCAAGTGAGCTTTTCATCATCATTGCTGCTTCGTTAAGATGCATCATAGCATCGCCCTGCGAAAATGTAGCCATACTTCCGTTTCTGTTTTGCATTGACTGCATTGCCTGATTCATTTTTTGTCTTGCATTCCCAAGAGCTTTTCCCATTTCAGGTGTAATTGCAAAAGTTTTTTGAGAAACCTCAGACATCTGTTCAAGCAGCTTATTTAAATTTTTTCCTATTTCATTTTGCTTCTGAAGATTTTGTTCAAATTGAGATGAGTTCGGATCAGCCTGCTGTAATTTGTCTTTTAATTCTTCCTGCTGTTTTGATAAAGAAATAATATTATCCAGAATGCGCATCATATCTGTAAAAGTTTGCATTTGGTTTTCCTGCTGCATCATCTGCTGCATTTGCTGCATACTTTGTTTCATCTGCTGCATATTTTTAGATATCTGCTGCTGATTCTTCATAGCTTTTTGCATTTGGTTTTGCTTCAGTTCTTTTGATGCTTCATCAGATAATTCTTCATTCTGCTGCTCATCCATTTCTTCCTGAAGCTTTTCCATTTCTTCATTGGGCATATCTTTCAGTTCATTCATCTTTTCAGCAAGCTCTTTCATTTTCTCCTGCAAGCGTTCAAGTTCTTTTGTTAATTCGTCCTGCTTTTTACTCAGTTCATCAGATTGCTTTTGATTGTTTTGATCACTTTGTTGTGTTTGTTCATTCAGTTCATTTTGTTTCTGCTCAATATTTTCAGTTCGTTTAATCATCTCATCCATCTTCTGTTCAATCTGAATTCTCTTAAGCAGATTCATTGTCCGTTCAATGCTCTTTTTAAATCTTTCTTCATCCAATTTCATCTGATTCATTGCATCCTGAGTCTGATTACGATTCATTTTTTCAAGTGCATCCTGCATTTTCTGCATAGCTTTTTTGAACTCATCACTTGTCATTTCATCCATCAGTTTTTGCAGTTCCATATATTTTTCAAGTGTTTCCTGAGAAAGCAGATTATTCTGCTGAAGTTCATTCTGCATTTGTTTTAGCTGCTCACTTGAACTTTGCATTTTCTCCTGTAACTTTTCAAACTTATCAAGCGCCTGTTCAATTTTTTCTTTTTCTTCCCAGGTTAATTTCTGATCGTTCTTTTTTAAATCATTATCAATCTTTTCAAGTTCTCTTTTAAGCTTTTCAGCTTCTTCTAATGTCTTCTGCATTTCATCCTGAACATTATCCTGAGTTTCATCAGCGTTTGCTAAGATCTCATCAAGTGATGGAACTCTGACATTGATAATCTGAGTCTTTGCAGATTTTGGCCCGCTTATATTATCGTTATCAAAAACTTCTATGTAAAAAGAAAAAACATCATTCACGCCCGGACTTAGTTTTGTAAGATTCCAGATATAATCAATTATCTGCTCTTTTAATTTTTTATCAATATCAATTTCTATTGCCGAAAAATTTTGCTGAGGCGTTTCATATCTTGAAGCAGAAAGCTTGTAATTAAGAGTAAGCTTTGAGAAACCATAATCATCATTGATTTTTACTTCAATCGGAACACGGTTATCATTTGCAAGATTTAAATCCTGCTTTGGATAAATCATTTCAATAGCGGGATCTGAATCATACATTGCTTTGATAAAATATCTTACCGGCAGAAGATTGTTATTATCATAAAGATCTGTAATAATAATTTTATATGAATTGTCCTTCCGGATTTTAAAAGATCCTTTAACGAAATTATTTTCAGAGTTCAATTGTATTCTGGTTGAATCTTCAAATTCAATTGCTGCTGATTTTAATTCCTTATTCGATAATAAACTTATTTCAACAGTGCTGCCTACTAAAGCAGAAATATTTCCGTTGTCTTTTTGCTGTAAAACCGGAATTCCGGAATATGCCGGTGAAATTACTTTAACATCCAATGATCTTATTACAGGATGATCAATAACTTTAATCTTAAACTCTTCACTTGAAATATTTTCTGCCTGAGCAAAATAGAACAATGACGATCTTAATTGCGGAATATTAAAATTATAATTTCCGGTTGAATCAATCTTTAATTCGTGCTCTTTAAAATTTGTCTGATCCTCTTCACGGGTCAGTAAAAATACTTTTTTAGGAATTTGACCTTTAACTTTAATTATAAAATCAACTCCTTCGCCTTTTGTAATTTCTGCGTTACCGGGAAAGACTTCAAAATAAAATTTTGCAGGAGGAATAAATTCCTGATCAAAGTTCAATAATCTGTTGGATGCTGCGCGTAAATCTGGAATAAGAGTAAAAAGTAAAACTGAAATGAAAAAAAGAAGGGCAAAACTTTTTAATAATTTTTTAACTTTTGTAAAATTAACTATCGATTCAAATTTGATCGGTCTTGTTCTTTCATAAACCTTTTTAAATGCAGCATCTAATAAAGAGGAAGAATAAAATGTTTCTGATTTCTCTGCAGATACAAGCTGTAATGCATTTAAAAGATCATCTTTAATTTCCGGAAAAAATTTTCCTACCCTTGAGGCTGATAGCTGATAATCTCTTTTACCGAATATATTAAAGTATTTCAACAGCGGCAGCAGAATCCAGTAAACAAATGAGGAAAGAACGACAAGAAGAAAAATAAAAAACAAGGCAGTTCTTACAACAGATTTTGAATACGCAGCAAGTTCAAAAAGGCTAAACAACAGAAAGACGCCGACAACAATAATTAAAGATAAAATTAATCCTCTGAGAATTAATTCTACATATTCCTTCTTGATTAAGGTTTCAAGCTTTGCAATTATTTCTTTGTAAAAAGATGTATTCATTTATCTGCTTAAAGCATAAATAATAATGTTTGTTCCGAACTTAAGTGCCTCTTCTCTTTTTTCAGGCGGATCATTATGCACTTCAGGATCAGCCCAGCCGTCACTCGGATTTGATTCATAAGTATAAAACACAACCATCCGATCTCCTAAAAATATTCCAAAAGACTGAGGCGGTTTTTTATCGTGCTCGTGAGTTTTTGGAGTTCCGCTTTCAAATTTATAAAATATATTAAATATCTTATGCGAAAAAGGAATTTCAATAAAATCATTTTGCGGATAAACTTTTTTCATTTCTCTTCTGATTGGTTTATCCAAACCATAATCATCATCAATATAAAGAAATCCGCCGTTTTCTAAATATGTTCTTAATCTTTTAACTTCTTCATTTGAAAAAACAATATTTCCGTGTCCGGTTATAAATAAAAAAGGATAGGAAAATATTTCATCGGATGCAATATCCACGAACTTATATTCAGCTTTAACTTTAATATTAGTATTTGCCTGAACAAACTTTAACAAATTTACTTCAGCGGAAGGATCGTTATACCAGTCACCGCCGCCGCTGTATTTCAGGCGTGCAATCTGAAAACCATCTTTACTTTGAGCCTGCAGACAAAGAAGATTTGAAACGATAAATAATATTACGAAAAAAATTTTCATCTTATTATGAATAATACTTCTATTAGTTACAAATATAAGTTCTATAAATCAGAAATACAGTCATAAATAATAGTATGAAAAGAATAAAGATTTATTTTGTAAAAAATTTTTAAGCGGGTTTTATTTCTCTGATCAATATTGCAATTTCTATTTTGGGTCTATCGTAGCCAATAAATAATTTTAATTAAGTATTAAAATTACTTTTTCATTTTTTACTCCCAAGTAGATTATTTATTTATCGTAAGAACGATATCGCTTTTAATGAGATAGTCTTTCAACCCCACATTCACTTTACTGTTTGACATGGTACTATCTGTAACTGAGAATTGGATAAATTGAGTGCCGCGAAGCGTGTCCAAAAAATTATAGTAACGGAAATCACCGAGAATACGATTTCCAATTCTATAACAAGTCACATTTTGTTTCTGGAAAATATTCCCAGCAATTAGAATTACCGAAACTTGACTCAATGAATCAATCGGTCCAACGCTTTTGCCGGTTCCCAAAGCATCAATGACTACTGTTAACGTGTCGTTGATATTAGCAGGGTTTGGTAATACATTACTAATCCAAATATCATCGTCGACTGTAATAGTATTGTCAACACAGCTTGTGAAAAGAATCGATAAGATTAAAAGAAATATAATTTTCAGCTCCCCTTCCTTAAAAAATAATAATTTACGCATAAAAATTCCCTTTATATTATGTTTATATTGAATAACCTACTAAAAATTGAACCGAATGAACTTTGTTCTTTAGCTTCTCAATTATTTCAGCACCCTCAATTTCATTAAAGGACCTAAAGTACCTTAATTCCATAATAAATTTATTTATAGTTAGTGAAGCCCCTAAGTTTATTCCCCACATAGAATTGTGTTTTGCAGTATCATCAGAATATTGTCCGGTAAATGGTGGACAGGGCTGCTTTTTATCATTATTATCTGTTACATCACAGGAAGCAAAAAACAAAAACAGTAATGCAATGGAAATAATTCCCAAACTAATTCTGTAAGTGTGTAATATTTGCCCGCGAAGAAAATTTTTATTGTGCTCATTTTTAATCCCTCTGTACTAAGTTAATATTGCAAATTTTATGCTATAAAAAATAGTGCAAAAAAAAAACAATATTCAAGCCAAAACAAATTGTGTCGGTAAAAAAGTTTTTTGTTAAAAGTAAAAAAGTCTCCTTTGTAAAAAATTCTTGATTGGATTTACTTTTGTTTTCTGAGATTAAAAATAATTTCTTAGCCAAAAATCCTTGGAAGATTTTATAAACCGTTAAAAGGGTTTAATGAGGTTTTGTGGTTTTCTTCGGTTTCCCATAGTTGAAGCTGTGGGTTAATAAATTGTTGTTTTATTTCATTCTAATATAGAATTAAGATTTAATTACAATAAAAAAGGCGAGCGATTAAACTCACCTTTTAAATTTAATAAGTCCCTTCTCCTTAGGAGAAGGGATTTAGGGATGAGGCTTTTTTTTTATTTCATAAGCAACATCTTCTTTACTGATACAAAATTTCCTGATATCAGTTTATAAAAATATGTTCCTGATGATAATTCTGTAGCATCGAACTCTACTTCATAAATTCCTGCCGGCTTTTCCTCGTTGATAAGTGTTGTAATTTCTGTTCCGAGTATATCATATACTTTTAATGTAACGAACCCACCCCTCGCCCCTCCCAAGAGGGGATTATCCGTTTGCTGAATCGTGAATTTTATTTTTGTTGTTGGGTTAAACGGGTTTGGATAATTCTGTTCCAATGAAAACTTTTCAGGAACACCAACATTTACTTCTACAACATTTGAATATTCATAACTTCCATCATAATCGATTTGCTTAATACGATATAAATATGTGCCTGAGCTAAGTCCTGCATCAGTGTATGAATATGATCTTATTTCAGTTGTGGTACCAAAACCCGGAACAAAACCAATTGTTTCCCAATTTTGTTCCGAAGGAATCCATTCGGATAATTTTTCAATTTTGTAATCTTGTAATCTTTGGATCTCAAATCCGGAATTATTTGTCTCAGTTGCTGTTTGCCAATTCAGAATAACTGAATTATCAACAACACTAGCTGTGAATGATGTTAGTTCTACCGGGATTGAAAGTTCAGTCCCTTTCATTATTAAACCATCTGTTCCAACAAGCCAAAGATTCGGACCCTTAAATCTGATATCTCTGATTGATTGTGAATTTCCTAAATAAAGCTGATTATTAGTCCAATTATCTCCACCATCAGTTGTGTAGTAAAAAACTCCACCTTCTCCACCAACATAACCGTAATCATCATCTACAAACCTGATTGAGTAAAGAGTTGTTGAAGTTGGCATTTGAATTTCCGTAAAGCTCCCACCGCCGTTTGTTGTTTTATACAACTTACCTGAACTACCTGAAATAAATCCGTTATTGGCATCAAAGAAATGCATTGAATAGAGTGCTACAGTGCCAAGTGAAGTTATTTGAGAAAAAGATAATCCGCCGTTGGTTGATTTACTTACTCTGTTTCCTCCTCCGCAAAGATATATTACTGAAGAATTAACGATAAATATTTCATATCCTGCAGCATTTCCCCATCCTGCTGATATTGATTCCCAGCTATTGCCCCCATCTGAAGTTCTTGCAACCTGCCCGCTGCTATACATCGCAAAACCAAGATTATCATCGTAAAATTTTATATCATAAATATTACTCGATGCAACACCTGTTCCGGTATTAAGCTGAGTCCAATTGTCTCCGCCATTAGTGGTTTTATAAATTCCGTTTGGTCCAACTGAACCAACATAACCAACATTTTCATTCAAGAAGAAAACTGAATAGGCTCTGTAGCCGGGATCGAGCGGAAGTTTTGTCCAGACTTCGCCGGCATTTGTTGTTTTTAAAATATCGCCGTAAGAATTGCCTGATGCAATACTTCCCCCAACAGCGAACCCGACAAACTCACTGGGAAAGCTGACTCTTTGCAAAATATTATTTGTAACCGATGAGCTTTTTAATTGCCAGCTTGTTCCATCATCTAATGAAAGAATTATAGTACCGACATCACCGCCGACCAGTGCAGGAGTAGCATCTTCAGAATTAACACCAAGTAAAGCCAGACTAAAAAGATTTGCAGTGGCTGCAGTTTGAGTTAAAACCCAGTTAGTTCCTCCATTGGTACTTTGCAGTACTCGTCCGGCGGTTGTAACTGCATAACCAAGGTTAGCATTTACGAACTTTATTGAATAGATAGCAGTAGTTGTTGAGCCTATATCGTAAACAATTCCACCAGAGTTACCGCCATCAGTAGTTTTATAAATTTTTCCTGTGCTGTTTGATATCCAACCGGTATTCTCATTAAGGAAAAATAGTCCACGAACAGTACCATTCAGTCCTGTAATGTTAGAGGTAATATTATCCCAGCTCGTACCGCTATTAGTTGAACGAAGTAATATACCGGTTGATGTTGATGCAGAACCCATATAGATCAAATTATCATTTACAAATTGAATTTTGTAAATCGTAGTAGTACCATAATTAGAAACCGACCAATTATTTCCGCCATCGGTTGTCTTTAAAATATTTCCGGCAGTTCCTACAGCAAAACCTACATTAGCATTTATAAAATCAACATCAAATAATGTAACTGTAACTCCGGATGTTTGTGCAACCCAATTATCTCCGCCATCAGTGGTTTTCATAACCAGTCCGCCTGAGCCAACAACATATCCGATATTTTGATCAACAAATCTAACAGCTTGTATATCCCGTGCCTGCGGATCAATATGTGTGACAGACCAGGTAGAGCCGGCATCTGTAGAAATTGTTACTGCGCTTCCATTACCAAATAAAATAAATTTACTTGATGAAAGAATCACAGCATCATTTTGATCAGCTCCGCTGGGTGTTGGATTTTGCCATTTCCAATTAAATTCCTGAGTATATGCTGTTATGCTTAGTGAGGTTAAAACGAAAAGATAAAACAGAAAATTCTTCATACCTGACTCCTTAAAAAGGTTAATCAAATAGCTTTTATTAGAATTATAATTTTAACTTAAAAAATGATTTTGAATAAACCAAAAGAAATTTTTAAAGTCTTAAATCCGAAATAGAAATACAGAAAGGACTATTTAAATATCAAAAAAAGGGATAAATTAGAGAAAAAAATATTCACCAATTGGGTGAAATAAATTTTCAACAATACTTATTCTTCATATGAGA
>Ga0208196_1004280_pt1 | contig 11221 bp, 7 predicted proteins | sample AD_JPNNA7_MetaG_FD_184443 | JGI IMG/M metagenome (GOLD analysis project Ga0208196, IMG submission 184443) | Active sludge microbial communities of municipal wastewater-treating anaerobic digesters from Japan - AD_JPNNA7_MetaG (SPAdes) (version 2) | ecosystem: Engineered > Bioreactor > Anaerobic >...
GCCAAAACAGCTACCATCAGAGCATTAATTGTAGCTCCTACGCTGGATTTGGTAAAATAGATATCGGCGCCTTTCAGTTCTTTTGCTTTGGCATTAATATAGCCATAATCAACGGATATTTCGGCTCCCAGGGTTTCCATTGCCTTTAAATGAAGGTCAATAGGTCTGGTGCCAATGGCACAGCCACCAGGAAAAGATACCCTGGCTTCTTTCAAACGCGCTAAAAGAGGTCCTAAAACATAGATGGAAGCGCGCATTTTGCTGACCAATTCATAAGGAGCTTCTGGAAAACAAACATCCCGGGAATCAATACTCATATTGCCATCTTCAAAATCCACTCTGGCTCCGATTATTCTTAATAAATGGGACATCGTTTTGATGTCTATCAAATCGGGAACATTATGCAACACCGATTTCCCTTTAGTTAAAAGACAGGCAGACATTGCAGGTAAAACTGCATTCTTGGCTCCGCTTACATAAATAGTGCCATTAAGGTTGCGGTTTCCTTCAATAATAAATCGTTCCATTTTTTATCCTTTTTACTTGTAAATAAACAGGTATCTATCCTTATCGGTCAAGTCCTTTAAGGGCTCAATTTTTGTCCAGCCCTCTTTTCGGGCAAGGTTCATAATTGCTTCCTTTTGGGTATCGCTATGCTCTAAAGCTAAAAAACCGTTTTCGGAAAGATATTCAGAGCTTTCAGAGAGTAATTTACGGTAAAAATCAAGTCCATCTTCTCCACCTTGCAAAGCAATTACGGGTTCTTTATCTTTAATTCTGGAATTTAGAGTAGCAAATTCTGCTTTACTGATATAAGGAGGATTGGAAATAAGCACTTCGTAACTCTGTTTAATAGGAGGAAAACAATCGGACAAATAAAAATGAATATCTGCCCCATATATTTCAGCATTCTTTTTAGCTGTTTCCAATGCCGAAAAGCTTATCTCCGTAGCAGAAACATTTAGAGAAGGTAGATTATGTTTTAAAGCAATAGCAATAGCGCCACTACCTGTGCCAATATCCAAAATTCTTTCCGTTCCTTTTAATCTTTCTATTGTCAATTCCACCAGCCGTTCCGTTTCCGGACGCGGAATTAAAACTGCAGGATTAACCTTTAGGTCTAAACCGTAAAAATAAGCTATTCCTGTTATATATTGAGGTGGTTCTCCTTTTTCCAAACGGCTGAAGGCATTTTCAATTATTTCCCTTTCCCGGTCAGTTAAAATCCGTTGTCGGGATAAAATAATCTCACTCCGGCTGAGATGCAAATAATAGGATATTAAAAACCAGAAATCCGTCTCAGGAATATTTTGGGCTAAAGCTAAACTTTTTGCCTGTTCCAGCAACTCCTGTAAAATCATTTTTTATTGTTTATGGGCAGTTTTTTACTGATAGTAACCGTTCTGCCTTCTCTGGCAAACTCCAGTTTGTCGGAAAGATGATAAAGCATCGCAATTCCTCTGCCATTTTCTTCCAGATTCAGTTTGGGCTCATTGGCAACCCTTTTTATCCAGGTTTCATAATCAAAGCCGGGTCCGTCATCTTCAACGGTTATTTTGATTGTTTGTGTTTTATAACAAAGAGAAAAATAAAGGCGCATTCTTTTAGAGGCAATTTCAGGTTGTTGCAGGCGTTCATTTATTATTTTCTGTAGGGCATTATGTTCCATAACCCGTTCCTGAACATTTAAGCCCAGAGTTCCATGAATATAAGCATTGTAAACCATTTCATCTATACAAATCAGAATTTCGTTTAACGCATTGGGTGTGAGGTCAAAATTCTGGCGCAGAAATTTGTGAAAGACCTCCGAAACAGCAAATTTGGAGAAATTCTTCGGATCAAGTTCAAAATGAAACTCCGCTTTTTCCAGGTTGTTATAAAACTCGCTGAAATCGCTCCGTTTTTTCTTGCGTTTCAGAATGGTCTGAATGGAACGCATCATTTGTTTACTGTCTATGGGTTTATGAATAAAATCCGAAGCGCCAAGTCGGATTGCCTCAATGAAATATTCATTATCCGCATAACCTGTCATTAAGATAAAATCTATATCTTTTTCATAATCCCTGCGCACGCGGGAAAGAAATTCCAGACCACTCATACCCGGCATTTCAATATCACAAATTACGAGATCATAATCCTCGCTTTCAATTTTATGCAATGCTTCCGTTCCACTGAGAGCTGTTTCTACTTCAAAACCATTAACTTTTAACAACTCGGACAAGATGGAAACAAGGGAACTACTGTCATCCACTACAAGAATGCGGTGTTTCATTTCAGCCCAGGTTAACTGTAAATAATTGATTTAGCTTGAGCATAGAAAATAACTCATATACGCTATTGGAACTTCTAACCACCTCAATTTCTCCTCCTTTTGTAATAAAATCCTTGTAAAACAACAAAATTTTTCCAATCCCTGTAGAACTTATATTCCGGCAATCCAGCAAATCAAGTTCCAAAAGATTGGCATCGGAATTAAGACTTCAGTTAATTTTTCCTGAAGCAAATAAGCATTTTCGCTATTTAAGATACCATCAATCTTCATCTTAGCGACCTTGCCATCAAGGGAAAGTTCAATGTTCATCTTTATAACCTCCTTTTAATTTCTTTATCTAAAATATCCTTTTGTCTGTCAAGTATTTATTCTACATAACCGCGAATTCTTTTCAGAATGTCATTTTGAATTTGCACCGGACAAATCTCGTATTTCTTAAATTCCAAAGTATATATAGCTCTGCCTTGGCTTAAAGAACGAATGCGTGTTGCATAACCAAAAAGTTCGGAAAGAGGAACTTCTGCTACAATTTCCTGCTTAAATTCATTTTCCCTGCGCATAATTTCTATTTTCCCCCGTTTGGCATTGATATCATTTAAAATATCACCTACAAATTCATCAGGAGCTATTACTGTAAGCAACATAATAGGTTCCATAATTACCGGAGAGGCATCTCTAAGCCCTTTACTGATAGCTATTCCTGTTGCAATGCGATAGGCAAGTTCATTAGAATCCACAGGGTTATAATCCCCATCAATAAGTTCTATACACACTCTTTCTACATTACCACTAATGAGAGGTCCATCATTCAAAGCACTGAAAACAGCTTCTTCAATAGGTTTCCAAAATTCCGACGGGATTTTATCTTCACTTATTTTATTTACAAAGATGTTTTTGGCATCCTCCGGCAGGTCTTTTAAAGCAATTGGACTTAAGCGGAATTTTACATAAGCATAATTTCCCTTGCCATTCAGTTCACGCTGGAAAACTTCTTCTGCTTCTACTTCTTTAGTAATCGTTTCTTTATAGGAAACCTGGGGATTACCCTGATTTACTGCAACGCCAAATTCCCGACGCAAACGATCTACAATAACTTCCAAATGCAATTCGCCCATTCCTGAAATCAATGTCTGTCCCGTATCTTTATCGGTATGCACCCGGAAAGTAGGGTCTTCTTCTTCCAAACGCATTAGGGCAATATCCAGATTTTCCTGATCCGCTTTGGTTTTTGGTTCAATAGCCATAGAAATTACAGTATCCGGAAAATGCATTTTGGAAAGCAAAACTTCAAAGTTACCATCGGTAATCGTATCTCCCGTTATTAGAAATCTGGAACCTACAATAGCTCCAATATCACCTGCATGAAGGCAATCCAAATCGTTTTTACGGTTACTCATCATTTGCAGAATACGCGAAACTCTTTCTTTCTTGCCATTTGCCTGATTGACAAAGGAACCGCCTTTTTTCAAGGTTCCGGAATAAACCCTGATATAAACAAGGCGTCCAATATATTTATCTATCTGCACCTTGAAAGCTAAAGCTACCAGAGGTCCTTTGGGATCAGGACTAATATTAACAGGATTATGGGTTACAGGTTCAAAACCTTGTGTATCTCCAATATCAAGAGGTGAAGGTAGAAAATCACAAATTCCGTCCAAAAGAAGCTGAATACCTTTATTTTTTAAGGAACTGCCACAAAAAACCGGGACAAATTGACTGCTGATTGTCCCTTTGCGAATTGCCTCTTTTAATACACTTACAGGAATTTCTTCTCCCTCTAAAAACAACATCAGTAATTCGTCACTGAATTCACTAACCTTTTCTAAAAGCTCATCCCGCATACTTTTTGCGCTTTCCAGATATTTTTCCGGTATGGTTGTCTGTTTCACTTCATAGCCAAAGGTTAAAGGATCAAAATAATATGCCTGCATCGTGATTAAATCAATTACACCTTCAAAGTTTTCTTCCCTGCCCATTGGCATATTTACAGGATAAGCATTGGGAGTAAGCCGTTCTCTAATCATTTGTATGGTATGAAAATAATCTGCGCCTACCCGATCCATTTTGTTTATGTATGCTAAACGAGGCACACGATAACGATTTGCCTGATTCCAGACAGTTTCTGATTGTGGTTCCACACCTCCAACTGCACAAAATATACCTATTGCTCCATCCAAAACCCGTAAGGAACGTTCTACTTCTGCTGTAAAATCTACATGACCCGGAGTATCAATAATATTTATTTGATAGGCATTCCAATAACAAGTTACTGTTGCAGAAGTGATTGTAATTCCTCTTTCCCTTTCCTGTTCCATCCAATCCGTAAATGTATTTCCATCATGCACTTCCCCCATTTTATGCAGATAACCTGTATAAAACAATATCCGTTCCGTAGTTGTTGTTTTCCCGGCATCAATATGAGCCATTATACCAATATTGCGTATTTTAGTAAGCGGACTATCCGCATCGGTATCCATAAATAAATCCTTTTTTTAATTTATTAACCAAAAAAACAGGGTTAGCTTATTTGTCTATGAAAAAGTCCAAGAGCTCTGAAGGTTAACAAGCTAGGAGGGATAAAGTATTAAGTGGAAAAATTCCAATTGGGCAATAGCAAAAAGAATAATTATTGTAGAGAACTAAATGCTCAGCAGTAAAAATGAATTTACCACTTGATTAATACAAAACAAACACGGCTATTTCTTTTGGACTTTCTCCCATTGAGTTACTATATCATCTCGCAATTTACTCAGTCGTATCTTAACTTCCGACCAATCACTATAATGGTATTTATCTTTAACCTCAATTGTTTCATTATTCTTCAAATGTATAGCAAATCCGATAAATTGCTCTTCAATAATCTGACCTGCTTGCCCATATTCTCTAATTTTAGAGATACTTTCCACCCTTGCCAAATCAATTTTTCTGCCATCGGGTAATGTATAAAGCATTTCTGTAACCTTCCTATGAATCTCATAAAATTACATATTATTATATCAAATCATTTTGTCAATATTTATTTTAGCCCTTTTAAATTCTGATTAAGAATGGAAAAATGAAAATCCCTATGAATCCTTAAAAATCCTTTTAATCCGTGTTGTTGATAAAGATTCCAAGTTATTCTTGACAGCAGACCTTTTTGCAATATTATATCATTAAAGAGTAATAGGGAGAAAGTAATGAATGATAAACTGACTGATATCTTCAACGAAATCAGAGTTTCCTACGAAAGCACCTTGGGCAAACGCGCATTTCATTCTGCAAATGCCTGGCGCAGCAAAAAAGAAGAACCGGATATTATGCGTTCCCAATTTGCGGTGGATAGAGATAGAATCCTTTACAGTGGCGCTTATCGCAGGTATCATGGAAAAACACAGGTTTTTTCTTTCACCAATATGATTGATGAAGAAATGACCAATCGCAATCTGCACATTGCTTATGTTTCTCAAATCTCGCGCACTATAGGAAAATATTTGAAGTTAAACACGGAGTTGATTGAAGCGATAGCATTAGGTCATGATTTGGGGCATTGTCCTTTTGGCCACGATGGAGAAACTGCTCTTTCCCAATGTTGTGAAAAAAACGGTATCGGAGAATTTCATCATAACATTGAAAGTTTACATATTGTGGATCATATCTCCCGCAAGGGAAAAGGACTGAATTTAACTTTTCAAGTGCGAGATGGAATCATTTCCCACGACGGAGAAGTGCATAACACCCAGTTAATTCCCCAAACAAATAAAACCGAGGAGGATATTCAGAATTACATTTATGCCAAAAAAGCCGGGCAGGATCTTCAATTTATGCCTGCAACTCTGGAGGGATGTATAGTTCGTATTACCGATACAATTGCCTATATTGGACAGGATATAGAGGATGCCATTCGTTTTAATATTCTTACTCGCGATGAACTTCCTGCAGAGCAGGTTACTTATTTGGGCAATACCAATAGTCAGATTATAGAAACACTCATCAAAAGCGTGATTGCAAATAGCTACGAGCAGGATTTCATTGCTTTTGACAAAGAGACCAGTGAGCATCTTTTGGCTTTGAAAAAATTCAATTACAAAAGAATCTACACCGATGAAAATGTGAAAAAATCAAATTCCATTATTTACCGCACTATGCCTATCCTTTTTGATATTTACTTAAATGACATCCAGAAAAATAATCGGGAATCTAAGATATTCAAACATTTCCTGAACCACAAATTTCCTGAATACCTGGAGAATTTCTCGCCGGCTGAAAAAGTGCGGGATTTTATAGCAACTATGACAGACCGCTATTACAACGAAGAAATTAAGGCATATCTACTCCCCTGGAGAGGATAAACAATGTTTTTCAATTAACTAATCATAAGGAGTAATAATGAAAAAAATTCTCTTAACCCTCGTTTTTACCAGTGTTCTGCTCTTTATTTTGGCAGTTCCCCGAAATTTGGTTGTAGTGGAAATTGCTACCGGAACCTGGTGTACTTATTGTCCTGGAGCTGCTATGGGTGCTGATGACTTAATTGCAAATGGTCAACCAGCCGCAATTATTGAAAATCATACAGGTGATAGCTTTGCTAATGTCTATTCTAATGCCCGAAATAGTTATTACAATCCCAGTGGCGTTCCTACTGCTTATTTTGACGGATTAAATGCTGTGGTGGGTGGTGATCATACTCAATCAATGTATTCTTATTACCTTCCCAGAGTAACTTCCCGCATTGCTGTTCCTTCTAAATATACTATTTCGGCAACTGGAAACTTGACTGGAAATAATTTAACTGTTGCCGCTACGGTTGTCAAGCCGGAAGCTGATACCAATACTAATGTGCTTTTGCATTGTGTTATTACCCAATCACATATTCAATATTCCTGGCAGGGTCAAACACATTTGAATTTCGTAAACCGTTTAATGTTGCCCAATCAAAGCGGAACAGCAGTAACTCTTGCAACTGGTGAACAGCAGACCTATAATCTTACTGGAATATTTAATCCTGAATGGGATATAAATTCCTGTGAGGCAGTTCTTTTTCTGCAGAATAATGCTACCAAAGAAATATTGCAAGGAGTTAAATATTCTTTGCCTGAACTCTTAGGTATTAATCCTATTTCTGTTACAGAACTTAATTTCCCTGAAACCTATATTGGCGGAAGCAGCAGCTTGTCTTTTACTATAAATAACTATTTTAATTTTACTGTAACAGGCACAATTTCTTCATCCAATCCTGTTTTTATTCCTGAGCAAACCAATTTTAGTATTGCTGCTTATCAAGCCACCACTATAAATGTAAATTTTGTTCCTGCTTCTGCTGTTCAATATACAGGAATTTTAACACTCAACAGCAATCTGAGCGGTTTCAATATAGTGCAAATTCCCCTTTCCGGAACCGGTTTTTTTAATGCGCCTCCTTCTGTCAGCAATTTGATAATAGTAGGTCCACCGGTAATTTACCAGGGGCTTACGGTTCTTTATGATTTCTCTGATCCCGATGGCAATGTTGAAGGCAATAGCAGGTTCCAATGGATGAGAATGTTCAATAATCAGCCCCAGGTGATTCAAAATGCTGTTCAACAAACCTATATTATTCAACCTGAAGATATGGATTATCCAATTGCCTGTCAAGTAACTCCTGTTGACCAATACGGTTTAGCAGGAACTCCTGTTTTAAGTTCTCCTACTATTCCTATTGAAGATTTGCCTGCACCGCAGAATCTTACGGGAACTTTAACTCCTCCTAATACTGTTACCCTGCATTGGGAAAAACCAATTCATTATCAGGGAAAGGTCTTCAGCGGATATAAAATTTACCGTGATGAAGCAGTTCTATACAACTTAATGAATCCCGATTCACTTTCGTATGTTGATTTAAATGTTCCTGATGGCACGCATACTTATTGGGTATGTTCCATTTTTACATATCCTCTGGTTTTTTCCAGCCCTTCCAATGCGGTTACGATTAGCATAAATGTGCCCAATAGTGATGAGATTGCTCCAGCTCTGAAAAGCGTTAGTGTTTACCCTAATCCTTTCAAAACAACAACTAATTTCCAAATTTCCGGCAAAGCTAATCGCCCTGTAACTATTGAAATCTATAACTTGAAGGGTCAACTGATAAAGCGTTTGGCAACCAAAACCGACCAAAATGGTTTAGCTCAAATCAGCTGGATTGCTTTAGATGAAAATGCCAAGCCCGTCAGAAACGGGATTTATTTCTACCGCACGATTTGCGATAGCTCCAGCGAAACCGGAAAATTGATCCTGCTAAAATAGCAGCTAACACAATTTCCTGATTCATTGTTTAGAATGCACTCCCAACGGCATTGCGGCTGTTGGGAGTTTTTTTTATGTTCGTTCACACCGGAATAATAATATCCGGGAAACCCGGTTTGATAAATTCTGCTTTACCAAACAAATTGAAGGTTTCTAAAGGACTTTATATCTTTTTCATCTTTACTGGCAGTTATCCTATAAAATTTTAAATACTTCCCTGCATCCGCAAAATGATAAGGAGTTTTTATCCAAAAAAAGAACAAACTCTGTTGGCAAATCTCTCTTTTGTAGTTTTCATAATGAGAATGCATAAATATTTTCCTGTCTGCAGTGAATCCCTGCCAAGTTGAATCCTTTATGCTTCTTTAAACCTTCTTTAACGATTCCTTAACGAAGTTAAGGTATTGTTAAAGAATCGTTAAAGAGTCGTTAAATAAATGACCAGGCAACAGGTAGTTAAAGAGAGTCCACAAGGTAATTTGCCAAATTAAACCGATGACGGGAGCATAGCTTTTATCTTGTAATTTCATTCCGGAAAAAGCTGCTGCCATCACACCTTGTATCTCTTTTAATCCGTCCAATCTGTGCCATCTGTGAGAGACGATACTCACCCCGTTTGGTAAAAAAAAGAATCCTGAAGCAAGCTCCAGGATTCTTTAGTATAGTTAATTTATCAGAGTGTTATTTTTCCACAGTAAAGGAATAAATGCTTCTACCTTGAGATTGAACTTTCCAACCCAACATCATATCAGCAATTTTTTCAGTAGTTTGTTCCTCCAGGTTACCCAAAAGGTCACGCACATTGGCGGACTGGATTTTGCCGTTATCCAGGAAGAGATCAACCTTAATATTGAATTGTTTTTTATCAGCTAGGGTCTGATGAATCATAGTTTTAAACTGGTTTTCCAAAGAGGCAGGAATTCCTGTTTGCGTAACTGCATACATAGAATCCTTGGAAATAGTTTTCACAACCCGAGCTTTTTTCTCTGCCTGAGAAAATTCTTTTTCTATATCTTCGTAGGTATCTTCCATATATTCAATGCCCAAAATTTTCATTTCGGTTCGGCGATTTCTTTGTCTTCCTTCGGGTGTATCATTGGAAGCAATTGGCTTATCAAATCCGTAGCCAACGGTCTTAATGCGTTTGGGATCAATGCCGTTTTTGATTAGGTAATCAGCAACAGCTTTAGCGCGTGCTTCGGAAAGTTTTTGATTATATTGTTTACTGCCAATATTATCTGTATGTCCCGAAAGCTCAATTTCCAGGGTCTCATTTTCTTTCATTGTAGCCAAAACCGGTTTCAGGATTTCCAGAGACCTGGGAGTAAGAACTGCCTTATTAAATTCAAATTCTACATTCTCCAGTTCAAAGACAGCTTCTTTTTCCAATTTGGACAAACGGAAATTTTTGGTAATATTTTGCTGATCTTCCGGAACATTTATTTCCCCGGAAACCTGCAGATAATTGGGTTTGGAAACACGATATTGCAATTTTGGCACACGCGGTAACGAAATGCTATAATCACCGTTACTATCAGTAACAACACGGTATTCAATGATTTCATCTTCACTTTCATAAATCCAAGTAACCATAGCTACTAAAGGATTATCATTATCGTCAAAGACCTTACCGCTAAGTGTAACTTCCTTCCCCAATCTAACCAAACGAATAATTGTATCATAACTATTCACATTCTTGGGAATAGTTATAATTTCTTCCCGCACTGCATAGCCGGGCTCTTCAATTCTGTATTTAAGCTTTTCCATTATAGGTGTATAGAGTTTAAAAACACCTTCATTATTGCTTTCTACAATAACTTCGGTTAATTCGCCCTCAAAAACATAGCTCCAACGAATACTGCAGGGAACAGGATTGTTTTCTTCATCCAGAACTTTACCGTTGATAGCAAGATTTCCACCTTCACCAATTCCTGTTTCTACGGGAAGAGTAATATTTACAAATATCTCATTTTTATCGGGTGGAATTTCAATTTTACCTGTTGTTTTCTTATATCCGGGAGTATTGATCTCAAAAGCAATATCTTTGGTGTCCCCGGGAAGGGTAAAAGAAAAAGTTCCTAATTCATCTGAGCTGATAATACGCATAAATGTTTTATCACCAAGATCATAAACCCATATAATATCTGTTTTCACAGGTTGATTTTTATCGCTCACAACCACACCGCTGATTTTCAATTCTTTAAATGCCTGAGGAACAACGGGTTTCTCCTCGGTTGGCTTAACTCCCGTAAGTAAAACGATCTGTTCCTTCATCTTATCCAGTAAACCAAGATCTATTGTATAAATATCTTCCTGCCCCATACCACCGGCACGATTGGAACATAAATATGCGGTTCTGCCATCAGGAGCAATAACAAAATAACGATCATCCTTTACGGAATTAATTATCGGACCCATATTTACCGGTTTGCTCCATTCCGTCCAGGAATTACCTATTCTTGTGGAAACAAAGATATCATTACCACCATAACTGTTATGTCCGAAAGAAGCAAAATAAAGATACTTACCATCCGGACTCAAAAAAGGCGATTGTTCGTCATAAGGTGTATTAACAATATCACCTACACTAACAGGAGTTGTCCAGATTCCGTTTATATTTTCGGAAACATAAATATCATAGTTTTTATGATCTCCGTCCCGATTACTGGTTAAAAACATAACTTTATC
>Ga0208196_1004285_pt1 | contig 11215 bp, 7 predicted proteins | sample AD_JPNNA7_MetaG_FD_184443 | JGI IMG/M metagenome (GOLD analysis project Ga0208196, IMG submission 184443) | Active sludge microbial communities of municipal wastewater-treating anaerobic digesters from Japan - AD_JPNNA7_MetaG (SPAdes) (version 2) | ecosystem: Engineered > Bioreactor > Anaerobic >...
AACGTCCTCACGGGAAGGGACCCCCAGGCGCGGCGTTACATCGAGAAGTTCTCGTCGGTTCCTTCCCCGGAGGCCTCCGGAGCGAGTCCGGAGTCCCGGGAAGAGCTTCCGCCCTTGGCACGCCTGGAAGAGGCCATCCTCCTGGGGGAGGTGGAGAAAGCCCTGGCCGCAGCCCGGGAACTGGCGTCCCTGTCCCCCATGGAATTGGTAAACCAGGGGGTGGTACCAGCCCTGGACAAGGTGGGGCGACGCTACGACAGTGGGGAGTATTTCCTGCCCCAGCTCATCGCCTCGGCCCAGGCCGCCCAGGCCGTGTGCGACGACGCCATGTCCCGTCTGGGAGAGCAAGGCGAGAGCCTCCGGGAACAGGTCATTCTGGCCACGGTGGAGGGAGACCTGCACGACCTGGGCAAGAACGTGGTGGGTACGGTGCTGCGGAGCCACGGCTACCGGGTGCGAGACCTGGGGAAAAACGTCCCCCTGGAAGAGCTGCTGCGGGCGGCCCGGGAAGAAAACGTGGCCCTGGTGGGTCTTTCGGCCCTCATGACCACCACCATGCGGGAGATGGAGCGGGCGGTACGGGTCTTTCGGGAGGAGCTCCCTGGGACGAAGGTCATCGTGGGGGGAGCCTCGGTGAACCAAGAATTCGCGGACCGCATCGGTGCTGCGGGCTACGCCCGGGATGCCCTGGGGGCCGTGAAGCTCGTGGACCGTCTTCTCAAGGAGTAGGGCGTCATGGCGCGCCATATCAAAGACCTTTTTGCGGCGAAGCGGCCGGTGATTTCCTTCGAGGTCTTTCCCCCCAAACCAGGGGTGCGGGTGGACGGCCTACTGGATACCTTGGGGGCCTTGCGGGAGCTCAATCCGGACTACGTGAGCGTCACCTATGGCGCGGGGGGAAGTAGCCGGGCGCGCACGGTGGAGATCGCCTCGGCGGCCCAAAACCGTTGGGGACTCACCGCCCTGGCCCATCTTACCTGCATTGGCCAGACCCGACGGGACCTGGAAGAAGTGCTCGAAGAGCTGGAGCAAGAGGGGATCACCAACGTCCTGGCGCTCCGGGGAGACCCCCGGGACGACTGTCCCCCGCTGGATCCTCCCCCCTTTCGCTATGCGGCGGACCTGGTGGCCTACCTCAGAAATTCTCGGAAGGGAGATTTCTGCGTGGGGGCCGCAGCCTACCCCGAAGGCCACGTGGAGTGTGACGACCTAGAGGCGGATCTACGCCACCTGAAAGAAAAGGTGGATGCCGGGGTGGATTTTCTCGTCACCCAGCTTTTTTTCGACAATGAGATTTTCTTCCGTTTCATGGATCGCCTGCGGAAGTTGGAGATCGGGGTGCCCGTGTCCGTGGGGATCATGCCCGTGCTGAATTCCCGGCAGATCGGGCGCATGGTATCGCTTTGCGGGGCCTCGGTGCCTCCCAAGTTCGCACGCATCCTCGCCCGGTACGAGAACGCCCCCGAAGCCCTGCGCCAGGCCGGGATCGCCTACGCCACAGAACAGATCATCGACCTTCTCTCCTGGGGGGTGGCGGGAATTCATATCTACACCATGAATAAACCCGAGATCGCCCAGGATATCATGAAAAACATCGGCGTGGTGCGGGAAGCCCTGGAGCAAGGGCCGAAGGAGACCCCACTGTGATCGTCGACGCCCATGTGCACATCTATCCCCCGTCCGTGGTGGCGGAATGGGAGCGCATCGCCGCCCGGGAGCCCTACTTCGATGCCCTGGCCCGGAGCTCCGTGCATCGGTGGGCCCAGGCCGAGGATCTGGTGGCTCGCATGGATGCCGATGGAGTGGATTGTTCCTGGGTCTGCGGTTTTGGCTTTCAGGATTTGGGGCTCTGCCGGGAGTGCAACGACTACGTGGAGGACGCGGCGCGGCGCTATCCGGGACGCATCGTTCCTCTGGCGGTGGTGCCCCCCCTGCACCGGGGGATGGAAGAAGAGGTATTGCGCCGCCGCGAGGCGGGGTTTCTGGGAGTGGGAGAGATCTTCCCCTCGGGGCAGGGGTGGAGCCTGACGGATCTCCGCCAGACCTGGCCTCTGGCGGGGGCGTGCTTTGAAACGGGGATGGCCCTTTTGATACACACGGCGGAACCCGTGGGACACGCCTACCCCGGCAAGGGCTCCGATGGCCCCCGGGAAGCAGCGACGTTTTGCGAGCATCATCCGGAGGTGACCGTGATCTTCGCCCACTGGGGCGGAGGGCTATGGCTCTACGAGCTCATGCCCGAGATGAAGATTATCTTGGAAAACGCTTGGTACGATACCGCCGCCACTCCCTTTCTCTACACCCCTGAGGCGGCGTCCGCCGCCTGGGCCGCCGGAGTGGGGAAAAAAATCCTCTACGGCAGCGATTTTCCCCTCCTGGGGCGGGATCGCTACGACCGGATGTGGGATAAGATCCCCTGGGGCCCCGAAGACCGGAGGGACCTCATGGGGAAAAATGCGGAGACCCTGCGGCGACGCCTTCTAGATTTTCGTAACGGCCTGTGAAAGACGGCGCCCCCCGGGGATCTAAGGGGGAGAGTTTTCCGTAAGTACTTCGCCCGGATGGCCCGGCGAAGGGGGCACCCTCAGCCGATGGGGCCGTTGACAGCCCTTGCCCTTTGTGACTATAATCTCCCCCAACACAAGCGAAGCCCGGGGGCTTCGCACCAATAGAACCTCTTATCGCGAGCGGCGGAGGGACAGGCCCGATGACGCCCGGCAACCGGCCCCCGAGGGGCATGGTGCTAAGACCTGCCGCCTTCGGGGCGGAAATGATGAGAGAAATGGGTTCACGAAGCTCCCTTCTCCATGGGGAGCTTTTTTGTTCATCGGGCCAAGGAGGGACGCCCGGAGGATCGCGGGGCGCCCCCTTGGGAGGGGTTTGATGGGAGAGGGGTCGGGATCGTGCGCGTTGCGGTTTTTGGAGCCACCGGCATGGTGGGGCGAGAAATGCTTTCTGTATTGGAAGAGCGGCGCTTTCCCGCCGAAGAAGTGATAGCCCTGGCTTCCCCTCGCTCCGAGGGAACGCCTTTGCCCTTCCGGGGAGGAGAGCTTCGGGTGAGGGCCGTGGAAGAACGGCACTTCGCCGGAGTCGATTTGGCGATCTTTTCCGCCGGAGGCGGGGCTTCCCGGGAGTGGGCCTCCGTGGCGGTGCGCCAGGGAGCCGTGGTGGTGGATAACAGCTCGGCCTGGCGCATGGACCCCGCCGTGCCCCTGGTGGTCCCCGAAGTAAACCCCGGCGACGCCCTCCGCCATCGGGGCATCATCGCCAACCCCAATTGCTCCACCATCATAACTTTGATGGCCCTGGCCCCCCTCCACCGGGAGGCGGAGCTAGAGTATTTCAGCGCGGTGACCTTTCAGTCCGTGGCGGGGTCAGGGCGCAAGGGAGTAGAGGAGTTGGAGCGCACCGCCCGGGACGCCTTAGGGGGGGCCGACCCCCAGGGAAGCCTCTATCCCCATCCCATAGCCTTTAACGTCCTTCCCCAAGTGGGGAACTTCGACGACGGAGGGGTGAGCGACGAGGAGTGGAAGATGGTGCGGGAATCCCGTAAGATCCTGGGACTCCCGGGGCTTGACGTGAGCTCCACCACCACGCGGGTGCCGGTCTTTTGCGGCCACTCCGTGGCGGTGACCGCCCGATTCCGCCGAGATCTTTCCCCCGAAAGAGCCCGGGAGGTACTGGCTCAGGCCCCCGGAGTGTTGGTGGAAGACGACCCCTCCCGGGGGTTCTACCCCCACCCCCGGAGGGCGGCGGGCACCGATCCGGTCTACGTGGGGAGGCTTCGCCGTGACACGGGCATGGGTAACGCCCTGGCCTTTTGGGTGGTGGGGGACAACGTGCGCAAGGGGGCCGCCCTCAACGCGGTGCAGATCGGCGAGCTGCTCCTGCGGGAAAACTCCCTGGGGAAGAGATCCTGAGGGACCTGGGCCTTCCCGAGGAGAGGGGGCCCTCCAGGCATCAGGAATAAAAGACATAAAGGAGGCTCCAGGCCATGGAAGACCCGTCCCACCGTTTCGCCACCCGGGCCCTGCACGCCGGATGGCACCACGACCCCGCCACGGGGGCCTTTGGCGTGCCCATCTACCCCACGGCGGCGTTCCAGTTCGATAGCTCCGATCACGCCGCCAGTCTTTTTTCCCTCGAAACTCCGGGGCACATCTACAGCCGCCTTTCCAACCCCTCGGTGGCCATCTTCGAAGAGCGCATGAGCTCCCTGGAGGGCGGCGTGGCCAGCGTGGCCACCGCCTCGGGGCAGGCGGCGGCCACGCTCCTGGTGGCGACGCTCTGCAACGCCGGAGACAACGTGGTGGCAGGAAGGAGCCTTTACGGGGGTACCCTGACCCTGCTAAAAAACCTCTTCGCCCGCTTCGGCGTGACCCCCCGCATGGTGAACACCGATCACCCCGCCGAGGTCAAAGAGGCGATGGACGAGAACACCCGGGCGATCTTCGTGGAAACCTTGGGGAACCCCGGGCTGAACGTGGCGCCCCTGGAAGAGCTGGGGGCGATGGCCGATGGGGCGCGGGTGCCTCTGGTGGTGGACAACACCTTTGCTTCTCCCGCCTTGTGTCGCCCCCTGGAGTGGGGGGCCTCCGTCGTGTTCCATTCCGCCACCAAGTACCTTTCGGGTCAGGGGAGCGTCCTCGGGGGGGTGGTGGTGGACGGAGGGAACTTCGACTGGACCGGGGGGCGTTGGCCCCAGTTCACGGACCCTGATCCGGCCTACCACGGCGTGGTCTTTGCCGAGGCCTTCGGCCGGGGAGCCTTGGGAGCCCGTCTTCGGTGCCACACCCTCCGAGATATGGGGGGATGCCTATCCCCCTTCAATGCCTACCTCCTCACCCTGGGGCTCACCACCCTGGAGCTCCGCATGGGGCGCCACAGCGAAAACGCCCTGATTCTGGCGGAATTTCTGGAGGCCCACCCGGCGGTGGCTTGGGTGCGGTACCCGGGACTGCCCTCTCACCCCCACTTCGACCTCGCCCGGCGCTACCTGCCCTCCGGAGGGGGGGGCATGATGGCCTTCAGCCTCCGGGGGGGGAGGGAGGCGGGGAAGCGCTTCGTGGAACATTTGAAGCTCTTTGGTCATGTGGCCAACGTGGGGGACGTGCGGAGCCTGGTGGTGCACCCGGCCAGCACGACCCACGCCCAGCTCTCCGAGGCCGAACGGTCGGCGGCGGGGGTGGAGGAGGGGCTCATTCGCCTGAGCATCGGATTGGAAGACCCCGAAGACCTCCGGGCCGATCTGGCCCAGGCGCTCCGGGCGGCGGGTCGAGACGCATGAGCGCCGGAGGGGGGACGAAGCTCCCCGAACGTCTGGGAACCATCGAACTGGAAGAGATCTCTCTGGAGTCCGGGCGGGGGCTACGGCGGGCCCCCCAGGCCTATGCCATCTACGGAGATCGGGACACCGCCAAAGATAACGCGGTGCTGGTGTGCCACGCCCTCACCGGAAGCCATCGTCTGGCGGGGGAAGATCTTCCGGGGCAACCTCGCCCCTGGTGGACCCCTCTGGTGGGGCCGGGAAAGGCCCTGGACACGGCCAAACTCTGTGTGATCTGCGTGAACGTCCTGGGAAGTCCCTACGGGAGCGCCAGCCCCCTTTCCCCCGATCCCGCCACGGGGGATCCCTACCGCATGTCCTTCCCTCTGGTCACCGTGCGGGACATGGTGCGGGCCCAGCGGGCCACCCTGGAACGCCTGGGGGTGCGTCACCTCCGCGCCGTGGTGGGGGGATCTCTCGGGGCCATGCAGGCCCTGGAGTGGTTGGCCACTTGCCCGGATTTCGTGGACGGGGGGGTCTTTCTGGCGGGGCCCCTCGCCCTCTACCCCCAGGCCATCGCCTTCAACGAGGTCCAGCGCCGGGCCATTCAGGCCGACCCGGCGTGGATGGAGGGGAATTACCCTCCGGGGGAGGGGCCCCACAAGGGTCTCGCCGTGGCCCGCATGATGGCCACCATCACCTACCGCAGCGAGCAGTCCTTCGTGGGACGGTGGAAGCGCGAGATGGCCCAGGGAGACCCCCTCGACTGGGGGGGCACCTTCCAGGTGGAAAGCTATTTGCATCATCAGGGAGAAGAGCTAGTGCGGCGCTTCGATGCTAATTGCTATCTTTATTTGACTAGAGCCATGGACCTTCACGATGTCCAGCGCCAAAGGGATGACGACGACCTGCGACGGGCCTTCGAGGGGAAACCTGTCATGGGAGTGGGGGTGTCCAGCGATCTCCTATTTCCCAATTGGCAGGTGCAAGAGGCGGTGCGATCCCTGACCCGATGGGGCGCCGAAGCCTCCTACGACGAGATCGAGAGCGACCATGGCCACGATGCCTTTCTCATCCACGCGGATCAAGTGGATGAGATGATACGAAGGTTTTTCATCCAAACCCTCTCCTGAACCTTCCCTTTGCCCCGGCCATGCGCTCTCCAGCCGGTTTTTTGAGGGATTGGGTATGAGCGGAGGGCCTGAGAAGGTTTCCGTGGCACCAGAGGGTGAGGACTTAAAACATCAAGGGCCCGGGGAATGCCACCCCCGGGCCCTGGCGTCTTTCTACGTGGGTCTTTTGGGAAACGGCGAGGGGATCAGAAGCGCTTCCGGACCCACAGGAGGAGCAGGGGAGTCACCAGGAGGATGGATCCCATGCCGGAGGCGACCCCTCCCACGGCGCAGCCGCCGCTGTCTTCTTCGGAATCTCCCTGGAGGGCCACCGCGAGGACCTCTCCCGTCGAGGACACGTAGGCGTTGGAAATCGGGAGGGTGCGCACCGTGGTGCCATCGTACTTCAGGGACACAAACTTCTCGGTGGCCCAGTTGTACACGTACCAGCTCCCCAGCGATGTGGTGCGGTATTTCTTGGGGACTATCAAGGTGAAGGGGTCCGTGGCTCCCTCCACGGAGAAATAAAAGCCAAAGGCGACGCGCTTGCCGATCTTTTTTTCGATCTCCCCACGCTGGGTCCGGTCGAGGGGGAGGCAGCGCTGCACCCGGGCTCCCTCCACAAAGGGGCGCTGGAGGTAAACGGGGGCCGTGGCGAGTTTCTTGGCGGTCATGTAGCGGTAGACCGGGTACTCTCTCCCCAATTCGGCCGGGATGAAGCCGCCCCAACCGTTCAGGTTTTCCGCCCGGCGGCTTAGCCAGTAGTTGCCGTAGTTCCGGTTGCCCATGGGCTCCAGTGCCAGGGCGGCGTGGGTGGCGGAGGCCTGGTCCATGTAGACCACGTAGGTTCCCTTGGGGAAGGTGCGGTTCGCCGTGGAGGTGCTCACGGCGGTGATGACGTGGGAAAGACCCCTCATGGGGAAGTAGTCGCTACCCCGATCTCCCGCGTCGGTGCCGGTGGCGTCGATGGTGTAGATCTCTGCGGGGAGGGTGGTGGCTTCCGTGAGGCGCTCGATGACGGCCCCCGTGTAGGCGAGGCGTTCCGCCACGGCGTCGGGGTCCTGGTCCGTGGAGATGAGATAGGCAAAGGGGCGCACCACGCTCTTGATGGAGGTGAGAGAGTTGTTGCGATAGGCCTTATCCACCGTGTAGAGCGCCCGGTATACGGCGCTGTTGTCGTCGCTCATGCGCAACACGGGGAAGGAGAGGTGGGAGACCTGCCCCTGGCGTATCCAGAGGGTGATGGTGTTGGTGGGGCTCACCGACTTGCCCAGGTTGGCCATGGCGGCCCGCCCCGACTCCACCGTGTTGCGGATGGTGTCGGCCCGGGATGCGGTTTGGTTAATCACGGACTCCAGGGCCGTGGCGTGGGCGTAGACCCGGGGCTTGTAGTTCACCAGCACCCGGGGGGATCGGGTTTCAAAGAGCATGCCGATGGAGGGAATAAGGGAGAGGACGGAGTCCCCCATGGCCTCGTCGGGGGGGCCCTCCATGATCTCCGTGATCACATCCCGGGACACCGCCACCGGCAGGCCTCCGATCTGGATCTCGGCCCGTTCCTGGGTCATGTCCCAGGGATAGAAGTAGAAGTTCCACGCCAAACCCCGGGCGGTTAGGTCCGCGCTGATCTGGGCCTCCATCTCCCGGGCCAGGGTGGTGATGCCCGCAGGGACGTTGTAGAGGTGTGCCACCAGGGTGGTGAGGTCAAAGTAGTGGTAGTCCCGGAAGCGGACAAAATCTCCGCCGGAGACCCGGTAGTCCGCCGTGTGGTCGTAGTTCATCTCGTGCAGGTCCAGGGCCACGTGGGGTTGGTATTGATTGGCCACGGTGTGCATGAGCCGGGTGAGGGGCGATTCGAAGGCGGTGTGGTCCCGGTTCTGGTCCATGTTGACCCGCACGGGGCTGATGGTGTCCGTGCCCCGCTGGTATTTCCAGGCGCCGTCCACGTTGTACCGGGGCAGCAGAACTACGGAGATTTTGTCCAGCACCTTAAGGTCGTCCCGGGCGAGCTGGGAAGCGAGGCGGAGGACCGCTTCACATCCCGAGGTCTCATTGCCGTGGATCATGGCCTGGATGTAGACGATGGGCTTTTTCTTGGCGTGGAGGTCGGCGGGGTCAAAGGCGGCGGGTTTGCTGAAGACCAGGAGGGGCACTTTGAAGGATCCCTCCACCACGCCCTTGTTGTCCCGGGTGGCCACTTCTCCGATGATGCGCATGGTGAGGTAGTCCTTGGGAAGGGCGTTCAGGAAAGAGATCATTTCTTCCTGGGTGGTGCCCCAGCTGACGCCGCCCTGCTCAAAGCTACCGTGATTCGAGGTGAAAGCCGGGGTAAAGAACGTGACTCCCTCGGTCTTGGCGTCAAACCACTGCTGCACGAGGTCGGGGTAGTCTGAAAGGCTTTCGTTGTTCCCGCCATAGGGCACCGCAGGAATGGCCTGGGGGGCGGCGAGGCGAAGAGCCCTGGGGGCGTCGGGGTGCCGCTCCAGGTATCGGTCTTGGTTTCGGGCAAACGCCGCAGAGCTCCCCACGAGGGCGGTGGCCCCCACGAGGGCGAGGGCAAGGCATCGACGGTACGAGAAGAAGGTCACGATGATTCCTCCTTGATCTTTCCAAATTTTTCCTCCCTAGGGTGCGGGGGAGGAGGGGACGATGCGGCGGGGCGCACGGGGCTTCTAGGTGGGCTAGAAGGGGATCACCTCCCGATCTTCGGGTCTTTGGCGGGACAGGGGAAGGAGCTCCGCTCCTGCCCCTCTAAAGGAAAGAATAACCGGTGTGGAGTGGTAAAACAAGCCCCTCGGCCGGTTTTGTTTTACCCCCTTGCGCTACGAAGGATATGCTGGTATGATACCTCCTGCAGCCGGTGAGACGGCGGCGAAAGAGCGGTGGGGAATCGTCTAATCGGCAGGACGCCTGACTCTGGATCAGGTAGTCGTGGTTCGAGTCCACGTTCCCCAGCCATCTTTTTCTTCATAAGGCGGCCCCTTCGTCTAGTGGTCCAGGATGCCGGGTTCTCAGCCCGTTGACAGGGGTTCGAATCCCCTAGGGGCTGCCAAAAAATTGTACCGCGAGCCTTGGGGCTCGCGGTATTTTTGTCGTTTCGCTACGGGGAGCTACTTGGCGCCCTTTTTGAGCGCGGCCACCGCCGCACGGATCTCCGACACTTCCTTGCCCAGCGCCGCCCCGACTTCTTTTATGGGACGATCTCGGGGGGAATCGGCGGGCCATCCGGCGGCCTCCAGTATTTTCCCGGGATCCAGGTCGAAGGTTTGGGCGATTTCCTCCAGGGTGACGCTGCCCCGGATCTCGTCTGGATTGGATGGGAGTTGGGCCTTTCCGGAAGGCGAGGCGGCGAAGTGTGCCCTCAGGGCTTCCTGGACGGCCTCGTCATTCAATCCGGGGATCTTTTTCATGGACACGTCCTGGGGGGTGTCGGCCGGGAGCCCCGCGATGGCTAGGACCTTCTCGGGGGGGAGCTTCACTACGCCAGCCACCTGGGCCAAAGTCATCCAACCGTAGACTCCTTCGGCGGGGTTGCCCCCTCGGGCGGCGTTGGCGGCGGGGCTCACCGTGGTTTGCCAGTGGCCGGTGACTTTTGCCAGGCCGTAGGCCCCGAAGAAGAGCCCCAGGGTGGCCATTCCCACCGAGATCACAGAAAGGGTTTTGGTTCCCCGGGAAAAGGCCAGGGTGGCCGGGACGGGGCAGGCTTCGACGCATTGACCGCAGGCCAGACACTCCGGAGAGGTCACCGCATCGGTGCTCTGGGGGTCGAGGTCCACAGGGCACGCCCGGTGGCAGGCGCCGCAGTTGATGCAGCTCTCAGAGGAGCGGCGGACCTTAAAAAAGCTGAAGCGGGAGAACAGGGCCAAAAGCCCCCCCAAGGGGCAGAGGTAGCGACACCAGAAGCGATCGATAAAAAGTCCTGCCCCCAGCACGGCCCCTCCCAGCACCGCGAAGGACCAGGGGCTTTCTTCTAGGGCGGACCACCCCGCAGGGAGGTGCATCACGGCCACCCAGGGGTCAAACTCCCGCCAGGCCAGGGTGCCCCAGGACCAGGCCAGGGCGGTGATGAGGGCGAGGATGACGTACTTGACCCATCGCAAGGGGCGGTCCAACCCGGAGGGCAGGCTCCGCCCCCCTAGCCCCAAGCGGCGTCCCAGGGCGGCGGTCCCCTCGGCAATGGTGCCCAGGGGGCAGATCCAGCCGCAGAAGACCCGGCCGAAGACGAGGTCGAGTCCTAAAACGGTGACCATGATGATCAAAACGCTGGGGGCGAGACGCCGGAGCCAGATTCCTTCGGTGATCCAGTTCCAAAGCCCTTCAAAGCCCCCCAGGGGGCACAGGGCGTCCACGGGGGGAACCCCCTGGGGGCCTCCTCCGAGGAGCTGGTGTTGATATCCTGTCCAGAGCATGAAGACGAGAAAAGCTCCCTGGACGCCGCGTCTGAGCCATCGAGACTGAGAGTGAACCATGGGCTCCACCTCCGTGATGGGATTTTAGCGAAGGCATCGCCCCGCGATGATGCGAGAGCGGGGGTGCTTCGCCGTCTTTGGAAGATGCGAGATAAAGGGTATCACGGGGCGAGAGGAAAAGCCTCAGTCATTTCACCTCCCGGCGGGCCAGGAGGATGAAAACCCCCGACCCGTCGGGAGGTCCCGAGTTCCTCGGGTATTTCCAGATGGTATCCCCCGGGGCGGGTCTTGAAGGCTATCCTTCCAGTAGATAGGCCTGGAGCTCCTCGGGGGAGAGCTTGGCCCCCAGCCCCACGGAAAGGCGGAGTCGGGCCTGGAGGGGGCGCAGGGCGCCGCCGTGGAGCACGCCCATCTCCAGAAGGCGGGCG
>Ga0208196_1004291_pt1 | contig 11199 bp, 9 predicted proteins | sample AD_JPNNA7_MetaG_FD_184443 | JGI IMG/M metagenome (GOLD analysis project Ga0208196, IMG submission 184443) | Active sludge microbial communities of municipal wastewater-treating anaerobic digesters from Japan - AD_JPNNA7_MetaG (SPAdes) (version 2) | ecosystem: Engineered > Bioreactor > Anaerobic >...
GCAGCCTTGGTAAAAAGCCCGGCAAGAACAACCAGTGAACAAAAGATAACCAAAATATTTGAAGCTAATTGCAGCTTCCCTTTTTTTAGATAATAGATAGTTATCAGGGAAAAAATTGAAGCACCAATAGCAGATTGTAAAAAATTTAAACCTCTTTCAACGCTGATAAAAATAAATGATAAAATAACCCCTGCATTTAATAAAACAATGACCGATATTGCAAAGATAAATACCAGAAATGCTTTACGCTTTGTTAAATAATCGCTGTCTTGATATTTTTCAAATAATCCTCCAGAAAACTTCATAAACGTACCTCTGTAATAGTATATTACTGTATTATTACTGTTTTTATAATTTGTATATGTTTTTTACGCTTGTCCACTGCAGCGAATTTAGATACCATTACTGTTAATTAGTCAAGAATAATTTATCGTTACCAATTAAAATAGTTTCGGAAATAATCGCAAAGCAGGTAGAACTGCCTATGGCTGGAGTGTAGTAACCCATAATATCCTGAACTGATTCCAGGATATCATTGTGGCAATAGAGGTTCCGGAGCAGGTCCGGAATGCCAGTGAGGAATAATAAATCATTAACCTTATAGTAGCTTTTTTAATGTTTTTAGCCATTATGGCATGGTATCCTTTACTATTTATGTAATAATGAGTGCAGTAATATCCTATATGATTGACTGTCCAACCAATATTATTGTTGACAATTCTTATGCTGTAATGTATCGTACTGATTAGACAATTTCATATCAAACACTTAGCTATTGCCAATATATCAAAAGCATGTATTCTGAGTTTTATACCATGTTACAAAGTAATTCATAGGTTCTGAATGAACTACTAATGGAGGTTTATAATGGCAACGGTATCTACCATTATAGTTGTTTTAGCCGGCATCATAGCATTGTTTATAGTGTTAACTATCACAAACATTTTACAGGCAGGCAGCAAAAAAGCTCATACCCGTTCTATGGCTGATATACTTGGAGTAGACCCTAAAAAAGCAACCTATGATGATATTGAAAAGCTGTCCCGCAAGGAAACAATGCAGCTTTTCATTGCTGCATCAACCCCTGATTTTAAAGCGCTCAATGGTGAATTTAAAGCACGCTTGTTGAGTGGTGGCGTTTTAGGCAAATCATCTGAACTTTTTACCCATCATGTGTTCCCAACAGGATGCATAACAGTGCATACAAAATGGATTGGAAAGGCTTTTAAACCTGCAAGCGATAGTTCCGGTCAGGGGTATAATATATTTGAAGAGAAAACCAAATCAGGAACCAGGATACTCAGATTAAGAAAAATTGATACTAACCTTGCTCCTTCAAAAATTGCCAGAGATAATAAAAATTCATTTCAGATTAATTACAGCAGATATAATAAAGGCACCGTTCATTCCATGTGCGATGAAATACGCAAGATTAACGAGAATCTTTACATTGGCATGGGATATATGGGACTGGGTGGTGGTTCGGCCAACCCTGCACCATTTGCTCTGGTTGGTAAACCTTCACCGTGGGTTGGCCCTGATAAACCTTAAGCTTATTTGCTCCGCCTTCCCGTCGTATGTTCATTGGCAGTCCACATGCCTGCTAATTTATTGATTATATCCATTGTATGAACAGGCAATATCAATTTAGTAAGAGGCGTTAAAAAATTTACCTGAAAGTTAGGAACAGCAACCATTGCTCTGTTCTTTTTTATAGCTTTTACTACCTTTACTGTTACATCTTCTGTTTTTAAAATTTTAGTCATAGCAACTTCTTTAAATCCTTCAAACATACCGGTTGCCACTGTATAAGGGCATACCATAGTTACTCCCACATTGTATTTATATTTTTTCATCTCCTGTCGTAATGCATCTGAAAAACCTACAACCCCAAATTTTGTAGCACAATATATGGATATATCCGGTAGCGCTAACAGCCCTCCAGCCGATGCAACATTGACAACGTGCGCCCATTTTTTAGTTATCATTCCTGGCATAAATGCTTTGCACATCCAGAAGATAGATTTCAAATTAACATCAACAATCCAATCAATTGCTTTATCATCCAGATGCAAAAAATCGCCTACCCTTACTACTCCAGCATTATTTACAAGAATTGTTACGTCGCCCATTTCTTGTTTAACTTTTTTTTGTAACTGGTACACAGCATCACGTTTTGATACATCACATATATAAGCTTTGCAATTACCCTTAGCCTTCAATTGTTTAGCATTTTTTGTTAATTCTTTTTCATTGATATCAACCATGGCAACATCACATCCCTCTTCCAGTAAAAGCTGGGACACACTTCTGCCCATTCCCATAGCTGCTCCAGTTACCAGTGCTAATTCACCTTTCAATGATTTCATAAAATCCTCCAATTTATTTTAAAATAATATCAAACTACCAAATGGTTTGTCAAAAATCAACTATAATTTGGTTGATTGTCCAATTTATTTATAATAGAACATTTTATATTTTATTTCAAATTGACCAAAATCATCAAGGTATTAGAGGAAAAGGATGTTTATTGTCCTGTTTGTGCTTTTCGTAGTATGTCCGGGTGTGGTCCCCAGTAAAATTTGCAACAAACAATATCTTCTTCTTTATAAAAGCAAAATGTGTAGCCACTGTGCCGATAGTTATCGGTATAGTCATCATCTCCCATTCCATCAAGAATTGCTAAAAATTCAAACAGTACATTATCCATGCAGTATGCAATAACCTTTGCCAGCGACATCTTCCACACCTTTTTCACATCCATGAAAAATTCGTACTCATCATCAAACAAAACCAGATGAAAGCGCTTCCATGCAGTACCTTTTTCCCTATAGGAAAGCTGCTTAAACGATTGCACGCTAACCTTTTCACACTGAGCAGCAAAGCTAACCATCCCGGAGATAAACGTCCGTAGTGACATATCATAGCGCTGTGCATAACTCTGTAAAAGTTTTAGGTGCTCAAATGAGATGCATGTTGTTGTTTCTATACTCATGGTGCCCTCCCAAAGCTTGTAATTTTTATATAACTAAATCTTATCTATGATAGTATTAAACTACAATATAATATATTTCAATCATTTTTTGTTGCTATAGAGTGCCACTATTAAAAAATTGAAATTCTTCGCTTATGAGCTTTTCAAAAACAATACATCCAGCAAATTATTGAACATACCGTTTAAAAAACTCCACAACCTTCTTTTCAGCCTCTTTTGGGTTTGATTGCCATGCACGAGCATGCCTGTTGCAGTGAGCTGTCCACATCATTTTAGGTTCATGTGCTGCTTTAAATAATCTTATTCCGTGTTTATAGGCAATATAATCATCGTTATCACAGTGTATTATAAAAACTGGCCTGGATGAAATCTTCCCAATATAATCTTCCGGATTGATGGTACCCGCGTCAAAGCCACCCCGCATACTGTACACCACCATAACTGCGTCTATCATTGGAAACCGAGGTAATCCAAAATCACGTTTTGCTATCTCTGCCAAAAGATCACCTAAATTAGCAAACCCTGCTTCAAAAACTCCCGCTTTGATACGCTTATCTTTTGCCATTGCCTGTATTGCAGTTGATGCTCCCATTGATACACCAAACACACCAATCTGTTGTATCCCTTTGTTACCAATTAAAAAGTTAACCGCTGCTATAACATCATCTTTTTCCTTTAGCCCCATTCCCGAGATAGATTTGTCACTTTCACCATGGTTGCGCAAGTCAAATAGTAAAAGATTATATCCTGCTGTATGCTGTGCTTTCACCCATCGCAAACCTTCTTTTCTGTCAGCGGTAATACCATGTACCATGATGATTGCCGTTTTAGTTTTTGCCGGGAAAAACCATCCTTTTAATGTAAGGTTTTCATTATTGGTAAATGACACATCCTCAAATGGTATCCCCAGTTCAGATGCTCCACCACAATAAATAAAGTGCTCATTGTTGCAGGTATACGGTTGTGGACTGATAAGCTGATTTGAAAAGTTCCATGCTACCCCAAAAACTATCGCCCCTGCTATAACCAGTACAATAACAAAAACTATAATTATTTTTTTAGCCATATATCCTCCAAAAAATGTTTGCTATTAAATCTGTATAATCATATAATCGTTAACGATATTATCAAGCAAAAAAAATATAAAAGGGGATACTATGTGGCATTTTGCACCTACCAATGTTCACTGGATTGATATTACACTGATCGTACTTTATTTAGCAGGCATTACCGTTTTTGGATTTTATTACAAATCACATATAAAAACTGCAAAAGATTATTTTTTAGCAAACAGGTCGCTCCCATGGTGGGTTATAGGTCTTTCTATCATTGGAACAAATATTGGTTCAAATGATTACATCGGCGCTGCTGGTAACGCCTACAGCATAGGGATTGCACAGGCAAACTTTGAATGGATAGGGGCTATCCCTGCCATGATACTATCGGCACTTATTTTCATACCGTTTTTCTGGCGTGCAGGAGTATACTCCATTCCAGAGTATCTAGGATTGCGCTATAATAATATCGTGCGTTTTATTGCAGCATGTGTCATGAGTATCTTTTCAGTTGTAATTGTAGGTGTGTTCTTGTGGGCAACAGCTATAATGCTACAAACCTATTTAGGCTGGCCTGTATGGTTTTCAATTTTTATAACCGCAACTGTAGTAGGATTTTACACTATTTCAGGTGGACTTGGCGCTGTTGCAATTACCGATACAATTCAAGTATTCATCATGTTTTTTAGTGCAATTATTGTTGCTGTTATTGGAATTAAAACTATCGGTGGATTTGATTCATTTATTGAAACACTGAAGGTTAACTATCCTGATCATCTTAATGCTTTCCTCCCGGCAAACCATCCTGCATTTCCATGGCATGGCGTTATACTTGGGCTTGGATTGGTTTTGTCACCAGCCTATTGGTGTGCCAACCAGGCTATCTTACAACGAACATTTGGCGCACGCTCTGAGTGGGATGGAAAAGCTTCACTGATTTTTGCTGCTATGCTCAAGACCTTTGTGCCATTTTTAATTGTTATGCCCGGGTTACTTGCTCTAACCCTTGCTGGAAAATCTATCACTCATCAGGACCAGGCATTGCCATGGGTTATTAAAAATGTTTTACCCGCAGGCATTTCTGGACTCATGTTTGTTGCGTTTATAGCAGCACTTCAATCATCTATTGACTCAACAATGAACTCAACGTCTGTCATGATTGTACGTGATATCATCAACGTAGTACGCAAAGAAAAATTATCAGACGCACTGCAACTTAAATTTGGAAGAATATTTACTTTCTGCATCCTTATAATAGGGGTTATTTTCGCTCCCATTACAGCATACTTTCAGGGTATCTATGTTTTCATACAATATGCGCTGTCTCTTTTTCAAGGTCCCATATTTGCATTAATGATCTTTGGTATTTTAGATAAACGTATAACAGCTACTGCTGGCGTGGTTAGTTTACTAACAGGACTATGTTTTGCTGCATTGTTAGGGTGGTTTCATCTCAATATGTTGTATATTGCTTTTTTTTCTTTTTGTTATTCGGCGATAGTTCTCTATATTATAAGCACATTTACAAAAAAGAAGTCATTATCTGAATTAAAAAATGTTGTATATAGTAGTGTTGTGAATATCAAGTGAATAGTACTGAACACATTTATATAGTTTATGATTGAGCCTTTATTGCTAATTTCTGTTGCATGATTAATAATCCAATTACCATGGTAGATCAGTAAGTATTGATGTATATATTGCATTGCATAATCATATCTTAAGAGGGAATTTATATGTTACAGATACTCTATTCGTTACCACTGTGGACAGCAAAGATTGCTGCTATGATCATCTTTTCAGGCATTCTCATTATTGCATGGATGCTCCCCTATGATTTTGTAATGGAGGGTGCACCCAACAAAAAGCGCTGGAGGGACCTGCGTATCTGGGCAACCTTACTTACAGCAGTACAAATAATCATCTATTATATCTTTTAGGTAACACAATTTTCATTCTTTTCAGATTGCCGGGATTTTACCATCTCATTGGAAATAGAATTATTCACCCCGCGCTCTCACCTCCGTAAGAGCAAGAGGATCATTGCTTCCTGTTTTTATAATTTTCATTTCATCCTGGCAAACATAAGCCGGTCAAGGGTAACTCATCCGAACATAGCAATATTACTGGATTATTCTGAAGGAGCAGAGCGACTGAAGAATCTATCCTTTCATATATCCTTTCATATATAAGTATTCTTTATATAAAAAATATACTAATTTTTATCCTCTTCCGTATTTTGTAAACACTACACAGCCACTTCACCTTCACAATGCTTCTCAATTCATAATTCAAGATTTTTTATATACACCTTTTTTTATTTTCTTGCAAAAAAGAATAATCACTTTTTAATATTTATTGATGAGACCCTGATGAATGAATGCTGAGTATTTACCATGATACCTATAATAGCTATACCACCTCTTCTTATGGCTGCTATCGCCATGTATGTTGCCGTCTCGTATGGTATTATGTATTCACGCAGAAGGAATGAACCCGAAAACCTGTGGTTTGCCATAATGTGCGGCACTATTGCTCTTTACGACATTGCATCTGCTATGCTCTATATATCCCCATCACCTTTCCAGGCTGTATTGTACCAGCGCTTTCAGTTTGCACTACTTGCCTGTTTCATCATAGCAATAACGTGGTTCATTGCTTCACTGGTGCATATTCGTACAAACATTGTTTACAGCATAACCGCCATTATGGTATTGTTCATTATATCAGGTTTTTTGCTGGATAGTTCATATACTCTCAATCCATACAATCCTTACATAAAAAAATTTATCTTTTTAGGCGCAACCATTACCTACAATGAGGCTGACCCCGGTATTCTTTATATAGCACAATATGGTGCAATGCTTGTTGCTGGAATATATTTAATGTATAAACTTTTTATCTGGTGCAGGTATGGCGAAGTGCATATCAAAATTTTATTTGCAAGCTTACTGGTTTTTTTGCTTGCAAGTATCAATGATGTCTGTGTTGGCAAAGGCATGTATCATTTTATTTATATTCTTGAATATGCATATTTTATAGTTATTATATCCATGGCATATATATTACAGTCGCGATTTTTAACATTACATAAAGAAATTGAACAGGTTACCTATTTATTTAATCAAAAACTTTTAGAACAACAGAAGCAACAAAAAATTGATGATGCCTTTAAGCAAAAATGTATCTCTTCGTCCAACTCTGATAAGATTCAACAGGCTGTTGAGTATATTCATGATAACTTTTGTTTTGCTATCTCACGCGAAGGGCTGGCTGCCATGGTTAATCTTCATCCGGATACATTCAGCAGGCTTTTTAAATTATATACGGGAAAATCGCTTCCGGACTACATCAATGAACTCAGGGTTAACTACGCAAAGGTTTTATTAGCAAAAGGTAATGAATCAATAGTAACTATCGCCTTCAAAACCGGATTTGAAAGCCTTTCAACATTCAACCGTGCTTTCCATAAACTGCTCAATATGACCCCAACTATCTATCGCAAAAATAATCGCAAATTCTGATTAATCAGATATTGCATAGACAATGATACAAAAATAAAGCTATTGTGTTCGATAGTTGTTATGGAATCAGTGCCCCTGTGCTAATGTCAATGAATGTCACGAGCAGTTTTCATGTATTTTTTGTTTGTATCAAATTTTATGCAACGGTGTTGTACACAGGTTAGATGTGCTTTCACAGTGGTTTCAGATTTCATAATAATAATTATGATTTCAGGAGCTATCGCTTGCACATTTCGCATATATATAAAGACAGGAAGCCTATTGTGTCCATAGAGAGTGACATTATGTTTATTCAAGTATATAATCTTCTGGGGGTTTGCGATGCAATCGACATATATATTGACTCACGATGTTGGCACAACCGGAAACAAAACATGTTTATATAAGGTTGATGACAAAATAAAGCTGGTTAACTCATACCTTGTGGAATATCCGCTGTATATGCTGCCGGATGGTGGTGTTGAGCAAAAAGCTGATGATTGGTGGAATGCTGTTTGTAAAGCTACAAAATGGGTGATGAAACAAAGTAGTGTTGCACCAGCTAAAATAGCTGCCATGGCATTTTGTGCTCAAATGCAGGGTTCGGTATTTATTGATGCCGGGGGCAGGGCGTTACGGAACCCCATGAGCTATCTGGACCAGCGTGCAACAAAGCAAATAGAAAAACACCTCTATAAAGGCTTAATAAAGATAGATAAATGGAACGCATTGAAAACCATTCAATCACTGGTAATTACCGGCGGGCTTGCCGCAACCCCAAAAGACCCGCTGTGGAAATATCACTGGGTCAAAGATAATGAACCTGAAATCTTTGAAAAGGCGTATAAGTGGCTGGATGTTAAGGATTATTTGATATTCAGATGTACAGGAAAATTAGGCATGACCGTTGATTCGGCAAATGTAACCTTTATCTATGATAACCGCAAAAATAGATTGGGCTGGCACAAGGGACTGTGCACTATGTTTGAAGTTGACATGAAACATCTCCCGCCGGTATTTCAGTCCACCGATGTTATTGGAACAATCACAAAAAAAGCAGCAAGCGAACTTGGATTAACACCCGGCATCCCTGTTTTTGGCGGTGGAGGAGATGTGCCTTTAACTCTGGTGGGTTCAGGGTGCACTGACTTATATGATACCAATATCTATGTTGGCACCTCGGGCTGGGTTTCTTCCAACGTTGACAAACGCATGGTTGATATTGGCAACTTCATTGCATCAATTTTAGGAGCTATCCCGCACCATTATGTTTATGTTGCCGAACAGGAAACAGCCGGTGCCTGCTTAAAATGGGTACGCGATCACCTTGCACTGGATGAAATTGGTGTTTATTTAAAGGCACGTCACATTGCTGACAAAAGTAAAGAATATGAATCACTATACGATTTTTTAGATTCAGTGGTTTTGCAAACACCTCCAGGTGCAGGCAATCTAATCTTTACTCCATGGCTCCATGGCAACCGTTCACCCCGTGAAGATTCCTATTCACGCGGGATGTTTTTTAATTTGAGCCTTGCTACCGGTAAACGTCAGATGATCCGCAGCGTGCTGGAAGGCGTTGCATTTCATATACGCTGGATGCTTGAAGCGATGGAAAAGAAGATTCCCATGCAGCACAGTTTGCGCTTTGCTGGCGGTGGTGCCAAATCAGACGTATGGTGCCAGATAATTGCTGATGTAACCGGCAGAACAATTGAAGCAATAGAAAACGAGATCAATGCAGGCACTATTGGTGCCACGATTGTATGTGCAGTTGGGCTTGGCATAATGGACAATTTTACCGAAGCAAAAAAACTTGTAGGATTACGCACATCGTATAAGCCAAGGGCACAGTACCATGACATGTATAATCGTAATTTCAAGGTCTTTACTCAATTGTATGAAAAGAATAAGGAGCTTTTTAAGTTACTCAATTATTAAGTCATTCTGTATATGTTTAATGTCATCCTGGACTTTAAGGATCTATTATGGCAACGAAACTCTGAAACAAGTTTAGCATGACGGTTGATGCATACTCCCCTCGCCTTACGAAGGAGAGGGGGACATAATGTGAGGTTAAAATTAAATTAATTTTAAAGGAGGCATTCCATGAAACAAGAATACGCCATTTCACACTGGCCTGACTCTAAAGAAATTTTAGAAAATTTAAGGGTTTTAGCCAACGAATTGCCGGTATATCAAATTAACCGTTCAAAGATGAACGAATATCTTGAGAAATACGAATCAAAGTTTGCAAAATCAAAACAGATGGTTGCGCTGGCCAAGCAACGCATACCCGGCGGTGTACAACACAATTTAGCGTTTAACTATCCATTCCCGTTAGCCATTGCAAAAGCTGATGGTGCCTATCTGTATGATGTTTCCGGCAACAGATTTATTGATTTTCTACAGGCAGGCGGGCCCACTGTTCTTGGCAGCAATTATAAACCTGTCAGAGACAAGGTGTTAGAGCTTATCAATGAGTGTGGCCCTGTAACCGGGCTGTTTCATGAATACGAATACAAACTGGCTGACCTTATTTATTCGCACGTCCCATCTGTTGAGATGTTCCGCTCACTTGCCAGTGGAACAGAGGGATGTATGGCTGCAATTCGAGCTGCTCGCTGTTTTACCGACAAGAAGTTTGTTATTAAAGTTGGCGGTGGTTATCACGGCTGGAGCGACCAGTTTGTGTTTGCGATGCGCATCCCCGGTCTTGGAACCCTTGACTCGCACGGTATTCCGGAAGGATGTTTTCAGTATATGCAGGAATTTTATCCCAATGATACTGCTGCTTTAGAAAAGCTGCTTAAAGATAATGAATCAAAAGGAGGCACTGCCGCTGTCATCGTTGAACCATTAGGTCCTGAAAGCGGTACACGCCCTGTGCACCGTGATTTTAACGAAAAGGTAAAAGCTCTGTGCGATAGTTACGGTACATTACTTATATTTGATGAGGTAGTCACTGGCTTTAGAGTTGGGCTTGGTGGCGCTCAAGGATACTTTGGCATTAAACCGGATTTAACAGTATTTGGAAAGTGTGTTGCTGGAGGATACCCTGCGGCAGGAGGCGTAGGAGGCAGAAAAGAGATAATGCTAACATTTGCCGCAGGAATTCAGGGTTTAAAAAAGCGTGCAATGGTAGGCGGTACACTTTCAGCAAATCCTCTTTCATGCTCAGCAGGATATTTTGCAATCAAAGCAATTGAAGAAACGCAGGCACATCTTAAAGCAGGGAAAGCCGGTGACAGGTTGACAAATGGTTTAAAAGAAATATTTAAGCGATATGATCTGCCATTTGTTGCATTCAATCATGGTTCTATCTGCCACATGGAAACCGGTGCTGCAATGCTTATGGAATTAAGCAATCCAAAGATACTTGAACAGGTTGAAATAAGACGTAAAGTTATGGAAGAGTTAGGAGCTGCCCTCATGGTTGAAGGTATTATTACCCTTGCCGGAAGCCGTATTTACACAAGCATGGCTGATACCGATGATGTTATAGATGATGCACTGGAACGATTTGATACAGTATTTAAACATTTTGAACCTGTTCAGGAGAAATAATATGGCCAATTCCATTAAAGTTTACAAGTACCGGTGGATAGTACTGTTTGTATTTGCACTGCTCAATATAGTGATGCAA
>Ga0208196_1004294_pt1 | contig 11194 bp, 8 predicted proteins | sample AD_JPNNA7_MetaG_FD_184443 | JGI IMG/M metagenome (GOLD analysis project Ga0208196, IMG submission 184443) | Active sludge microbial communities of municipal wastewater-treating anaerobic digesters from Japan - AD_JPNNA7_MetaG (SPAdes) (version 2) | ecosystem: Engineered > Bioreactor > Anaerobic >...
TAAAAGAATTGTAAATGAGCCTACAGCTGCTGCACTTGCATATGGATTGGATAATAGAAAAGATGAACAGATTGCAATATTTGACCTTGGGGGTGGTACATTTGATATTTCAATACTTGAGATTGGGGATGGAGTATTTGAAGTTCTCTCTACAAATGGGGATACACATCTTGGTGGTGATGATTTTGATCAAAAGATTATTGATAAATTAGTTAAAGACTTTAAGGATAACGAAGGTGTAGACCTTAAAGAAGATAGAACTGCACTTCAAAGACTTAAAGAAGCAGCAGAGAAAGCTAAGATTGAGTTATCAACATCTGAAGAAACTGAAATTAATATTCCATACATTACTGCTACCTCTGCAGGGCCTAAGCATCTTAAGGTTAAGATGACAAGAGCAGATCTTGAGAAATTAACTGCTGATTTAATAGAGAGAACTGTTAAACCTTGTGAGAAAGCACTTAAAGATGCAAAACTTACTGCTTCTGATATAGATGAGGTAATACTGGTAGGTGGAATGACAAGAATGCCTGCTGTTGTAAAGAAGGTGAAAGAGATATTTGGGAAAGAACCTAATAAAGGTGTAAATCCTGATGAAGTAGTAGCAATTGGTGCTGCAATTCAAGGAGGTGTTCTTGGTGGAGAAGTAAAAGATATTACACTTCTTGATGTTACACCTCTTTCTCTTGGTTTGGAAACATTAGGAGGTGTTATGACAAAGCTTATTGAAAGGAACACAACAATCCCTGTTGAGAAGAAGCAGATATTTACAACTGCTGCAGATAATCAACCTGCAGTAGAGATACATGTACTTCAGGGTGAAAGAGAGATGGCAGAAGATAATAAGACATTAGGCAGATTTATTCTTGATGGTATTCCTCCTGCACCAAGAGGAGTTCCTCAGATTGAGGTTACTTTTGCAATAGATGCTAATGGTATTTTAAATGTAAGTGCTAAGGACTTAGCTACAAACAAAGAACAAAAGATTACTATTACCGCATCAACAGGTCTTAAAGAAGATGAAATACAAAAGATGGTAGAGGAAGCAGCAAAGCATGCAGAAGAAGATAAGAAGAAGAAAGAGAGAGCTGAAAAGAGGAATAATGCTGATTCACTCTGCTTTAGTATTGAAAGACTTCTTAAAGATAGTGGAGATAAAATAGAGGATAGTGATAAAAAAGATCTTGAAGAAGGTGTTAAGGAGATAAAAGAAATAATTGAAAAAGAAGATTTCGATGAGGAAGAGCTTGAAAAGAAGGTAGAAAAACTTACTGAAAGAATGCAAGAAGTAAGTAAGAAAATGTATGAAAAGGCTTCTAAAGAATCTTCTGAGAAGAAAGAAGAAAGTAAAGAAGATGATGATGAAAATAAGTCTGACAAGAAAGAAGATGAGGTAAAAGAGGGAGAAGTTGTTGAGGATTAAAACGATGAATAATGAAGGGGGACTTTAATCCCCCTTTATTTTCTGCTAACATATTTCTTATAGTAAGATAATTTTAATTACTGCCTAAAATGTTAGAAGAAAAAAACCAATCTACACAGGTACTTCCTGATAAATTTGAGAAGATATCAAAAGTACAAAGAATAATTTTTAATTTAATCATGTTTATTATTCCTTGGTTTGTTATACCACTCCCATATGATTCAACAGAGAAGATTAAGAGTATTTTGTTTATTGTACTATCTTCAATTTTAATTTTACTTGAAATAGTTAAATGGATATGGGATGGAAAAATATCTATTATTAAATCTCCATTAGATAAAGCATTTCTTTTATTTTTCTTTTCATTTTTACTTTCTACCATTTTTGCAAGAGATAGATGGATGGCTTTCTGGGGATATGATGGGAGAATGGGTAGTGGATTTTTTGTAATAATATTTCTTTTCTTCTTGTTTTTCCTTTCAAGGGGGTTCCTGCGAAGGAGAAAAGATATAGTTAGAGCTGTATCTTCATTATCTTTTGGTTTGTTCATTCTTATTCTTCTAAGTATGCTTTCTGTTTTAAAAGTTAATATATTTAGCTGGATACCTTATGTAAAAGAGTTTTTTGTTGTTGGATTACCTCTTACATTTTCATTTCAAGAGATTATGCTTATATGCGGAGTTTCTGTTTTTCTTAATCTGTTTCTTCTTATTAACTCATTTAAAGAAGAAAAGTATCAGAGCATTATATTCCCAATTGTAGCCCTAGCTATATCTTTTATCTCCCTTCCACTGTTTTCTGTAAGTCAGGGTATTTTAGTTCCTGTTCTCTTCTTTGTATTTACGATTTTAGTTTGTGTCTTAATATGGAATAAATTAGGGAAAGAGCTTAGATCACTTCCAATTATTGTAATAATATTTGCTGTTCTTTCATTTGGCTTTAGTGTAGGGTTTCAATATAAATCTTTTACAAAATCTGTACTTGGAGAATCATATGAAGCTGTTACTCCAATAAGGCTTGGGTCAGACATATCATGGAGAGTAGCAAGCTCTTCCATAGTTGATAATTTTTCAAGAGGAATTATTGGTTTTGGGAATGATTCTTTTGGTGTAGCATATAATTTGTATAAACCTGCTGCAGATTCTACAATAATGCTTGGTAATACAACCTTTATAGTTGGTTCTAATGAATTGCTTACTACACTCGCGAACAGAGGACTTCTTGGTGTCATGGCATTGGTATTGTTAATTGTTGTTTCTTTGAAGTTATTAATAAAACAAATATCTAGTGATAGTACAAAAGGAAATTCGGATATTCTTCTTTTAGGATTAACTCATATATTTATTCTTTTTGGTTCTTTCTTTATGCCTTTTTCATTTTTGACATTCTTTATGCTTTTTGTATCAGCACTTCTTTTGGTAGCTTTGTATAACCTTGAAGGAAATAGCGAAGAGTTTCTGCTTAAGTTCTGGGCGGTTAATACAGGGACGGTTAATAAGGATATCCGTAAGACAATGAATGGAGTAAATGGATTTTTGACTGCATTGTTTACTATTGCTACAGTAGGTATTGTAGTATTACTTACCTTAAAGGTTCTTAATGGTGCATATGTTGTTAGAGCTGAAGCATATGGTATAGAAATGGGAAGAGAACACCAGGAAGAAAATGTTTCAATAGAGGTAAGAGAAGAATTCTTAAATAGAATGGCAGGATATTATGATAAAGCACTTAGATATGATTCTACTGATCCGTATTCAAATAGAAGAGCAAGTTTAGTTTCTATTGATGTTATAAATCTGTTAAGTGAGAAATACAAGGATGCAAAAGATACAGAGAAAGATGCAATTCTATCAAGTATAACAACATGGAAGAATACTGCAGTAGATTTGTCTAAGAGGGCAATAGATACTTCCCCGCTTACATATTCTAACTGGAATACAAGAGCTTCGGTGTATATAGGGTTAATTGGTGCAGGGTATTCTGATTATACACAAGATGCCTTAGGAGCTCTGAATACTTGTGTTAGTATTAATCCTTTAGATTATGATTCTTACTATAAAGCAGGACAAATATATATGGTTAAAGAGGATTATGATAATGCCCTCGCTATGTTTAATAGAGTTTTAACTATAAATGGAAGTCATGTACAATCCTTAATTCTTTCTGCCAGTATTTTTAATGAGAAGAAAGATACAGAGAATGCAATTACTTACTTAAAAGCAGCAAAACAGATACTTGAAAACAATAAACTGGAAGATAGCGATACATATAAAGGAGTAGTTAATTCTCTAGAACAGCTTGGTGCAAATGAAGAAAAGGCAGAAGAAGAGCAGCCTAATGAACAAAAAACAACGGAAAAAGTAGAAGAAAAGCAACCTACTAATGAGTAAAAGTATTAAATAAAATTAATATTTTTATCTCTGTATATTTTGAGGGAATCTTTGTTTCTTTAATTACCCAATCTATGTTTTCTATACTCAATCCTACAAATAGCATATACTGCTTCTTTCCACGGCTCTTTAACTCTTTGCTAAGTGTATTGTTAAGAGAGTAGATAATATGGTCTTCTGAATGGATTGGAAGTATAAAGGATTTTTTAATAATTTCCTCAATTTGTAGATATGATATTTCCCTCATAAGCAGGTATTTATATATAGAAGCTATTCCTTTAGATGCTTTTTGTTTTAGCTTAATCTCTTGTTCCCTAGATATGTTCCATCCTGTAAAACATTGGATTGGTTTGCTACTACACTTTTTATGTGTATAATAGCCATTGTTTAATTTCTGACATATAGGACACCGAGGAAGAGAGTGTGGTATCTTTTTTAAACAGTTACTACATATATCTTCTCCAACCCTAGAGCAGAAAATACACTGTTTAGGAAAGATATTATTTATTAGTAGCATAAAAATATTTTAATACTAAAATGTTAAAAAGATTTGAAAATTAAAAGCTTTTCAATTATTATATTAAAGCTTAAACCAACTATCACTTATGAAAGAATTTAAAAAGAAGAATAGTGTAATTGTTATTATGATAATGCTCCTGATAACCAAAATCCTTGGGTTTTGGAAGCTTAGAGTATTTGCACAACTATTTGGAGCATCTCATGAATTAGATATCTTTTGGGCATCATTTACTATTCCAGATATGATATTTATGGTTCTTGTTGCAGGTTCTGTTAATGCAGCTATTATCCCAATACTTACTGATCAATTATATGACAGAGGAAAGAAAAGTCTTAATGAGCTGTTTAAAAAGATTACAATGTATTTCTTTCTTCTTTGTTTCTTGTTTGTTTTAATAGCATTTATACTTGCACCTACCATTACAGAATGGATAATTAATAGTGAGAGTGCCTCTACAATATTAAATATTGGGTTTAGAATGACTCAAGCAGATTATCCTCTTTTTCTTAGGTTATTTAGAATAGGTTTACTCTCTCCACTATTTTTAAGCATAAGTGCATTTGTAACTTCATATCTACAAGTAAGAAAACAGTTTTTTGTTACATCACTGGCACCTCTTTTTTATGACCTTGCAATGATATTTGGTACATATATTCTTGTTGGTATTTTTAAGATGGATGTTACAGCAATAGCAATATCAGCTGTTGTAGGATCAGTTATTCATCTTGCAGTTCAAATACCAACACTAAATAGGTTTTATGAAGAGGATGGTAATGAAGATGAGGTAGAAATTGATGAGCAACAACAAAAGAAGGAAATATCAAAAGCATTTCATCTCGCAATACCAAGAATGTTAGGAGTGTTAGGTGAGCAGATTAGTACTGTAGTAAACACAATAATTAGTTTTACTCTTACAGCAGGAGCACTGAGTGCATATAAATTTGCAAACAGTCTTCATTTCTTTCCTATTAGTATAGTTGGTGGAGCTGTTGCTCAAGTTACACTTCCTGATTTAGCGAAATTTAGTAATAAAAAGGATGAAGTAAGTTTTAAAAAGGTACTCAATGATTCTATTCAGCTTTCTTTGTATCTTGTTTTTCCAATTGTAGCAGTACTTTTGGTACTTAGACTCCCTATTGTTCGTCTTGTATATGGGACAGGAGCTTTTGATTGGCAGGATACTATTCTTACCTCTTGGTCTCTTGCTCTTTTAACGGGTTCTATCATAGGACAAACAATTGAGTTAATTTTGCTAAGAGCTTTTTATGCTTTAAAAAATACATGGAAGCCATTAATATCAATATTCTTAGGAGTTGTAATTAATTTACTTGGTGCTTACTATCTTACAAATTTCTTTAGCCATTATTATGACTGGAGACCAATAGTTGAACAGATATGGATACAAATATCTCAAGCTAATGGGGAAGGAGTTATGCCTGTAATTCATTCATTCTTTAAAGATACTATAAAGTGGATGACTACAAGAGGAACCTCTAACTATGCAGTTGGAGGTTTGGCATTGAGTTTAAGTCTTTCATATTTATTCCAGGTTATAATTTCTTCTTTAATGTTAAATAGTACTAAAAAAGTTATAACATGGAAGGAAACTGTAAGCCCAATTTTAAAAAAGATTGTTAATACCTTAATTATGATAACTGGTATGTACTTTCTGTTTAAGTTGTTTGATTTTAGATTAGATACTTCAAGAACTGTATATGTTATTATCCTCTTCATAATTACCTCACTTGGTGGTTTACTTTTGTATCTTTTGGGTTCAAAGATATTTTCTCCTAGAGAATACGATATGGCGGTAGATTTGATTAAAAGAATATGGAACAGAATTAAAAACTTGAATAAAAATGGGAATGGAAATGGGAATAATTTAAAGAATTAATGTATGAAAAAGTTCTTTCACACCGTTTTAACACTTTTTCTTTTACTAATAATCTTTCTTTTATTGTTTGTAGGATATATTAGTTTGAGATATATGAACTGGGAAAAAGAATTTGAAAAAGGTATTAATACAACCTATGTAATTAATCAGACTAGTGCAGAAAGTATAGACCTAGGAGGGAAAATAGCAGAGTTCGCACTATCAACTGATGATGTAAGGTCTTTAGAGCTAAATGTTACTGAGATAGGTTCTGTAATCTACAATACATTAGATTCATATTTTGGTGAGAATATAAATGTTGAAAGAATATATATACAGCCAAGTGAATCAAGGTGGGTGATATACATTGATTTAAGATATAAAAGGTTTTCTGTTTGGGTATCTGTAGATATAAACAAAGATAATGTACAGAGTGCTCAGTTGTATATAACTGAAATAAAAGTAGGTCCTTTTGATATAAGTGATATATCAGATGTATCTTCAAAGATTAATAAGGGTATAGGGGAGGCAATGGTTACATTAAATGAAAACGGTCTCGTAGGAAGATATATAGAAAATATTGAGCTCCTTGGTGATTTTGTAATCTTAAAAGGTTCAAGATATTGACATTTGGCTTACTGCTGATTAAAATACTTAGCAGTCTTGCTTGTAAATTGCTAATTTAATTTGTTTTAATTAATTAATATGGCAGAAAATATAAAGATTCAACCATTAGGCAGCAGAGTGTTGATTGAACCACAAGAGATCCAAGAAAAAACTCCTGGTGGTTTAGTTATACCCCCAAATGCTTCTGATGAGAAGAAACCTTCATATGGTAAGGTTGTAGCACTTGGTAAAGGTAAAGATTCTAAAGGGAATCTTCTTAAATTTGATGTTAAGGTAGGAGATATGGTCTACTTTAAGAAATATGCTCCAGAAGAGATAGAGATTGATGGAAAAGAGTGGTACATACTTGATACTGATGATATTTTAGCTATTGCTAAATAACTAGATAATTTGTAATTCTTAAATAATATGGCAAAAGAAATAATATATGGAGAAGAAGCTAGAAGAGCACTTAAAGCAGGTGTTGATATAATTGCTGATGCTGTTAAAACAACATTGGGACCTAGAGGAAGAAATGTTGCATTGGCAAAATCTTTTGGTTCTCAAGTTGTCACTAAAGATGGAGTAACTGTAGCAAAAGAGATTGAAGAAAAAGATCCTTTTAAGAATGTAGGTGTAGAGATGCTTAAAGAGGCTGCAAGAAAGGTAAATGATACTGCAGGTGATGGAACTACTACAGTAACTGTTTTGGCTCAAGCTATTGCTAATGCAGGTTTTAAAAATGTTACTGCAGGTGCCAACCCTATCTCTCTTAAAAGAGGTTTGGATAAGGCTGTAGATATTGTTGTAGAGGAGTTGGTTAAATCTTCTAAAAAGATAAAGACACAGGAGGAGATTTCTCAAGTTGCTACAATATCTTCAAATAATGATAAAGAGCTTGGAGATATGATTGGTAAAGTATTTGAGAAGATAGGGAAAGATGGAGTGATTACTGTAGAAGAAGCAAAAGGTTTTGATGATGAAGTTGAATATACAGAAGGTATGCAGTTTGATCAGGGGTATGTTAGTGCATACTTTGTAACAGATCCAGAAACACTTGAAGCTGTAATGGATAATCCATACATATTTGTTACAGATAAAAAGCTTTCCAATCTTCAAGATATTCAAGCTATTGCAGAGAAAGTACTTGCTGCTGCAGACAGACCTCTTGTAATTATTGCAGATGATATTGAAAATCAAGCATTAGCTACATTGGTTGTTAACAAGTTAAGAGGTACTCTTAATGTTGTAGCAATTAAAGCACCAGGATTTGGTGATAGAAAGAAAGAGATGCTTAGAGATATTGCAGTTGTAACAGGTGCTGAATTTATATCAGAAGAAATAGGGAGGACATTAGATTCTGTAAGTCTGTCTGACTTAGGTGGTGCAAAGAAAGTAATTGTCAGTAAAGAAGAGACAGTTATTGTTGAGGGAAGTGGAAGTCAAGATGAAATTAAAAAGAGAATAAATGAGATTAAAGCTCAGATTGAGAATACCACCTCTGATTATGATAAAGAAAAACTTCAGGAAAGACTTGCTAAGTTAGCAGGAGGTGTTGCTGTTGTAAAGGTTGGTGCTGCTTCTGAGGTAGAAGCCAAGGAAAAGAAAGCTAGAGTGGAAGATGCTATTAATGCAACTCGTGCTGCAATTGAGGAAGGTGTAGTTGTAGGTGGTGGTCTTGCATATCATAATGCTAAGGCAGTATTGGATAAGGTGCAATTAGATGATCCTGATGAGCAGTTAGGATTAGGAATATTAAGGGGTGTATTAAGTGAGCCCTTAAAGCAGATTGCTCAAAATGCTGGAGAAGATGGTGCAGTTGTAGCATCACAGTGTCATGATAATATTGGTTTTAATGCTAAAACAGGTAAATATGTAGATATGATGAAAGAAGGTATTATTGATCCTGTAAAGGTAACAAGATTAGCTTTAGTAAATGCTGCATCTGTTGCAACTATGCTTATTACTACAGAAGCAGTTGTTGCAGAAATCCCAGAAGAGCATAAACATGATGGTAATCCTATGGGTGGTGGAATGGATGAAATGATGTAATCTGTAAAAAGCTTAAGGAAATAAAAAGGACTCTGTTATATAGAGTCCTTTTTGTTTTTTCTTAACATTTAATACCTAATCTCCTGTGCCAATATCTTCCCTAATACACCTCTATTATCTCCATAATACATCTTAGCTATTAATCTTCCATTCTCTCTTGCTACAACCCAATCATTTCTTTGAGGTTTAATCTGTTTAGAAACATATATTACACCATTCATTTTAAAATTCTCTTCACTACTATCTATTAAAGATGTATCAATAGCTATACACTCTTTATCCATTTTCAAAATCCACTCTGGACAAACATAGTAGTAATTAGTTTGATTAGAATTAAATTTGTTTGAAAGAGGTATATGTAAGAATAGTGGAATTTTATAATCCATACCACTATATTTATCAGGTACATGCTTTTCTAGCAATTGTGACTTAGGTACATTCAATGCCTTTGATATCTCATCTAACTTTTTGTATGGAAGACTCTCCTCTCTTTCATATCTTGAAATCATCTCCCAACTTACACCTACTTTATCAGCTAATTGCTGCTGTGTCATGTTTGCCCTTTCTCTGTATCTTTTAATATTCTCTGCTATATAACTGTATTCCATATTTAAGCATTATATTGTTGATAAATATGGAAAGGTATAGAAGAAAAGTTCTTTTTTATGAAATAACTGACACCCAGTGATCTTTAAGCCATCTCTTTGAATCTTTGTATTCATCATACAAACCTCTACTCTCAAGCTCCTTCCTAATTATTCCTCCCTGATGAGGATATCTATACTGTTTTTTAAGAGGAGAACTAAAACCATGAGTATAGTGGCAAAGTTCGTGTGCAATTGTTGCTTTTACAACATACTCAGGTATGTAATCATATGTAAAGTATCTTGTAATATTTATTAATGATACTGTTTTACTTTCAAATATATCCTTGTTTAAATTATATTTTTTAATATATTTATAAAAGGTATCCTTGTCTTTTATCATCTTTATACTCCCTAACTGTCTTTTAGAGTACTTACCATATTTTATAGTTACAAGATTTAACCTTGCTACATCACAGAAGTTATTTTCCCAAAGGTCATATAGTAAATTTTCAAGATATTTATTATCCCTAATCATGTTCACATGATATTATATATGCATGAGCAGTATTATACATGAAAAAATAAAGACACTAGGACTTACAATTAAGTTTTTCTATACAAGATATACAAAAGAAGTAATTACAAGAGATCTTCTGTTTATAGCAGTTACTATTTCAGAAATGGTTGGTATAACTGTTGCAGGTAAATTTCTTGATGCAACAGTTAAAGTTATACAAGACTTCCAGACTTTTGATTTAGTTGAATACTTCAAAACAGATTCCTTTTACTACCTTTGTATTTCACTACTTCTCTTAATGTTTGTAACAATAGGGAATAAGGTGAGGAATAATTTAAGAAACAATATTGCTGATAAGGTATGGAAAGATACAAGCGTAGATATGATAAGTAAAGTGTCTAATGTTAATCTTCAGGATATTGAAAAACCAAAACTCCAGAACCTTATAGAATATATTCCTAATTATTCAATCAATAGTCTAATTCTTTCATACGATTCATTTTCAACAATTGTATATCAGCTGGCCAGGGGTATAACTGCATTTGTAATTCTGTACTCTCATCTAGGATGGTCTGTACTTGCTTTAGTATTATTTGCACTCCCTGAAGTTATTCTCTCTCATTTAAATAGAGAGCTTATAAGAATATATGATGATAAAAATATGAGTAATCTTAAACTCTCAAATTACATTTACTTTACGATAAGTATGGATATTAGGAATTTTAATGAGTTAAGAGTAAATAATACATATGATTTTCTAAGAAGAAAGTACTCTTCTTCCAAGGAAGGATATTTAAATGGTCTTTTTGAAAGAAGAAAGCATCTTACAATTGACGAAACATTTGGAGCTGTAATGGGACAGCTGTTTAAATACATGTATGTAGTATATTTAGTTGCATATGCAGTTATAAAGAAGTTATCAATAGGTACATTTAGTGCACTATTTAACTATACCGATGTTGTATATACAAGCGGAGTAAACACATTTAATAGTTTTTCTCTTTTAAGCAACTATTTAGAATATGCTTCTAAATACTTTGAGTTCATATATCATGAAGGGTTTGGAGATATATCACACGGATATGTAAAACTTCCTAAGAAGACTCCTGACATTGAATTCTTAAAATTAGATTTTGCATATCCTGACCAGCCTGATAGAAAGGTTCTTGAGAATATATCCTTTAAGATAAATGCAGGTGATAAAGTAGCATTCTTTGGGGGAGATG
>Ga0208196_1004297_pt1 | contig 11186 bp, 9 predicted proteins | sample AD_JPNNA7_MetaG_FD_184443 | JGI IMG/M metagenome (GOLD analysis project Ga0208196, IMG submission 184443) | Active sludge microbial communities of municipal wastewater-treating anaerobic digesters from Japan - AD_JPNNA7_MetaG (SPAdes) (version 2) | ecosystem: Engineered > Bioreactor > Anaerobic >...
GCAATCGTTTTTCGCTTTTCCAAGCTGTAAGTCACACCCATCGGGTTCTGAAAATCCGGGATCAGATAGAAAAATTTCGGTTGATGCTTCTTCAACGCATCCTGTAAAACATTCAGATCGACGCCGTCTGTTTCCAACGGAATGCCGATGGGGTTCAAGCCGCGTCGCTTCATCAGCAGATTTGCGCGATCATAAGACGGAGATTCCACAAAAACGCAATCTCCGGGCTGCGTTTCCGTATAAGTCAGAAACTGCAGCAACTCCAATGAACCGTTGCCGATTACAACCTGGTCAACATTGATCTTTTCCTGATCGGCGATCAGGTGAATCAGCGGTTCATAGCCGGGAGAAGCTACATAAGACATTGCTTTTGCGCCGTCTTCTTCCATCGCCTTTTTAAAGCACTCGGCAAATTCCGCTAAAGCATAAGATTCCGGTGCGGGGACACCCCGGGTCAAATTAATCATGACACCTCCTGCAAGATTATTCCAAATGGATATTTTATTGTTTTTGTCGTTAGCCCTATTCTACCTTATAATTGTTTTTTTATATCACATTTTGCCGATCGATAAAATATCAACGCACAACCGTCGCCGTTGATCATAAATTTTTATCATCAGAATGGATCGCTCCTGGATCAACAAGAAGCGCGGTTTTTGTCATCCGATAAGGGTTCCCAATTCCTTGGGACAAAGTAGAGAAAAATTTTTCTCAATTAAAATTTATGATATTAGTGCTAAACTTATCGATATATAAATGTTTCAATAACTTTATTAAGTGTTGCGTATGCTGCAACAACCCTTTGATAAGATTGTAGAAAAGGTTCAAATATGGCTACCGTCAATCATTCAAAAACCAAAGCAGATCGTCTTTTACAGATCGAAGCTTTATTATTGGCAAACCCGCAAGGGTTAACCCAATCCGAAATCGCTCGCCGTATTGGTGTGAATCGTTCAACCGTTAATCGATATATGCCGGACCTCCCCGGACAAGTCTTTATAGATGATATCGGTCGATGGAAAATCGATCGGGAAGCTTATCTGATCAACGTCCGTTTCAATTTGCATGAAGCCTTAGCGGTTCATCTCGCAGCACGGCTGCTCGCTACGCGAATGGACCGTCAAAATCCACATGCCGCCGCGGCAATTCGCAAGCTTGGGATCGCTCTGGAACGCTTAGCACCGCAGATCAGCTATTATTTATGCGAATCGGCAAACCAACTGGATGATCCGGAGCGTTGGCAGGATCCGCATTACCTGGAAATCTTAGAAATGCTAACGCTTGCCTGGGCGGAAGGTCGAAAAGTCCATCTCTGGCATCGTAGTTCAGACGGACACAAGATCAATGAATATGTTTTTTCCCCATATTTTATTGAGGCGAACGCTATCGGCCAATCGACCTATGCCATCGGTTTTGCCGAACCCCCGAAAGCACTTCGGACATTCAAAATAGAACGTTTGGAACGGGTCGAGATATTAACGGAATCGTATCAAATTCCATCAGATTTTGATCCGGCTGAGTTACTAAGCAATGCGTGGGGAATATGGTACACCGATACAAAGCCTATCGAAGTCGTTTTAAGATTCGCTCCGCACGTTGTTCAACGTGTCAAGGAAACCCGTTGGCATAAAACCGAACGAACCGAAATGCAGGAAGATGGCAGCCTGCTTTGGCGGTCTCAAGTAGCGGAACCGTTGGAAATGATGCCTTGGATTCGCGGTTGGGGTGCAGATGTCGAGGTTTTGGAGCCCCAGAACCTGAGAAAAGCGATCGAAAAAGAAGTACACGGATTAATGGACGTATACAATATTCGGGGAGCTGAGGAATGAAATGACAAATCAAGCAATTGCTCATATCCGAAAAGAAGATAAAAAAGAACAACTATTAATAGAACATCTTGAAGAAACTTCTGAAATGGCAGGACATTTTGCTGAAAAAATTGGATTAAAAGAATCAGGTGAAATTTTAGGGATATTTCATGATTTAGGCAAAGCCAGTCAAGAGTTTCAAGATTATCTTCGTTCGGCAACAGGATTGATAGCCCCTGATGAAGATAATTATATAGATACATCAGAGATGAAAGGGAAAATCGACCATTCGACAGCGGGAGCGCAATTTTTATATAAATATTATAAAAATAAAGAACCTTTCGCAGCTCAAATCCTCCCTCTTTGCATTGCCTCTCATCATTCAGGATTAATTGACTGTCTTTCTCCGGATGGAATAAACGTTTTTATGAACCGAATTAAAAAATCTGAGGATAAGACCTTTTTCGATGAGGGTTTAGCATATCTTTCGGATGAGGGGAAAAAATTATTCAATGATAAACTCTCACCTGATATAGAAAAAAATATTCGTTCTAAACTGGATAATATTAAAGAGAAAAATGATTCAAAAGAAACTTTCACTTTTAAATGTGGACTTTTAATTCGTTATTTGTTTAGTTGCTTGATCGATGCCGATCGACTTAGTACGGCTAATTTTGAGAATCCCAAAGATGAACAATTAAGGAATATCAGATATCATCCATGGAATTCTTTAGTTCAACGTATGGAAAAAAAGGTCGAAGAATTCGAGAAGAAACCGAATAAAAGATTAGTTGATGAAATTAGAAATCAAGTATCTGAAGCTTGTCTTAATTTTGCACAAAAGCCGAAAGGAATTTATCAATTAACCGTTCCTACCGGCGGTGGAAAAACTTTAGCCAGTCTCCGCTTTGCTTTGCATCATGCAAAAATTCATAATATGGAAAGGATTTTCTATATTATTCCATACACTTCAATTATTGATCAAAATGCTGATGAGGCAAGAAAAATTTTGGAAGATCGTGATGAAAATGGAAAATATTTAGACCGAGTTATTCTTGAACATCATTCGAATCTTACACCGGAAAATGAGACTTACAGACAAAACCTTTTATCACAAAACTGGGATGCACCCATCGTTTTTACGACACAGGTTCAATTTTTTGAAGCATTGTTTGGTAGTGGAACACGTGGAGCCAGAAGGATGCATCAACTCGCGAACTCGGTAATTATTTTTGATGAAGTTCAGACAATCCCTGTTCGTTGTGTACATATGTTTAATCTTTCTCTACGTTTTTTAACGCATGACTGCGGATCAACTATAGTTCTTTGTACAGCGACTCAGCCTCTTCTTGATAAAGTAGAACCAGCCCAAAGGTCATTAACAATTGCTCCCGAACAACATATTATTTCAGATGAAAAAGCACTAGCTGAAAAGCTTAAACGAGTTCAAACTATTGATAGGAGAAAAGCAGGTGGGTGGAATGAAGATGAGGTTGCAAACTTAATAAAACAAGAATCAGAAAAAAATAATAGTATATTGGTAATTGTTAATACCAGAAAATCTGCATTATCTTTATATAAGAAAATATCTTCTTTAGACATAGCAAAAACATTTCATCTCAGTACCAATATGTGCCCTTCTCATCGATTATCCGTTCTTGCTGAAATAAAGATGAGATTAAAAGAATATTTACCAGTTATTTGTATCAGTACTCAATTAATTGAAGCCGGAATTGATATTGATTTTGGAATGGTCATTCGTTATCTTGCAGGATTGGATTCTATCGCCCAGGCTGCAGGTCGTTGTAATAGAAATGGCGAACGAGGAATTGGGAGGGTTTTTATAATAAACCCTGAAAATGAAAACCTTGACAAATTATCAGATATACAAGATGGCGCCAACAATACACAACGCATTTTGGATGAAATAAAAAATAAACCCGATATAGATATTATCAGTATTGAGAATATGGAACGTTATTATCAGTATTATTTTTATCAAAAAAAAGATGATATGTGCTACCCAGTAAAAAAGGATTCTCCTGTTGGCAGAGAAGATAATTTATTCAACATTCTCTCAGTAAATCAACTTTCCGTTGATGAATATCGTCGAATCAATGGAAATAATCCTTCTATTGTTTTTAATCAGTCATTTCAGACAGCGGCTTATGCTTTTCGCGCAATTGACACATCGACCATAGGGGTTATTGTCCCTTACAAATCTGAGGGTAAAGAAATTATCATATCGCTCTGCAGTTCCGATGAAATTGAAAAAGAATACAAATTGTTGAAAAAAGCACAACGCTATTCGATAAATCTTTATAAGTCTGAATTCAATGAAATGGTAAATAAACAAGCCGTCCATGAGGTTCAAAAGAATTCTGGTATTTATTATTTGGATGATCAATATTATAGTGATCAATTTGGTTGGAGTAATAAAATTGTTAATGATATGGAAATCTTAATCGATTGAGGAGGTTTGATGAATAATATTGTTGAATTCAAAGTATTTGGTAAGTATGCCCTTTTTACAGATCCATTAACAAAAGTAGGAGGTGAAAAGTATTCATATCAAGTTCCGACTTATGAAGCATTAAAAGGAATTTTAAGCTCAATTTATTGGAAACCAACGATCGTTTGGATTATAGATAAAGTTCGCGTCATGAATCCAATCAAAACCCAAGCTCAGAGTATAAGACCCTTGGAATACGGAGGAGGAAATTCGTTGGCTATATACACTTATCTTTCAGATGTCAAATATCAGGTTCAAGCACATTTTGAATGGAATACACATCGAAAAGACCTCGAAAAAGATAGGAATGAGAATAAACATTATTTTGTAGCGAAACGAATGATTGAACGTGGAGGTAGAAGGGATATTTTCTTAGGGACTCGCGAATGTCAAGGATATGTCGAACCGGACATATTTGGACAAGGCAATGGTTTTTACGATAATTATGGAGAATTAGCATTAAATTTAATGTTTCACGGTTTTGATTATCCGGATGAAACTGGTACAGACGAATTTTCTGCTCGCTTTTGGCAAGCCAAAATGAGAAACGGGGTTATCGATTTTATTCGTCCTGAACAATGCAATGTCCGCAAACTAGTAAGACAAATGAAACCCAAACCACCTAAATCAAATGGATTACAAGAAGCTGATTTGCTTATGGGATATGAAGAAGGAAGGAGTTAATATGAGTTGGATACAAAATCTCTATGAAACATATAATAGCTGCCAAACCGCAATTGGTTATTCAACAAATAATATCGAGAGGCCACTTCTTCCAATTTGCCATATTACAGCAAAAGCTCATATTGAAGTCGCCATCGATGGGGAAGGAAATTTTTTAAGAGCAAGAGTAATTTCAAACGGTGAAAATGATTCAATTACTATTATTCCTTGTACAGAAACATCTTCAAGCCGATCTGGGAAAAAACCTGAGGCTCATCCCCTATGCGATAAACTTCAGTATGTGGCAGGTGATTTTTCTGAATATGGAGGAGAAGTTACCTCTGGTTTTGCTTCTAATCCTTCCGAACCATATAAAAAATATATAGAGATTTTAACCAAATGGAGTGAATCAAAATTTTCTCATCCAAAGGCAACTTCTGTCTTGAAATATGTAAAAAAATCTTGCTTGGTTCGTGATCTGGTCGAAGAAAAAATTCTTTTGATTGATGGAAACAAAAAATTATTAAAGAAAAGTGAGGTGAAAGATAAAATTGATTCAACAAATATTTTTTCTGTAGTAAATCCGCAGGACAATGCCTTTGTGCGTTGGATAGTCGAAGTTCCGGGCGAAAATGAAACAAGAGTTTGGAGGGACAAAACATTATGGAAGAGTTGGTCCGATTATTATTTAAGCATCAAAGATAAAGAAAATATTTGTTTTGTCTTAGGGGAAAAAGCTGTATTGACTAATAATCATCCTAAATATATTCGGTGCGAAGGTGATGGAGCAAAAATAATTTCATCAAATGATTCCAGCGGATTTACTTTCCGAGGACGCTTTTTAACAGATGACCAAGCATGTAATGTTAGTCTTGAAGTATCCCAGAAAGCGCATAATGCTCTGATTTGGTTGATCAGTAGACAAGGTAAAACTTTTTACGGTAATGGGAAAAATACACCTGGATTATCTGTTGTCGCATGGGCAAAAGTAGATGAAAAAATTCCTCAACCGACAGACGACCCAGTTGATATTCTGATTAACGATCTCCCCAATGATGATTCATTATTTACTTTTACTGCTCAAGATTATGCCATAAAGTTACGAAACAAAATTCTTGGCTATAACGCTAAGCTTGAAGAATCAAAGAATATCTATGTAATCGGATTAGACTCAGCTTCAAAAGGTCGATTAGCAATAACTTATTATAAGGAGCTTGATTCTTCTGATTATTTACAGAAGATTAATCAGTGGCATGAAGATTGTGCATGGATCCATCGGTATCGAATAGAGAATAAAAAAATTGGGAGTTTTGGGAATAAAGTCTCTTTACCTTTTTTTGTAGGCGCTCCTTCACCTCAAGATATTGCTGAAGCTGTTTATGGAAAGAATGTTGATGGGAAACTCAAACAAACGACTATTTCTAGAATTCTTCCATGCATAATAGATGGGCAACCTATCCCATATGACTTAGTAGAAACAATTGTCAGACGGGCATCCAATCGAATTGCTTTAGACCATTGGGAGTGGGAAAAAACCTTATCAATAGCTTGTTCACTTTTTCGAAAATATAATCGAAAGGAAAAATATAGTATGGCACTTGAATTAAATAGAACAACAAGAGATTATTTATATGGCAGACTTTTGGCTTTGGCTGAAAGTTTGGAAAGGTGGGCTCTGGATTCTGGGCATGAAGACCGTGAAACAAATGCAGCTCGGTTGATGCAACGTTTTGCTGAACATCCTTATAGCACTTGGAAAACAATAGAGCTGGCTTTAACACCATATAAAATCAGATTAGGTGGAAAATCCGAAAAACGCCAACGAATGATTGACGAAGTAATTAATTCGTTTGATTATATAGATTTCACAAACGACAAACGATTAACCGGTGAGTTTTTATTGGGTTACCACTGTCAACGGGAATATTTACATAAACTTTCCGAAACAAAAAAAGAATCTGAAGATTCTGAGAAATAATAAAATAAACTTCAAAATATTATTTATAAGGAGAATGAACCATGGGAAATTTATCTCACAAGATTGATTTTGCTGTTATCGTGTCGGTAAAAAATGCTAATCCAAACGGTGATCCATTAAACGGGAACAGGCCACGTGTAAATTATGATGGATTTGGAGAACTTTCAGACGTTTGTATCAAACGCAAGATCCGAAACCGTTTAATGGATAATGGTGAAGCAATTTTTGTGCAATCGGATGATAAACGCAAGGATGATTATCGTAGTCTACGTGCTCGTGCTGATGGTGAGCTGAAAAATATAAACCAGAAAGAAGATAAAGTTTTTCGTAAAGCTGCGTGCGATAAATGGATTGATGTCAGAGCTTTTGGGCAGGTCTTTGCATTTAAGGGAAAAGATGGCGAGGAAGATTCATCCGGAGTTTCTATTGGTATTCGCGGACCGGTTTCCATTCATCCGGCATTTTCTGTAACTCCAGTACTAGATCGAATATCCAGTATTCAAATTACTAAAAGTGTAAGCGGAGAAGGCGATGGAACTAAGAAAGCATCTGATACGATGGGTATGAAACATCGTGTCGACCATGGAGTCTATGTTTTCTATGGCAGCATAAATCCCCAATTAGCTGAAATAACGGGTTTTTCTGAAGAAGATGCAATGAAAATAAAAGAGTCTTTAAGAACATTATTTCGCAATGATGCTTCTTCAGCCAGACCTGAAGGAAGTATGGAAGTTTATAAACTATATTGGTGGGAGCATAATAATCTGACTGGTCAATTTCCTTCTGCAAAAGTTCATCGTCTGTTAAAAATTAGACCAAAACCAACCGTGGAAGAACCAAATAATATAGATGATTATGAAATAACAGTCGATGAGCTTCCGGGTTTGAAATGCGAAATTATTGACGGTGAATAAAATTAAGCTTCTATGAAATCTGAATTCCAATCCGATGAATTATTGCCAATCTCGGGAATTCAACATTTTATTTTTTGCCGGCGGCAATGGGCATTGATTCATATAGAGCGTCAGTGGGAGAATAATATTCTGACCACAGAAGGTAAAATGATGCATGATAATGTTGATGATCCATTTTTTAATGAAATCCGTAACGGAGTGATCATCACGCGATCAATGCCTGTTGCCTCTTATCATTTTGGTTTTGTCGGCGTTTGTGATGTTGTCGAATTTGCGCCTTCTGATGAGGGGATTAATTTAAAAGGGAGAAAAGGATTATATCTTCCGGCACCCGTAGAATATAAACACGGTCATGAAAAGAGAGATCCTTGCGATGAAGCTCAGCTATGCGCACAGGCAATGTGCTTAGAGGAAATGCTGTCAGTTTCAATTCCGGTTGGTTATTTGTTTTACGGTGAAACACGACGGCGAGTTATTATCGATATATCTGAAGAATTACGTAAATTAGTTCGGAATATGGCAGCTGAAATGCATTCCTATTTTGAACGTGGCTACACCCCACGTGTTAAGCCAAGTAAGGCTTGCCGTTCATGTTCTTTAAATAATATATGTCTGCCGGTCTTACAAGGGAAAAATCCCTCAGCATCTAAATATATTCAGTTGTATCTGGATGGTGATTGAATGAAGAAGCTTTTAAACGTTCTCTATATAACTTCTCCTGACGCTTACCTTTCTTTAGAAGGGGAGACAATTGTAATAAAAAAAGAAGAAAGCACTTCAACACGGATTCCCCTTCTTAATTTAGAAAATATTGTGTGCTTTAATTATATGGGTATTAGCCCGGCTTTGATGGGCGCTTGTTCAGATCAGGGAATTGGTGTATGTTTTTTATCTCCAAATGGACATTTTTTAGGGAGAGTTAGCGGTAAAGTTAAAGGTAACGTATTGTTACGGAAAAAACAATATTTTACATCTGAAAATCAAACAGAAGCTGTAGCGATTGCCTCATCTTTTTTAATCGGGAAAATAATAAACAGTAGGAAAGTAATAGACCGTTTCATCCGTGATCATAGTCTTTTAATAGATACAGAAATTTTAAATAAAGCTTCGAATGCATTAAAAGATATTCTTAAAGATATAAAAAAATGTTCAACAATCAGTGATTTAATGGGATTTGAAGGAAGTGCAGCAAAGATTTATTTTGGAATTTTTAATCAGCTTATTCTTCAACAAAAAGAGGATTTTTCTTTTACTGAGCGGTCTCGACGTCCTCCTCTTGATAAATTAAACGCAATGCTTTCATTTCTGTATACTTTATTAACCTTTGAAGTCTCTTCAGCTCTTGAAACAGTCGGCCTTGATCCTTATGTTGGATTTCTTCATCAGGATCGTCCTGGAAGACCATCATTAGCACTTGACTTAATGGAAGAGTTACGACCAGTTTTTGCTGATAGATTAGCACTTTCATTAATTAATCGAAGACAAATTATTGGAAAAGGGTTTACTGTAAAAGAAAATGGCAGCGTGATTATGGATGACGATACACGTAAAATTGTGATTACTGCTTGGCAAGAACGCAAGAAGGAAGAAATTATTCATCCTTTTCTTAAAGAACGAATTCCTTTCGGATTAATTCCTTACGTTCAAGCATTGCTGTTAGCCCGTTTTCTTCGTGGCGATTTGGATGCATATCCACCATTTTTTTGGAATTAGGAGAGAATTTGTTTGTTTTAATTACCTATGATGTAAATACAGAAACTGAAGCCGGAAAAAAACGTCTTCGCCATGTTGCAAAACAATGCCAAAATTATGGACAACGTGTTCAAAATTCTGTCTTTGAATGTATTATTAATAGAAGTCAACTTTGTCAATTACAAGATCTTATTCTCAAAATAATTGATCCTGAAGTTGACAGCGTTCGATACTATCTTTTTGAAGATGGTTATCGAAATCATGTACAACATATAGGAGCTAAGAAATCTTTAGATCTTGAAGGTACTTTGATTACTTAATTGCGAACTAGTAGTGAACATCATTTCTCGTTTAGGTTCGCAGGTTTTTGGTTAGTATATAAGCTATTATTTGCCAAAAATGCTCTTAACGATATAAAATATATTATTAAAAGTCAATATATAGGGTTTATTATAAGATTAGACACTATATTTTGCAGTCGCTCCCCGCTCGGGGGGCGTGGATTGAAATGAAGTGGGCGATCTTATGGATTGGGGATTTACCGGTCGCTCCCCGCTCGGGGGGCGTGGATTGAAATTTCCTCCGAATAGATGTCGGTATCAAACGGGAAAAGTCGCTCCCCGCTCGGGGGGCGTGGATTGAAATATTACATGGGTGTAAAGGTTCGAGTCCGGAACGAGTCGCTCCCCGCTCGGGGGGCGTGGATTGAAATACACCATACTTGGCACTTTGTAATGGCTCTCCGGGTCGCTCCCCGCTCGGGGGGCGTGGATTGAAATGATTCTATCGACGATCCTTTATACGGAGCGTTATGGTCGCTCCCCGCTCGGGGGGCGTGGATTGAAATGGTCTTATAGACAAACCGATCATCAACGCGGATGAGTCGCTCCCCGCTCGGGGGGCGTGGATTGAAATCGTTGTATTACTGCCAAGTTCATTCGCCATTGTTTGTCGCTCCCCGCTCGGGGGGCGTGGATTGAAATAAGGGATTACGCTGTCTGGTGTGCTGCTGGATGAGGTCGCTCCCCGCTCGGGGGGCGTGGATTGAAATCATTCATTCACCCGAGTTGCAAAACGCGGATGCGTCGCTCCCCGCTCGGGGGGCGTGGATTGAAATATTGTGCGACTCTATTAAAATTTTACTTAATCAAGTCGCTCCCCGCTCGGGGGGCGTGGATTGAAATAGGGGATCACCCTCTCCGGCGTGCTGCTGGACGAGGGTCGCTCCCCGCTCGGGGGGCGTGGATTGAAATAATTCCAGATTATCTAACACTGTTCCATCGTAAAGTCGCTCCCCGCTCGGGGGGCGTGGATTGAAATATCACTCATCCTTCGTACTCAGTGAAAATTGGATGTCGCTCCCCGCTCGGGGGGCGTGGATTGAAATTTCAGCCGTTACCTGCATCTCCTTTACGTAGACTGTCGCTCCCCGCTCGGGGGGCGTGGATTGAAATTCGCACGAGGTAGTATCTTTCCTTATCACACGCCACGTCGCTCCCCGCTCGGGGGGCGTGGATTGAAATACTGATGCGCAGTCACTAAAAGAACGCGGGCAGGCGTCGCTCCCCGCTCGGGGGGCGTGGATTGAAATACAGATAAGCGATTCACGGATGCACAAT
>Ga0208196_1004321_pt1 | contig 11116 bp, 9 predicted proteins | sample AD_JPNNA7_MetaG_FD_184443 | JGI IMG/M metagenome (GOLD analysis project Ga0208196, IMG submission 184443) | Active sludge microbial communities of municipal wastewater-treating anaerobic digesters from Japan - AD_JPNNA7_MetaG (SPAdes) (version 2) | ecosystem: Engineered > Bioreactor > Anaerobic >...
CTTGACGGATACGCCCCGAAAATCATATTCTCGGGAGGAGGATCGGGAAAAGTGACGGAGGCGGAAATTTATGCGGAAGCAGCCGGTTGGCTAGGATGTCCGGATGAAGATATCATTTGTGAACCAGGGGCGGGATCCACGGCAGATCATCCCGATTTCCTTTTACGATCCGGCCAGAAGGGTATATCGAAGGAAATGCGGTTGAACATTGTGACCACGCCGCTGCATTCCTGCCGGACGGTGGGCGTGTTCCGAAAGTCAGGGTTCAATAAGGTTCGGATCGTATCCTCCTATACGGCCAAAAAAGCCAATGACCCGACGGTCGTGAGATCATTGCGTACGTCCCGGTACCCGGGGCATATCCCGAATGGGAAACAGTATAACGATGTGTTCAATCGACTGAAATGGGGAACGGAAATGTTATTCGGCAGCTTGCGGGAAGTCGCAGCCATTATCTCCTATAAAATCATGGGAAAAATATGACACCTGATCGAAAAATCCTTGTCACGGTTGTCATGCCTTGCCTCAACGAGGAGAAGAGGATTATCGGCGCGTTGAAAAGCTTGGTTGACGATTGGCTTTTGGCCGAGGGGGAAGTGCTCGTCATGGACGGCGGAAGCGTCGACGGGACTCTTCGTTTGGTTGCGGAGTTTGTCGAACGTTATGGCGGGACAGGGATGACGGAGGCAATCCGCGTTCTCCATAATCCGAACCGCTATCAAGTCTTCGGCCTCAACGAGGGAATTCGCGTGGCTCGCGGCGAGTTCATCGTCCGAGCCGACGCCCATTGTCTCTATCCGTCCGGTTACGTCCAGACTTTCGTCGAGCTTCTTCGAGAGAAAGAATCCGAGGGCGTGGCCAATGTAGGCGGGGTGATGGAGCCGGTCGGAAAAGAATTCCGGCAAAGGGCGATTGCCTTGGCCATGAGGCATCCCTTGGGCGTCGGCGACGCCCGCTTCCACCTCGGGACGAAAAGCGGTTTTACGGACACGGTATTTCTCGGAACATTTCGCAAAAGCGTTTTAGAGGATATCGGATTATTCGATATCCGCCAACGGACTAATCAGGACGCGGAGTTGAACCTTCGGCTCCTTCGATCCGGCCGAAAAATCTATTTGGATCACACCATCCGAGTTCAATATTTCCCACGGGAGACGTTCGCCGCTTTGGCCAGGCAGTATTTCGCCTATGGACGCGGCAGGGCGCGGACGACCAGGAAACATCGTCGGGTGACGAGCTGGCGCCAGGTCCTTCCTCCGCTTTTCTTCCCGGCCTCTCTCGCTGCGGTTATTGGCGGAATCCTCTGGCCTCTGGCCTGGATGCTTCCCGCTTTCTATCTCGCGGCTGTGCTTTTCGGAGCGGTTCTCATCCCGGCTTCGGGTGCGAAACGGCCGGATGACCTGATAGAACGAGTCGCCGCCGCTTGGGCGATGATCGTCATGCATTTCAGCTGGGGAGCCGGATTCGATTGGGAATTTCTTCGGTCGATCTTCGGACGGACGGAATGAAGCGGATCTTTCGCGTCGGTGTCGCAATTATCCTGAGTGTTGTGGCTGTCTGGCTGAGCTTTCGGAAAATCGATTTGGCCGAACTCGGTAAGGCGTTCAGCCAAGTTCGTTGGTTCTGGGTGTTGACGGCGGCGGTCAACACCGTGTTTTCCGTATATATTCTGGGCTTGCGCTGGCGAATATTGCTCCGTCCTCAAACCCGGATCCCGTTGAGGAAGTTGTTTCGATTCAACAATATATCTCAAATGGTTAACATTGCCGCTCCCGCGCGGATGGGAGAATTCGTTCGGGCCTATCTCGTGTCCCAAGAGGGCGGCGCCTCGGTCTCCTTTACCTTGGGAACGATTCTGGTCGAGCACCTGCTGGATTTTTTTGTCTTTGCCGCCGTCTGGATCGTAACGCCCGCGATGATGGCTGTCGGAGGCCCGTTCGCCCCGCGCTCGGCTTTCCGGGTGCTGTTGTTTGTTCCGGCGTTGATCCTGATTTCCTTCGCTCTGTGGCCGAAGCTTTTTCAGCGAGCCGCGGCCTTTGTCGTTCGCCTTTTTCCGACGAAAGTCCGGGAGCGAATCCTGAGGATCGTCCAGCAAGGATTGGAGGCGTTTGCGACGCTCCGGGGGACGAAGACGTCGACGGTTCTTGTCGCCTGGACGATCGGCCTGATTTTCAGCCAGATCCTGACGATTGCTCTCGTCTTTCGAGCGATCGGCCTGGCTCTCGGACTCGGACCGGCCCTGATCGTTCTCTTGGCCATTCAAGTCGTCAGTCTTCCTCCTTCGGCCCCGGGAAAGATCGGCGTTTACGAATACGCCGTCATTCTCGCGTTGGCCGCCTTTGGGATCGGGCGGCCCGAAGCCCTGGCTTGCGGGCTGATTCTTCATGTGACGGCTTCCCTTCCCAAAATCATCCTGGGCCTGGTTTTTTTGTCCGGATCGGATATCCGTCTTCGGTCGCTGCGCGCCGCGGAGGCGGGAGAGCAGAAATTCTAAAGGGGACAAAATTGTCCAAAGTAACAAAGCGTTCGCTGATCCTCGGCCTTGGAGACGCGCTATTCATTCTTTTGGCTTATATCGGATCCTATTTGATCCGCTTCAAAACCATTTCTCGGTTCCAAGATGATTTCTCGACGGCCTTTCTTCTGATGATGATCCTCGGATATCTGGCGGTCTTCTATTTATTCGATCTTTACTCCGTCGAACGCGACGTCCGGAACCGATTGCTGGCTGTCCGCCTTGTTCCGGCCGTCGGCGTATCCGCTGTCCTCGCCGCCCTGTTGAAATATGTGTTTTTCCTTTTTCCCATCGGCCGCGGCGTCCTCGTCATCGCGAATCTCATTCTCCTCGGCGTTCTTCTCATTTGGCGGACGATGGGGTTTCGGATTTTTCGGATGATTGGAACGCCCATCCCCGTTATCATTCTTGGACGCGGGAAAGGGGCGCTTGAGATCGCCGATCTATTGCGCGCGCGCCCCCGGGATTATGAACTTGTAGGGAATATAGCTGAAGCGGAAGATGCGGATGCGGAAGTCGGGCCTGTCCTCGGAAAACAGGACCGATTGTCGGAAATCCTCACGAAGCGAGATGTCAAGTTGATCGTTCGAACGGAAATACCGGAGAGGACGGCATTCACCGCGGCGGAGATTCTTCGAGCCCACGATCGTGAGACCGAAATCATCGATGTCGTGGAATTGATTGAACGGCTGGAGTTTCGGATTCCCATCGACTACATCAACGATGAGAGCCGTTTCCTCGACCTGAAGGGTTTTGCTCCGGCCAATAAGCTTATGGCCGGAAAAATCAAACGGGTGTTTGACCTGGCTGTGTCCGTCATTCTGTATGTGATCGGGCTTCCGCTTTGGCCGTTGATCGCCCTGCTGATTAAAATCGAATCCCGAGGGCCGGTTTTCTATAGCCAGCGGAGAGTCGGAAAAAACGGGATGGAGTTCCTCCTTCACAAATTTCGGTCCATGGTCGAGAATGCGGAAGAAGACGCCGCGGTTTGGGCGAAGGAAAACGACCGGCGGGTGACTCGCGTCGGACGTATTCTTCGGGCGCTTCACCTCGACGAATTGCCCCAGCTCTGGAACGTGCTTCGGGGAGAGATGAGCCTTGTCGGCCCGCGTCCGGAACGGCCCGAATTTGTGGACGGTCTTAAAAGGGAAATTCCGTTTTATGATCTCCGGCATTTCGTCAAGCCCGGCCTGACCGGTTGGGCCCAAATCAATTACCCTTATGCCGCTTCAACGAAGGACTCCAAGGAAAAACTCGAATATGATCTCTATTACATCTCCAAAATGAGCCTCGTCTTCGATCTTAAAATATTGATCGAGACGTTATCCGGCGTTTTTCCCAGCCGTCGCCGGCGGCAATAATCTTTCCGTCCCGCGTTCGATCCCTAGGGGCCGGAGGTTTTTATATTTCCGATTGCCAGGCCGAGATTTCGGGAGTCGGAGGAGACGCCAAGATTCATCGGATTCCAAGTCCGATCGACTTCGAAAAGCAGAAGGGCGGGGCCGCGAATGGCGATCGGCGGAGTCAGGACGATTTTCTCCCAGCGGCTTTCCTTCAACAGGAGATCCCGGAGCACGATGGGTTTTGTCGCGAGATCGGGGGAGATGAATATTATTACCCGGACCGGGTGGGTTAGGATGTCGGGGTTGGATGCCAGTAGCATAAGCTCGATATCCGTCTTGTCGATCCAGTAGGGAGTGCCGGCAAAACGGCCGGTCCAGCGGAATTCTCGTCCTTCAGAGTCTTTTTCGGCCGGGCCGAAACCGAACTCCTGCCGGAGGCCGTGGTTCTGGGTCTGAGCGTTGAGGGAGAGCGAATGGGCGGAACTCCAGAATAGGGAGATCCCCCCGAAGACGACCATCATGAAGGCGGCGATACGAACGAAGGACGTTCGCCGGCCGGATGTTTTATTGATGGGGGGAGAGGCGGAAGCGGCGGCAAAGAGAACCGCGGCTATGAACCAGAATGTATAATGGATCTCATGACTTCCGATATAAGAGTGCGTCTGAGCGTTGAGAAAAAAGGCCAGAAGACCGGCTCCGGCGGCGGGCACGAGAGCGCGTTCGAGAGAGGAACGGGGCGCACGACGAAAGGATTTGAACCCCCGTCGGATGATTTCCCAAAGAATCCATAGAAAGAGTAATACGCCGGGGAGGCCCAGCTCCGATCCTATTTGCAAGGGAAGATTTTCGGTCGATTGGGGGACTCCGATGTCCATGGCGTACGCCTTGGCGTCATTAGACGACTCGATGATGAATGATCCGACTCCAAGACCGCTGAGCGGATAGTCTTTGATCATTCTCAGGGCGATGGTCCAGGCCACGGAAGATCGAACTTTCAATCTGATTCCGAAATCGTTCATCCGAACAATGGTGGTCGATTTGCGGAGAGCGTCGACAGGCGTTGTTTTTGAGACGAGCACAAAGACGGAAGCGGCGGCGAGAAGGAAAACAGCCAACCAGATAGCGGCGGGTTTTTTGACCGGCGGGCGACGTTTGATGACCGCAACCAAGGCAAACAATCCCAGGGCGGCCAGAGCGGCGGCCAGGGAAAGAAGCGCGCTCTTCGAGCCGGCGTAGAACAACAAAAATACGGCTGGAAGGAGGGCCAAGCCCGGGATCACCCTCGACCGGCCTTTGAGAGAGGGAAAAATGCCCAAAAACAGGGGGATGATCATGGAGAGGTACGCCCCAAAAGATAAGGCATCTTTGAAGGTCGCGTTGATGATTCCGTTCTGGATACTGATGGGATTGTTGCCGAGGGTGGGGGCTTTGAAGTGCTGAAACAGGCCGAACCCGAGTGAAATCAGCGTGCTGATTCCTAAAACCGTAATGGCCTCGCGGATGAATCCATCTGTCTGAACGGCCCGGACGAGGATCAGGAAAAACGTGATGCCCGTTAGATAGGTCAAACTGAAAAAAACGACGCTCATGATCGCTCCGCCGGCGCTCGTTCCATGGACATTGGTGACGAGCTCGTAGATCCGCGGCCGCCAGAGGGGGAAGAAATTCGTGTAGCGCCAGATCGTGATCAGGGCGGAGACAAAGACGAGAGCGGAAAAAAGCCGTAGAGGTGTGAATATCGGTTCGTTCAGTTTCTCTGTGTCGTGGGCTGGGCCGGATGTCGTGAATATCCGGTGCAGCAGCCAGCCGAGGAAAAAGAATAAAAAAAGGACGAGGGCCGAGGGCGCCATCGGGAGCGGCTCATAGAGCTTGAAGAGATAAGGGAGATTGTTGATCAGGGGGAACAGAAAAATAAAAGCGAGAAGGCCTTTTTTAAAGTCGATAACGGTTGAGACAGTAACGAGAAGAAGGAGGGGAACAAGGGCGATCTGGTAATTCGCCACGAGCGGGACATATTTCCAGTAAAAAATTACCAGTAAAAACGCGTACGCGAGTGTTGCGGCTCCGAAAAGAAGGAGCCGCTTTTTTTTGCTATCCATTCTTTCTTCCCATCTCCGGCTAGGCGCGGATCAAGATTATTCGTTTTAGGAAATCCTGTCAATCTATGCTATATTTTCAGGAGAAATCCGATGAAAGGATGAGCCGATGAGGGGAATCATTCTGGCCGGAGGCAGGGGCACCCGCCTCAATCCGCTGACGCTCTCGATCAGCAAGCAGCTCCTTCCCGTTTACGACAAGCCGATGGTCTATTACCCCCTGTCCATGCTCATGCTGGCCGGGATCCGGGAAATCCTGGTGATCTCCACCCCCGAGGCCCTTCCGGCCTTCCGGGCCCTTCTCGGGGACGGCCGGCAATGGGGGCTCCGGTTCGAGTTCCGGGCCCAGGCCGAGCCGCGCGGCCTGGCCGACGCCTTCCTGATCGGACGGGATTTCATCGCCGGAAAGCCGGTCTGCCTGATCCTGGGCGATAATATCTTTTTCGGGCAGGGCTTGGCCGGACAGCTAAAAAAGTGCGCCCGGCTCCGGTCTGGGGCGGTCGTCTTTGCCTACCCGGTCAAGGACCCGGAGCGGTACGGCGTGGTCGAGTTCGACGCCCGGGGCCGGGCCATCAGCATCGAGGAAAAGCCGGCTCGGCCGCGGTCCCATTTCGCCGTGCCGGGCCTCTATTTCTACGACGGCCGGGTGGCCGACCTCGCGGCCGCCCTCAAGCCGTCACCCCGCGGCGAGATCGAGATCACCGACCTCAATTGCGCCTACCTCCGGCGGGGCGAGCTCCGGGTGGAGGAAATGGGCCGGGGCACGGCCTGGCTCGACGCCGGGACCCATGAATCTCTTCTTCAGGCGGCCAATTTCGTCCAAGCGGTCGAGGACCGGCAAGGCCTGATGATCTCCTGTCCCGAAGAGGTCGCCTTTCGCCTGGGCTATATCGACGTTAAGAGACTGCGCCGTTTGGCCGAGGCCATCCCGAACGCCTACGGCGAGTACCTGCTCCGGTTGTCCCGCGAGCCGATGGGAGGAAAGAAGCCATGATTCAAGGCGTGAGCGTAAAAAAGCTCCGGGTCATCCCCGACGAGCGGGGCCGGCTGATGGAGATCTTCAGGGCCGACGACGAGTGTTTCGAGAAGTTCGGCCAGGCCTACATGACGACGACCTATCCCGGCGTCATCAAGGCCTGGCACAAGCACGAGAGGCAGGCCGACAACATGGCCTGCGTCCACGGGATGGTCAAGGTCGCCCTCTGCGACGCCCGGGAAGGCTCGCCGACCAAGGGCGAGATCAACCAGTTTTACATGGGCGTCCACAACCCCCTCCTCATCCATATTCCGGCCGGCGTTTACCATGGCTGGATGTGCACGAGCCCGGAAGAAGCGATCGTCGTCAATGTCCCGACCGAGCCGTACAACTACAAGGAGCCGGACGAGCAGCGGCTCGATCCCCATTCTGGAGAGATTCCGTATGAATGGGAGCGGAAGGACGGCTGAGACGGAATTCGTTTGATTCCCGTCGTTGCCGTGAATCCTCGTCCCGTCGCCGGCGGGATGGAATCCAAAACGAGACCCGTGGAGAGAAGAAGATGAAGCAGACGAAACGCCGTCCCGTGAAAAAAGCCGTTCCGTCGGCCGGCCGCCGGGCGTCCGGGCTCAAAGCGGCTCCCTCCGTTCTCGAGCGCGCCTTGAACGGGAGAACGATTCTCGTCACCGGCGGAGCCGGTTTCATCGGCAGCAACTTCATCCGGATGATGCTGGCCGAATATCCCGGGCTCCGCGTGATCAATCTCGACAAGCTGACCTACGCCGGAAACCTGGAAAACCTGGCCGACGTTTCATGCGATCCGCGACACAAATTCATCCACGGCGACATCCGCGATGCGGCCCTCGTCGCCGGTTGTTTCGAACGCGTCCAGGGCGTCGTCCACTTCGCCGCCGAAACCCACGTCGACCGGTCGATCGTCGACGCGGGGGAATTTGTCCTGACGGACGTTTTCGGGACGTATATTTTGCTTGAAGCCCTGCGCAAAGCGCCCGGCGTCGAATTCTTCGTCCACATCTCGACCGATGAGGTCTACGGCAGCCGGGAGAAAGGCTTTTTCCGGGAGACGGATTCTTTGAATCCCTCCTCGCCCTACGCTGCCAGCAAGGTCGGAGCCGACCGGATGGTCCAGGCCTATCACACGACGTACGGCGCGCCGACGATCATCCTCCGCCCGAGCAACAACTACGGTCCGTATCAGCATCCCGAAAAATTCATCCCGCTGTTCACCACCCACGCCTTGGAGGGACGAACGCTGCCCCTGTACGGGAAGGGCCGGAACGTCCGCGACTGGCTGCACGTCGAGGACAACTGCCGGGCGATCGAATGCCTCATCCGGCGGGGCCGGCTCGGGGAGGTCTACAACGTCGGAGCCAACGACGAGCGGACGAACATCGAGGTCGCCCGGAGGATCGTCAAGCTCACGGGGGCTTCCAAGGACCTGATCAAGTTCGTTCCCGACCGGCTTGGGCACGACACCCGGTATGCCGTCAACATCAATAAAATCAAGGCTTTGAGATGGAAGCGGAAGGTCGATTTCGAGGAAGGGCTCGAGGCGACCGTGCGGTGGTACATGGATAACCGGGCCTGGTGGACGAGGATCAAGGAAAAAAACGCCGCCTTCAAATCCTTCTACGAGAGCTATTATAAAGACCGGAAATAAGTCGGCGGATTTGATATAATTCCAGGCGGGTCGATCCATGTGCGGCGTTATCGGTATCTGGGCCAACGGACAGGTCTTCCGGGACCTTTACCAGGGATTGCTGGCGATCCAGCACCGGGGCCAGGACGCGGCCGGGATCATCACCTATGACGGCCGTTTTCACACCAAGAAGGGCAACGGGCTGGTCCGCGACATCTTCAAAGCCGCCCACGCCGAGCGGCTGACCGGGGCCATCGGAATCGGCCACACCCGCTACCCGACGATCGGCGGCGGCCGGGGCGAGGACGCCCAACCCTTCCAGCTGAACGCCCCCTTCGGCCTCATGATGGCCCATAACGGCAACGTCGTGAATTATGTCGCCCTTAAAAAGCACCTTGCCGAGAGGCACCATCGCCTCCTCAATTCGGACAATGACGTCGAGAGCATCCTGAACGTGTTCGCCGTCGCCCTGGAAGCCCAGAATCCCGATTCCTTGACCCCTGAGATCGTCTTTCGGGCCGTCGAGTCCGTCTTTCGACAGGTCATCGGCGGCTACTCCGTCGTCGCCTACATCGCCGGCCAGGGGATGGCGGCCTTCCGCGATCCCTTCGGGATCAAGCCGCTGTCCTGGGGCCAGCGCCGCGACGGCGTCGTCCCGTCCTACGCGATCGCCTCGGAGAGCGTGTCTCTCAACATCATGAATTTCAGCGACATCCGCGATATTCCTCCCGGCTCGGCGATCTTCTTCGATCACAACCGGGAAATCCACATGAAGCGGATCTGGGACAAGCCCCATTCGCCCTGCTTGTTCGAATGGGTTTACTTCGCCCGGCCCGATTCGATCATCGACGGCGTCAATGTTTACCGGGCCCGCGTCCACCTCGGCGAGCTCCTGGCCGAGGAGATCCGCAAAGCCGGGCTGCCGATCGACATCGTCGTCCCGATCCCCGACTCGGCCCGGGACGCGGCCATCGAGATCGCCCGAAAGCTCAACCTGAAATACCGCGAGGCCCTGGTGAAGAACCGCTACATCGGCCGGACGTTCATCATGCCCGCCGTCAACGATCGGCAGAACATGGTTCGGTTCAAGCTCAATCCGATCGCCGCGGAATTCAAGGACCGCAACGTCCTATTGGTCGACGACAGCATTGTCCGGGGCAACACCGCCCGGGCCATCGTCGGTCTTGTCCGGGACTGCGGAGCCCGGAACGTCTATTTCGCCTCCTGCTCCCCGCCGCTTCGCTATCCCTGCGTCTACGGCGTCGACATGCAGACCCGGAAGGAGTTCGTCGCCCGCGACCGCAACGAGGAGGAGGTCGCCCTCCGGATCGGGGCGGACCGGGTCATCTATCAAACGCAGGAGAACCTGGTCAAGGCCATTCGGATGGAAAATCCGAACCTCGGCCGGTTCTGCGCGGCCTGTTTTGACGGAAATTACATCACGGGGGACGTCACCCCCGAAATGCTTCAATCGATCGAAGACCAGCGCCGGAAGGCGTCTTCCGGCCAGATGGAGTTGAACATCACATGAACATTCTGATCACGGGAATCACCGGTTTCGCGGGCAGCCACTTGGCCGAGTACATCCTGGCCCATCATCCCGGCGTCAAGGTCCACGGCCTCGTCCGCTGGCGGAGCCGGATGGAGAACATCGCCCCGCTCCTCCATACGGGGAAAATCACCCTTTATGAAGCCGACCTCAAGGACATGAGCTCCCTGCGGAAAGCGTTGGCCGCCGCCCGCCCGGACCGGATCTTCCACCTGGCCGCCCAGAGCTTCGTCCCGGCCTCCTGGAAGCTTCCGGCCGAGACGTTCATGATCAACGCCGTCGGGCAGATCAACCTGTTCGAGGCGGTCATGGCCGAGAAGCTCGATCCCCGGATCCAGATCGCCGGCTCGAGCGAGGAATACGGGCTGGTCCACCCCGATGAAGTCCCGATGAAGGAAACCAATCCGCTCCGGCCGCTCAGCCCGTACGCGGTCAGCAAGGTCGCCCAGGATCTCTTGGGCTTTCAGTACTGGCAAAGCTACCGACTCCGCGTCGTCCGGACGCGCGGCTTCAACCATACCGGACCCCGCCGCGGCGAGGTGTTCGTCACCTCCAATTTCGCCCGCCAGATCGTGATGATCGAGAAGGGCCTCGTCCCTCCGGTCATCCACGTCGGCAACCTCGAGGCCAAGCGCGATTTCACCGACGTGCGGGACACGGTGCGCGGGTACTGGCTGGCCTTGGAGAAAGGCGCGTCCGGCGAGGTCTACAACATCGGCACGGGGAACGCCGTCTCGATGAAGGACTTGCTCGACCGGCTGCTCGCTCTCAGCCCGGCGAAAGTCGAGGTCCGGATAGATCCGGACCGCCTGCGCCCGTCCGATGTCCAGATCTTGTGCGCCGACGTCTCCAAGTTCAAGGCGGCCACCGGCTGGTCTCCGAAAATCACCTTCGAGACGACTCTGCGGGATCTCCTCGAATACTGGCGGTCCGCCCTCTGAGCTCTTTCCTCGATCCGGGAAACATCATGACGTCCG
>Ga0208196_1004322_pt1 | contig 11116 bp, 23 predicted proteins | sample AD_JPNNA7_MetaG_FD_184443 | JGI IMG/M metagenome (GOLD analysis project Ga0208196, IMG submission 184443) | Active sludge microbial communities of municipal wastewater-treating anaerobic digesters from Japan - AD_JPNNA7_MetaG (SPAdes) (version 2) | ecosystem: Engineered > Bioreactor > Anaerobic...
TTCACACTGGACGTAGATACATTAGATTCTGAGGCAGTACTGGGGTACTAGGAGGTCAATATGGCCTGGACAACACCGAGAACATGGGCAGTCAAGGAGCGACTCACCGCAGCACTGATGAACCAACAGGTGCGGGACAACCTCTCATACTTAAAGAGCACAGCGAGCGGTTATGCTATTTACACAAAGCCCGACGCTTGGTCTGTAACCGGAAGCACATTTCAGGCTATCACTGACCTGAGTGTGACGATAACGACTACGGTGACGTGCAACCTCTACGTTTTTCATGCCGGCTATGCAGGCGGAACGAATGGAGCGTATGTTAAGATTTACATTAACGGACAAGAGCCCCCCGAGGTGTTTGTTGCTGTGCGGACAGGGACTGAGCAATCCTACGCATTTGTTTATCGTAAAAGCTCGGTCGCAGCGGGCACATACACAATACAACCATACGCCAGCGAAATCATTAGTGGCAGCACAACGAAGTTTTTTGTGATTAACGGCGTGTATTATACGGGACAACTAATTGTATTGGCTGTCCCTGTTTAACATGGAGTAGATGATATGGAAATGTTTATTCCTGGTTTCACACAGAACGCTGGTGACATAGCTGCGTGGGGTGAGTTATTGTTTGGCTTCCGTGTAGATTGCGCAGTGGGTAGCGGGCATATCGCGATTTCGGAACACAATTTGACGGAAGCGCAATTAGTGCAACTGGAGGCTGTCCTGCGCAACGCCAAGCCTCTTACATTGAGTGTGGACAAAACGGTCATCTGGGCTGATGGTGTAGATTTCGCCACCGTTACTGTTGAGAGCCAAGGCGAATCTATTGTGTTATCGGTGCGTGGGCAAGACGTTGAAGTCGTGTTGTATGACGGTGTAGGAACGCTGGAGATTACAGCGACCGCACCGACAATTGAACCTATTGTTATTCGCGCGAAAGAGCCGCTGGTTTATGGTTTCGCTCAGGTGGAGGTAGAGGCGATATGAGAGTAACTGTACGGCCTGGTTATTGTTGCAATATAAAGACCCGCACGCCAGGATTGAGCGATTGACTTTATTTGATAGCAACTGGGCGAATGCGCTACAGATTTTGAACCGTGAAATTTCTGACCGTGTGACGATTCAGAGTGATAAATATCACGTTGACAGTGATTTTTTCATAGATGGCATCGCGTTAGAAACCGACCTGGTAGCAGGGTTGGTGCGTTGTGAATGGGTATTAAGTGGGTTAGCGGCTGAGATATTGTTTTTCATGCTAGATGTTGACACACTGGATTCAGAAGCAGTCTTAGGGTATTAGGAGGTCAATATGGCCTGGACAACACCGAGAACATGGGCAGCCAAGGAGCGACTCACCGCAGCACTGATGAACCAACAGGTGCGGGACAACCTGAACTATCTGGACAGCAAAACGCTGGCTAGGGTTACGCAGGTAGCAAACGCGCCGAATCAGTCGACAACTTCAACGTCATTTGTGGATGTCACGAACAGCTCAAAGACGTTCACTGCTAGTGTAACTGGACGCGTTCTGATTCTAGTGTACATAAACGGGCGCGTTGTAGGAGATTATGGTGGATTTGTAACGCATCAGATTGTTGACGGCGGCGGTTCCCTGCTTGGATATAAGTATCCAGCGGCGCGGCACACAGGCAAAGACGAGCCGGACACTACACTAGCGCTAGCAAGCGTTATGTCGGTAACGAAAGACACCGAGTATACGGTCAAGCTGCAGTGGAAAGTAAACCAAGGAACCGGCTACGTTACAGACTTTTGGTACGTAATCGTCGAACTGTTAGGAGCGTGAGGATATGGACAAGACATTTTCTATACAAGAGTTTCCGCATGATGCTGGAGCAGTGGGGCGCTGGTGCAAACTGCTGTTCGGTGAGTCGATAGAAACGACAGTAGACGTGGCTGGAGTTACCATTCATCCGCGCCCGCGCGAGTTAACGCCTGCCGAACTGGAGCAGTTGGAGAGCGTTCTGCGCGCGGCCAAGCCGTTCAAGCTGGGCGTGGACAAAACGCACATCGTAGCTGGGGGTGAGGACTACGCGACCGTAACCGTCGAGAGCGTGGGCGACAGCATCGTGCTGCTAGTCCGCGACCAGGAGGTCGAGGTCGAGTTGGTTGATGGTGTGGGGACACTGGAGGTCTCGGCGACGGCACCGACAATTGAACCTATTGTTATTCGCGCGAAAGAGCCGCTGGTTTATGGTTTCGCTCAGGTGGAGGTAGAGGCGATATGAGAGTAACTGTACGGCCAACTGACAACGAAATTGCTATGTCTGCCAAACGTGCCGTTGCTGAACAGGCGCAAGCTCTGGCACGCGACCCTAATCAGGCAGGTTCAGTGGTCGAATTGCGCCGTGTAGTCACTGACATTCTGGCGCGGTTGGAATGGCTAGAGATACAGGTGAACAAACTGAAAGTGCGTTGATATGGACAGGTTATTGCTTGCGTCAATTGACGTGCTAAAAGCTCCCTTTCCGTACTTTGGCGGCAAGTCGCGGATTGCATCGTTAGTGTGGTCGCGGTTTGGCAAGGTGCAGAATTATGTCGAGCCGTTTTTCGGCAGCGGGGCCGTCCTGCTGGCAAATCCGTACTGGCCGCACGGCTGGACTGAGACGGTGAACGACGCGGACGGGCTGCTCAGCAACTTTTGGCGCGCGCTACAACACGCGCCTGACGAGGTAGCATATTGGGCCGACTGGCCGGTCAATGAGAACGACCTGCACGCCCGACACTACTGGCTGGTACAGCGACGCGAGAGCCTGCAAGAGCGGCTGGAGGGCGACCCAGATTTCTATGATGCGAAAGCGGCCGGCTGGTGGGTGTGGGGGCTGTGCATTTGGATTGGCAGCGGCTGGTGCGTTGCGAATGGACATTAAATGGTTTGGCGGCGGAGACACTATTCTTCACACTGGACGTAGATACATTAGATTCTGAGGCAGTACTGGGGTACTAGGAGGTCAATATGGCCTGGACAAAACCGAGAACATGGGCGGTCAACGACCAGCTTACTGCTGCGTTGATGAATGAGCAGGTACGTGACAATCTGGCATACTTAAACGAAAATAAGCAAAGCCAGACGCAGATTTATCAGTGGACGACCGAAAGTGGAGGGAGTCATACCGGCGACACGACGCCGACCGCGTTGGGGTCTGGCAAGCAGATTACATTATCAGTTACGTCTACGGTGATTGTGCTATGTTCGTTCAACCTTGCCAGCACTGCCTATGACAAGTGTGCCGCAGCGCGACTGTACCGCGGGACGACTGCGCTTGGTGTATCGGTTGTGACATGTTCCGAACGGCCGGCACAAAATGATTTCGGCTGTTTGGTGGCAGTAGACGCGGCTGTAGCGGCTGGTACGTATACGTATTATCTCAAGTATTGGCCAACGAATGCGGCGTACACAGCATATTGCGACCAGGCGACAATGGTACTGATTGTTATTCCTGATTGAGCTAGGAGACAAGATGATTACGTTTGAACTGAAAACTAAGCGTGATGCGGGTGAAGTATGTGCGGAGTTAGAGAAGCTTACTGGGCGACGGGCTGGGGTGACGGTTATTAACGGAGTGCAGGTTGAAATTGATACCGAAATGACCGCCCAGCAGGTTGAGGCGCTCAGCGCGGCGTGCGAGTCGTTGAGCGAACTGCCGAAGCCGAAGACGCTAGAAGAGCGAGTGGCAGCACTAGAAGAACAGGTCGCAACGATGACCAGGAGCTAGACATGGACATTATCAGTGAGTACAAGGCGGGACGGCGCGACTTCGTGCAAGCGAACTGCTATCAGGCCAAGCTGGTTGGGGCAGTCTTGGCCGACGCCGACTTCGTGCAAGCAGTATGAGGATTACGGTACAACCTACTTTAACTGAGCAAGAACGGGTGACGTTGCGTCAGAAGGCGCAGGCAGCAATGGCGGAACAAATTGACGTGGGCAAAGCCAACACATTGGCCGACCTACGCGCCGTTATGCAGAAGATTCTGGATAGGCTGGCCTGGCTGGAGACACTGCATAGGATGTAACGCAGATGGACAGGTTACTCATCGCTTCAATCATTCAGGGCGAGGCAGGCGTGATGGGACCAGCAGGAATGCTGTTCGTGGCGCTGGTTTTGCAGCATCGCATCTGGGATTGCGGACACAGCGAGGCGCGCGTCGCCCGCGAATGGTACGGGCGGGCGGAGCCGAGCGAAGAGGCGTTACAGCTGGCTGACCTGGTGCTGGAGGGGCGGCTGCCCAAATGCGAGTATTACTATTGCATGGGCGGCAAGGTGGATGTGGAACGGTTCAACTGGGAACCTGGCGACGCTATCTGTATTGTCGGCGGGAATAGCATCCACTTGTATAAGGAGTGGCCTAAGAAGAGGAACGAAAATGAAACTTAGCGATTACGCCGGGTGCGGGCGCACGCGGTTAGGTCTGCACTGGACGCCTGTGTGCGGGCACGCTCATGCAGACCTGACGTACTACATTGACCGCGCCGCGAAGATGGGCATCGGGTGGGTGACCCTCATTGACGATGGCGGCGGGTCTACGCTGGAACCGAACCCGTTCTATGGTGGCAAAAGCGTAGTGGACATGTTCCTTGAGCGAGACATTATCCCTGTCATTCGCTTCTACGCTGCGCCGTGGGCGTCGTTCGACGCCAGGATGGAAGACACGGCGCGTCGTCTGGTAGAACGCGGGGTGCGCTACATCTTCTGGATGAATGAGCCTGAGTGTGACGGGGAATGGCGAGAGCACAAAGGCGGCAAAGACCCTAACTGGGTCTACAATTGTACGCGACTGTTCGTAGACGGCGCGTACAAGCTGATAGAGATAGGCGCATATCCTGGATGGTGGGCGACGACTACATTCCGCTGGACAACGCCGTACAGCAACCAGCGCGTTAACCCGTTCATATCGTACATCAACCCCAAGGAACGGGAGGCGATATTCGTCAACGGCGGCGGGTGGATACCGATTCACAACTACGCTAAGAATCATCCGGTGGACTATCCGTATGATGATGTCAATCAATTTGGTAAACCGTTGACTGCCGAAGAGTATCAGGCCAAGCTAAATGAAGTGGACGCTGAGTACCGTCAACGCACGGGTGACCTGTGGGTCTGGGAAGATTGGGAAACCAGTCACTACCACATCAACGCGCTCCGTGAACAGGGCAAGCGGCCAGGCGCTACCATCGAAGATGACGACACGTGCTTCCGCATGTATCAGGGCATAAACAAGTTATTGGATGAAGTTGGGCTGTTAGAGTATGTTCCGCTCATTGCCACTGAGTGCGGGCCGTGCGTTGGCGAACGTGATGATGGCCGCTACCCACGTGTTACGCCACAGGAGCAGATTCGTGTCATCGAGGCTGAGCTTGAAGAAGCATCCAGAGCGCCAAACTTCTTTGGTATGTGTTTCTGGCTGGCTGGCGTGCAGTTGCTTCATGCGACAACAGCCGACGGATTTGAAGACCAGGGCTGGTGGACGCCACGCCACAATGAGCCGTTTAAGCTGAAGAACGAACTTCCTATCGTGCAGTACATGATAGACAGGAGAACAGCAGTGAGTAGGTCTAAATTGTGTCCGCATGTGCAATATCTCGACAGCCAGACGTTGGAAGCCATTAGGCGTGTCAAGCCGTGCATGGTGAAAATCATGAACGCTGACCGCGAGCAGTTGAAGGCCATCAGGACGGCATCGCCCAACTCTCTCATCGTGGCGCGAATGTATGAGGCCAATCAGGACTACATGACCGACCCGGCCGCTGCTGGCCGCGCCTTCGCTGACCGTTACGCCGACATCGTTGACCTGATAGATGTGGCTGAAGTGTTCAATGAGGCAATCAACAACCTGGCCGATACGGAACAATGTCGCAAGTTTGACGACTATCAGTTCGCCTTTGCCAGGCGGCTGTTCGAGCTGTGGCCCGACATCAAGGCCGGTCTGTTCTGCCTGCCGACAGGTAACTTTGGCTGGCCCGGTGAGCCAGCGTTGACGCCGGAGTGGTTTCCGCACACGTTCAGTTTGCCGCCGAGCCGTTGTTTTATCTGTGTTCACGAGTACACATGGCATGACCTGCGCTGGGAATTTGAGGCGCGCATGTGTCGTTACCGCAGACAGATGCAGTGGGCTGCCGCACAGGGATTTCGCTTGCTCATTACTGAATGCGGATTCACGCAGGCGGTATTGGTCAATAAACCAGACATCGGCTGGCGGTCTGATCCTGTGGTTTGGCCGCGCGAGAAGTACGTCCGAGCATTGCGCGACTATGACGCAGAGTTGCAGAAGGATGACTACGTCGTCGGCGCAGCGATATTTACCTGCGGACGCAACAGTGGCTGGGACACGTTTGAGAGTTTGGCTGAGTGGGAAGAGGCGGTGAGCACAAGCCAGCTGCCGCCAAGCCAGCCAGATGACAATGGCGAGGAGGAAGAGACAATGCCTGCACCACAATTAGAATGGCTGATACCAGAATGGAACGACGCTGAGGCAGAGGTCATCTACGCCACGCCAGGCCAGGCCGTGTGGCGATTGACCCGCGCTGAACTTGCGCCAGACAACATGGCGAACACGGTCTGGGTCAACGTATTCGACGAGAACGGCAATCGCGCCAATGTTCCTGTTAAGGTGCGAAATGTCAATGGCGCGGAAGAGACATTGCCGTTCAAGCCGAACGAGCCATACAACAGGCCGATGTGGAAGAACGATAAGCTCGAAGTCTGGATTGATGACGGATTTCCAACTGACATCGTGCACAACCTGCACGGCGCGTACTGGAACGTACCAGGCGTGAACGCGTTTCACGTCGGCTACATCCTAACTTTCCAGCGCGTGACCGAACCAGCGCACGAAGAGCCGCCACCGGAGCCGCCACAACCGCCGCCCGTGGTGGTCACGGAACAGGACATCCGCAACGCAGCATGGAACAAAGCCTATCCGGCGGGCGGAGTGGCGTTCAATCCGCTGGCGGCGTTCCAGGCGACGGCGCGTGAGTGGAGGCTGGGTTGTCCTGTGACAAACGAATTCGACATCGGGCCGTACCGCGCGCAGGGATTCGCGTTGGGGATTGTCTACGCACGTATCGGCGATTGGCAGAACATCGAGTGGCTGGATTGGTGAGATTGATTGCGCTGAACCGCCCTGAAGAGGGCGGTTTTTGTTTTCGTGCAAGAATTTTAAGGTTTGAATTAAAAAACTTGTCACAAAAACTCTTGACAAATCCTAGATTTTCCTGTATAATATGAGCAGAAACATGAAAAGGAGAATGGCAAGCAGAAAGGAGAGGGGAAATGAACAGGCTGGAATACGTATTAGAGTTATTGGGCAGGGACGCGACCGAAAAAGACGCGGCGGCCGTCCTCGACGAGCTCCCTGAGCGGTTCTGGGAGCTCGTCCGTGCGCCGATACGCACGGACGAAGAGAAGTACGAGATGGATGACCTTTTCAACCAGGCCGCTTTTGAGGCACTGGGCCTGGAGTTTTAGCCGAAACGGGGTGGGGGCGACTCCCCCTCCCGTCCGCTGGGGATGGCCGCCCGGCGCTGATGATGGCAGGCCAAGAAAGGAGAAGTGAGATGAAAGAAGTCAGTCGTTTCCGTCGGCTATACAGCGCCGGCGGCATGGGTTGGGTTGTCGGCACCTGCCGCGTGTGCGGTAATGAGGTGACCTCGGCGGAGGTCTACCTCGACTGCCGCGTGTGCGGTAATGAGGTGACCTCGGCGGAGGTCTACCTCGACGCGCCCGATGGTGCGGTGTATGTGTGCGATAAATGCCATCCCGCCTGGAAACAGGCGGAAGGTGGCGAGACTATCCCCATCGAAGACATCGTTGTCTTCGAGGCGGGGCGTGACGGGGATGCCATAGGTCGTTACCCTGGGGTAGACGAACACAATCGCCCTCGTGTGTTCGTCGCAATACCGAATGGCGGACGTCCTGGGCCAGGCGAGGCCTGGGACGTGGAGCTTCTGGGGTACAACCCCGAGCGGACGGTCGTGTTCGTGAAACCCGTCCGCAAGGTCGGCAGTGGGCGAATCACCCGCAGCGTCGCCCACCCCATCGCGGGGGCAGGCGAGGAAGTAGTGAAAATAGGCCACGCCTACGCGGACAACCGCGCGGGCTTGACGGCGTACTGGTACGCCGTCATTAAGAGGGAGGAATAAGATGGCGTTAATCAATTTGACACCTCACCAAGTCGTGGTGAGGCTGGCTGACGGTGGGGATGTAATTTTCTCCCCTAGCGGGCGGGTTGCCCGCTGTGCCGTCTCACAAGAGACGGTCGGTGAGGCGAATGGCATTCCCATCGTCCGCTCCGTGTTCGGAGCGGTCGAGGGGTTGCCTGAGGCACAGGATGGTACGATTTACATTGTCTCCAGCCTGGTCGCCCAAGCGGTGGCCGGGCGGGAGGATGTCGTCGCCCCGGACACAGGGCCGACGGCTGTGCGTGATGAGGGGGGCCGCATTGTCGCGGTCACCCGATTCCAAAAGTTCTAAGGGGCAGATAGAATGATGACCCACCGCGCCGCCGCCGCCAACGCCGAGGCCAGCAGCCGTACAGAATTAAGCGGCCCGCTCGATTTAGCGAGCCTGACCGCTGAGCAGGCGGCACTGCTGGCGGAACTAATCGAGGCTGCCCTGGCCGTCGTCCGCAAGGAGCCGGGCAGCATGGCACGCCTGAAGGCGGCGGCGCGGGCCTTCATGTCTTATTAACAAACAACCAACCAAACCGGCCGGGCGGGCGGCCTGCACCGGCCGGAATAATGGCCGCAGTTCCTATGGGAGACCATGGGGAGCTGCGGCCATTTCTTTTGGGAGAGTAGATGGAACGATACAAAAGTGTCTCTATTGAATTAGATACGTATGAAAAGCTCATCGAGCTTGCTCGGCGTAACTACCGGTCTGTGCCGAAGGAACTTGCCCGGCTGGTAGACGTAGCGTATGAGACGATAGCCGCCGAAGCGGACGCGGAGATTGAGGCTATGAAAGATAAACTTAAGGAGGGAGTGGAATGAGAGAAGACGAGAGAGAGATTATATGCCCCATTCGCGGCAGGGATACGCTTTGCCGCGAGGACTGTGCCTGGCGGCTCGGTGCGCGCTGCGCGGTGGTGGCGATTGCGCAATGGGCGAATGCCCAGCGAGAACGGGCAGCGTTTGACGATTACCGCGCCGAATTGAAGGCACAACAGACGGGCGAGATGCCCTCCTGTCCCGTTGATTACCATTCCCGTTGATTACCATGTGATGGAATGGGATGACACAGGCGGGCATAGATGGGTACGATTGCTATAGATGGAAAGGAGATGAAGTATGGTTGTTTGGACAGATGAGGAATACCAAGTGGTCAATTGGGATAGGATAGGAGGGTGGAGATATGGAGAGAAACATAGTTATTGAACGAGCGGAACAATGTGCGCTGTGCGTCATGCGCCACACGGCGGGGATGTGCCCCGCGGTGCAGGCTCTGATGGGGCGCATCGCTGAATTGGAAGCGCGTCTGGCTGAACTGGAGCGGCTGGAACAGGCGCGGCGTGAGTGGCAGCGCGCTTTGGAGCGTGTCGAGGCGGAGAAAGAGGCGAGGGAACGGCGATGGTCGCGGCTGCCATAGTGCTCTTCGTGTGTGTGATGTGTCTAATCGCTGATGCCTGGCTGAATGGGAGAGACTGATGTTGCGGAAATTGTTCGGCAAAAACGGCGACAAGGGGCTGTGGGTGCAGACCGTCACCTACACGCGCAAAATGCCTCTCGAAAAGTGGGGCAACGCTGAGTTCATTCTGACGGCGCGCGTGCGCTCTGGGCAATACCCAGAGGACGTGATGGATGAGTTGATTAAACTGGCGAGGTTGAAACTGGAACAGGTGAAATGCGAGGAGGTGCAATGAAAGAGCAGCTGAGGGATTTGGTGAACAATCTGCGCGCGCAGCCAGGCGAGATTGACGTAGCACGGCGGGCTGAGGCGGCAGCCAAACTCGCTCGTGATGAAGCACGTGAGGACTACGACCTGGCGGTGGTCAATGCGTTAATGTCGGCTAACGGTACGCTGGACGGGCGCAACGCTGAGGAACGCAAACTGAAGTCGGACTTTTACCTGGCCCAGCACGCTGGGGTCAGAGCGGCAAAAGAGACCTTGGCGCGGGCTGAGGCGGTATGGCAGGATGCGCAACTGGACAGGATGAAAGAGGAAGACGTTTTTGCTGCGCTGCGGGCTGAGGCGCGCATCACGGCGGCGTATCTGGAATTCATGGCGGGTGAACCGCGCAACGGAAAAGGAGGTAATTGAGATGGAGACGATGGTGAAGTATGAGGGGAAACAGACAATTGAATATGAGCGGGTTGAGGTCGCCGGTGCTGAGGCGTTGGATCGCAGTGACATCGTAGTACCGCGCATTCGGCTGCGCCAGCCGACCTCGAAATTTGGTTCGCCGCAGAATGCGGGGCAGTTCCACAACAATCTGACGGAACAATTCGCCGACAGCATTGAGGCGGTTGTTCTCCGTGTGTCGAAAGGGCGCGTAATGTGGCCGGAGGCGTTCAGCGGCGACAATGATCCGCTGTGCGCTAGCGACAATGGCATCATGCCGCGTGAGGGCAACGGGCTGAGCGACAAACAGCCTGGCCCGTGCGCTGCCTGCCAATACGCGCAGTGGTCGCCAGACGGGACGCCGCCGCGCTGTGCGTTGGTCTACACCTATCTCTGCGCTGACCGGAACAATGACGATATGCCGTTCCTCATTTCGGCGCAGCGCACATCGGTGCGTGCGGCCAAGAAACTGAATTCCCTGCTGAAACTCTTCGGAGTTCAGAAGAGCGTGCGGATTAGCTCCGAATTGGTCAAGGGGGAACAAGGCCAGTGGTACGAATTGAAGTTCGAGGCGTCTAACATATTGACGCCAGAAGAGATGAAACGCTATGCGGCAATGGCTGCATCGCTGGCGGCTGTCGAGATGTCGGTGGACACTGAGCCGGAAGAAGAGCCGGCCAGCGATGATCTGTTGTTCTAGGTGAATTTGCCCTGCGCCGTTCGCAACGGGTGGGCCGCTTCGGGCGGAGGAGTGGGATGCGTCAATGGCGGCGGCGCGGGGCACATATAGAGTAGAAACAATTAAGAAAGAGATATGA
>Ga0208196_1004327_pt1 | contig 11106 bp, 13 predicted proteins | sample AD_JPNNA7_MetaG_FD_184443 | JGI IMG/M metagenome (GOLD analysis project Ga0208196, IMG submission 184443) | Active sludge microbial communities of municipal wastewater-treating anaerobic digesters from Japan - AD_JPNNA7_MetaG (SPAdes) (version 2) | ecosystem: Engineered > Bioreactor > Anaerobic...
ACCTCTGTTATCGACTTCAAAGAGTATTCAAGGAAAGAAGATGTATGCGATTTCTTCAATAAGATCTGCGCCGCTAATCCCGGAAAGGAGATCGTATTGATTCTAGATAACTTCAGATCTCATAGAGCAAAAGATACAGTAAGATGGTCTGAAGAATGCGGCATCAAATTGGTTTTCCTGCCGCCTTATTCCCCAGATCTAAATCCAATCGAATTCATTTGGAAAAGCATAAAACGAGTTATCTCTAGATCTTTTATAAAAGATCTCGAACACATTAGCAGATTATCTCAGAGCGGTTTTTGGAGCATGCATCTAGCCTTAGCTTTGCTAAGAGCTGGATTGAGAGATTTCTTGAGGAGAAGATTAGTTCTGTTTATTAGGTTCTAGACTATAATTGCTGTAGTATTGCATCTCGAATGAATTGCAGGAGGGAAATACATCCGAGGCAAGCTAATGATAGCCCTTTTGATATTCAGCCTTATAGGTGCAGCCTCCGCTGACAACTACATGTATGAGAAGGCGAATATAAAGGGTATAGTATACAAAAATGTGGAGATCATCATCTCCACTCAGCATGGCTTTAGCGGAGCCAAGCTGGTCGAGAAGGAGTCCGGGTCCGGTAATGTGATCATCGAGAAGACCGAGCTAGAGGCTGAGAGGCAGTTGAGACGCGATTATTACCCTGCTGGATCATTGTTTGCAGAAGGAGAAGGTTGGAGGTCTCTTACATGGATGTGGCATTGCACATATCCAACTGGCAAAAACCCTATGGACTACATCAACTTCACCAAGGAGGCCGAGTTCGAGTACATGCCGGTTTCTTACCAGACCGGAACCTACGACCAGAAGTGGATCGAGAAGCTGTGCGTCCAGAACTACAGGATCGGCGCCGTGCTGACCGAGATGTACACTCATGCAGAGCACCTTCAGAAGAAGACCGAGGTAAAGACTAGGCTTTATGGATTTGTGCTCTGGGGTGACGAACAATATTTTGGAATTCCAGTGGATGCAAAATGTTGCACAGGAGTCCTTGAGGCCAACCTGAACGCTCAGGTGATCGGCGTCGCCCACATCGGATGGATGTCTCGGGATCCCGAGCCTTCGGCCCTGGTCAAGGGACGCCACATCGAGTACGGCAGGTCGGTTGAGGATCTCACTGGTGTCTTCTCGATTGAGAAGTTCATCCAGCTGTGGGGCAACTCAACCTGCGGCGCAATCAGCGTCGACTGGCTGCCCTGCATGTAAAGATCGGAAAAACCTCACCCCCTGAAGTCTAGGCCCGAAGGAGAGCGCTCTCTTCCGAGCTTACGACTCTATATTTCTATGACTCTATTTTTATTGGCTGCCTAAATCGAGCCAGCCAGGCAATGAAGCCATTTCCGACGAGAATTATTGGGTCGCGAAAAGTACAAATCCACTTGAAGAATAGAATTTGCAGAAATCGAGGTGTTTGAATGAAGAGGTTGATCTTTGCATTTGTCTTTATGGCTATCATGATTTTCACGACATCTGTACAGGCAGCGCCACCCATTGATAAATGCAGCAAAATTCAAAGCAATCTTGATTCTGCGCAAGCACAACTTTCCGCTGTGCAGTCGCAGCTGGCTTCTGCGCAATCTGAGCTGGCCTCAGTTCTGACGCAACGCGATTCTGCGCGTGGTCTGATTCTCTCTGCACAAGAACAGATCGCTTCTGCGAACTATCAGAAGTCCGGTCTGGAAGCAGAAACTCGGTGGTGGGAAGGTGAAGTTATTACGAATCAGCTTGATGTCAATTATTGGACGAGCGTATTGGAGTTATGCAAAGATGAAGTTGTTCCTGAAGGGATAGACTGCGCTTCAGCTCCAGATAGTTTGGCTAATTCTCATGTCAAGCTCACTTTTTCGCAATCGCAAGTGGCATCGATGAAAAGTCAGATAGCTGCCCTAGATTCTCAGATTGCTGAATTAACAGGGCAAATCGCTTCTCTAGAGGCTCAAATCGCTGGTCTAGAAGCTTAAATCCCGGACCTCGAATCCAAGATAGCTGGTCTAGAAGCTCAAATTGCCGATCTGCAAGAAAAAGTAAATGGGTTGACAAATGCATTTGAAAGGTGCCAAAAGTAACATTGTTTTAATTATCCTTTTAATTTTTTCTAATTATGTCTGTCGTTTATCAACCATCTGCGCCAGAAACCCGAGAAAAAATTATGGAGGGATGCAGATCTTGCAAAGCACGATCCGACCGTTATGGCTTGCCAGTTGGACCTCGATGGTGTAGCGGTCAATTACCTCGATCACGGTGCCATAGGCTTCGCCCGGAGGCGATGAGCCAGGGGCTGGGAGCAAAAGGGCAATAATAGCCAACGCGCAGTTATTCGCGTGGTATGTGTTCTCATAATTCATATTGAGCTGATCTTAATAATTCTATCAATTGAACATCTCATATTTTTGATGTTGCTTTGGATATGTATATCGCCTGATGAAGCTTTATATAATGTTGATCACTTAATCTATTTTCCATATAGGAGAGATATGTATGCCCATTCCAGCAGGCATGTTAAGCGCTTTGGCAACCTTTATATCCTCAATTTTGGTATTAGTGATCGCCGACCAAATAATAAAATATATAGATAAATCACGGGGAAAACCACTACATGGAGAATCTCAGGATGGTTCCTTTTGGAAGAAAACAATAAACATAAATATAAGCATAGATAAAATTATAGCGATATTAATCTTATCACTCTTTATGGCAATTGTGGGAAGTCAATATGTAGGCCCGCTCATCATTGAAACTAATCCCCGGGTTCCGGACCTAACAGGCCTTAGCAGTCATACTGCTGAAGCTATGCTGGAGAAAGCTGGTTTGAGGGCCGAATTCGACCACGAATTCAACTGCTCGGTTGAAAGGGATTATATTATTCTTGAGACTCAGGATCCAAAGCCTGGCACGGAGGTTCTGAAAAATACCTCAGTAAAAGCCAAGATAAGTCTGGGAGGCATTCCGGACGTCATCGGATTGGATGAAGAACAGGCTGTTTCAACTCTCAGAGAATCGAAGCTTGATCCTATTGTCATTGGAGGTCGGGATGCCTCTGCGGAAATAGATCATGTATATAAGCAGACCCCTTCTGGCTGTGAAAAGACTACCCCAGGATCAAAGGTCGAAATATCTGTAAACAAAGCTATAAGAGCGCAAAACATATCCCCCGCGGACAATGACGGTGTCTTGAGCCCGGTTGCTCTGAAAGGTCGCCTTTCTGCGCCGCTGCTTGGAACCGAACACCTATGGATCGCCATAAATCCTGAAGTAGCCCTGATGAATTACTATCCGCAATTAGGGGGGCCACTAATTCCACGTGACGATCTAGCCTTTACAGGCAACGCATATATCGGCACGGGGAATGAAGGCGATATCGGAAAACGCTATAATCTATTGGTTCTGCTGTTAAATGACGACATAAATGAATTCTTCCTTGAGTACATGGATTATGGCAGAGGAACAGACGATTGGCGATCAATTACTGACTGGAATTCCTCCACAGGAAGAACTATCTCCGAAGAGGAGATGGTAGAATCAATCATCGGAGGAGCTTATAATATAGTTCTGGAAGGATATGGAGGCAAATAGCGCTATCGCCAGCGCTATATCTTCATTTCTTGCTCCTTTTGGAGTCGGCGTTCCCGCTTTAAGCGTTCTCAAATTTCACATGCTTCCGGCTTCGGCTCTCTCGTCCTATCGAGGCATTATCATTCGAACTTCGGCACCAGTCGTTCCCGCCCATCTTCACGAATACACCCCGAGCGTCGTCTGCCCCCTCCCTGCCCTGGACTCAGCCCAGCCCCTGGCCTTCGCTGGCTCCTCATAGAAGCAGAACACCAGGTCGGCCAGGTCAGCCATCTTGTGGAGATGCGGATCCATTGTAGGCGAGTACAGCAGGATGAAGCTCTATATCCATGATCGAGTACTATGGATCAAAGGATTTCTCCCACAGGATGAAGAGCGCAATAGGAGCTGGATATTGAGCCAATGCGAATTGCAGCCGGCAGTTGGTGTATCTTGGGCTACCCGCTAAGATAATGCGTTTCAGGATGCGGATTTCTCAGCGGATGCGGGTAGTGCGGGTACTTTCATGGTGCAGCCAGCTGAACTCAGAATGAATGACAAGTATTTAGAGAGAGTGTCACGGAATACCCGCGCTGCCTGTGGTTTCTGGAGAATCGATAGCTAGCGCATGGATACATCGTGCGGGCAGTTTACTAAGGCTGGGCGCATGGTTTCAGACCATGAATTTGGACCAATGCTGCCATTCCGAGTTTTACGTATTTTTATATATTGAGGAACTTTATGAAAACGAAATTCATTAGGAAGTTGATAAACGACAAATGGAACCGGACTACTGAACATTCCCAAACCGATCTTTGATCACTGGATCATGTCAGGACACACGCATATCCGTATTGTGTATGACACCGAGCTCGATGCCATACTGGCGACTCCACTGCGGGACGATCCTTTGAGCGATGCTCAGAGACACAACGAGGCATGGAATGATCGATACATCGAGGTATCCGGATTGCGTTGCACTAGATCAGAGATATCGATTTATGGGGAGGTGGAGCAATGAAGACGCTGATTGACATCGCATGCTCTGTGATTCGACGTGAGTTCGAGAAAGGGGAACGGGACTTCTATAGACTCAAAGCGATCGCCAATGGTGAGGTAAAACGGGCTGGATTGATTTGGTTTTCCGATGATGAGTTCTTATCGGCTCTAGAATTGGCTGGATTCTTAATCTAAACGGAATTGTTGAATTTCCCGCACTCAGCGGTTGATGAAAAACGAAACGAGGATCTATGAAAGAAGGATTTGAAGACGAGGATGTATTTTTACAATATATTGGAATAGTAACACGAACACAAACAAAGAACCACGACTTGCCCTTGTACGGACGGCTGGTTTCGGCATCTCGCGAATGGTTGACATTCGAGAAGGTGGACGGAAGGGGTGTATTGGTCAGACGGTCCGAAGTGTTAACGATCGAGCCGACCCGAAGTCAGGACTTGGTGTGAGATGGCATCAGAGGTTCTAACTCTTGAAGATGCTGCGATTTTCATCGCAAGCCGTCGCCCCACTGAAATTCACGGTTTCAAAGATGAGGATAAAGAATTCTTCGAGCCTATAATCAATAAAGCAGTGATGGGAAATCCACTATTGAAGCAGGAATACAAAAGAGCATACAAAAAGCTCGATTGCGATTACTATCGAGATCAACTGACAGAAGGCCAGAGAGATTTCAGTCTCATCCCTCCAGAGCCACCTCAAACATCTAAAGGCGGCCGAAAACCTGCCATCAGGCAAATCGATATTGAGGAGGATCCGGCAGGTGCGATCGGAGTTGACAGAAACACGTGGAATGTTGTGAAGGTCATCGAGGTCGAAGGTGATGATGGTCCTAAGAGAAGTCTTAGATAGATCTCGGATTGTGCAGTCTACATTCATACAGAGACAAGAGCAAAAGATGACACCGAGTTCACATTTGCAGGTGGAGGTGCAGTTGATAAGCGACCTGTGAAATTTACGATGGTAGCAAGTGACCTGGCCAGTCCTTTCAAGTTTAAGGGCGCATTGATTAACGCATTTGGGGCCGAGAACAAAGTCGGAAGCTTGACGTTTGAACAGGTTCAGCGTATGAGCCTACATATCAGGCATTCGAAGCGGATAGAAGCGCCTTGCTGGGATGGTGCTATGCCTCTTGTTCCAGGTGTCGATCTGGCAGATGACGTCGAGTTCAAGCTTAATAAGAAGACACCGGCTGAAGTGTATGACGGGGACATCAAGGCTGCTAAAACATGCCTTCGAAACCTCCTCGGCCTACATAAATATGCGCCATTCTAGTGGCAGTTGTTCTTGGTTCTCCTGCCTATGCGAGGTGGTATCCGAATGACAGGTTTGGACTTGCGCTGTGGGGCTTGACTGGATCACGCAAATCATCCGCAATGCTGGTGGCATTGTCAATGTTTGGCGTTGGTTATGCTGATAAAGATAGGATGCTCAAGAGCGATGAACAGAGTTCGACTCCAACAGCTTGTGGAGATATTGCGGCAGGTGCCGGAATAATGCCGCAGTCGTATGATAATGTCAAGACTGTAGACGACAGGCAACTCAAGAAGTATGTCAGCTTCGTTCACGGTACTCTTGAAGGCAGTGAGAAAGACAGAAGCAAGAAAGATGGTGGACTGAGAGATACGCGGGCTTATCTGTGCACCCTAATTATCACGGGTGAGGTCCGACCTCAGGAAGCCAGCACTACAGCAAGGATTCTGAATCTAACCTGGTCTGATGTAGATCTTGAGAAGCTCTCTTTTTTGCAAGAGAATGTAGATGACATGCCAGTTATCGGATACTACTGGCTGAGGTTCTTGTCAAAGGTATCCGGGATGGATGGTTTTAGGGAACTCAGGTCGAAGATGAACGCCGAGTTCTCAAAGAAGCAATATACGAATCCAGGCAGGTTGGCGACAAACTACAGTTTGATTAGAGAGACATGGACGCTACTTTGCAGGTCTCCTTTTGGCGACGTATTCTCAGAGTACTCTGAAAAGTTCGAACAGGCACTCACTGAGGCGTTCGAAGAGCAGGGCAGTATGGTCTCCGAAGAGACTGAAGTATCAAGGTTCCTGGCCGGAGTCACCGAGATTATTGCCAGCAAACCCGAGTCGATACAAAGCAACAACGATAGTAAAAACGCATTTAATCGTCCAGTTGAAGGTAAGCTCCCCAATCCGGCCTACATTATTGGGAAGCGCTGTGATGATGGTCTCTTCCTGTTACCCGACAAGATACTGGCGGAACTGGATCGGATGAGGGTGTTCACGCAAAAGCCTACCGAGGACAGCATGAGTAAGGCGTTGCGTGCAAGGGGTGCGCTAATAATAGACCCGGATGGAAAGCACCTCAAAGTCAAGAGACGGTTGAACGTGTGTAATGTGCGCGGTTGGCTGTTGACCCCAGAGGCAATTGAGATGGATCCACCAAGTGGGAACGATAAAAACAATAACACCTGGTCGGATGACCCCACTGAACCCACGTTCCCACCTGAAAATGAGGAATAATATTTGGAGTGAGTTCTATGGTCGAATAGGTGGCTCGAATAATTTGATTGATAATGGTGGGTACAGTGGGGTCAGTGGGAACAGTATAGTAAGTGTATAGTATTAGTACAGTTACTATTATTGATTATATTGATGATATGTTGTCTTATAGGTGTTCCCACTGGTGTTCCCACTTCGAGTAATGGTGGGTGCAGAGGCCGATACAGGGATATGGCTGGAGCATCCTTGAACTTATAAGAGGATGACAAGGTCGCTATGAGGTTGATCAGCTGGAACTGTAAAATGGCGTACAGAAAGAAAGCCGAGTTGATTTCGAAATATAAACCTGATTTAGTGGTAGTCCCCGAATGCGAATATCTTGGTGAGAGAACAAGCAAGAACTTATGGTTCGGAGACAATGCCAAGAAAGGGATCGGCATATTTTCTTATTCGGATTTCGATCTTGAGCTTCATGAAGAATATGATCTCGTTTTTAGATATGTGATTCCGATTCGGGTAACGGGTCCATTGGAATTTAACCTGTTTGCAGTATGGGCAATGAATGATATTCAGGACGTTAGAAGACGGTATATAGGACAGGTTTATTCTGCAATCCAATTTTATAAAAATTTGTTAAAGTTTCCCTCTATCATTGTTAGCGACTTCAATTGGAACGCTATTTGGGATAGGAATCCGGACTATCCTTTATGCGGGAATCTCTCTGATGTTGTTGATAGTTTGAGTCGCCTGGGGATCAGGAGCGCCTATCACGAGTTTCTCAATGAGAAATTTGGCGAGGAGACTGCTCCAACCTTCTTCATGCATCATAGCAAGGATAAGCCGTACCACATAGATTACTGTTTTGCATCTACCGAGTTCGATATCAGCAGTGTTGAAGTCGGAACATTCAATGACTGGATCAAGAGAAGCGATCACATACCCTTGATTGTGTCATTTCAATATGAATAGAATAACAGAAGTCGTTCAATGATAGTGATATGGGTTGTATGGATCATTTCTATAACTAACCGCGTGGAAAGAGAGTGGGATATCTGATAGGAATAGTGTGTGCAATGACCCATATGACCCATATGACCCATATGACCCATAAGCACACACAGTAGATGTCTGGATCTTTGCGGTCCACTGAGAATTGAAGGAAAGGAGGGAGATCCGGGATGGTAAAGGAGGGAGGAAAACCATGTTTGCCACGGATCGCCAACTTATCATCAAAACCATCATTATTGATATAGACGATTTCGGTAACCAAAACTGTAGCATGGCAATACCAGAATCCGTGGAGAGGCCAGCAACAAGAATGCGACCTGACTGATCTAAGAGATTGGACTCGAGAATGAACCTGACGTTCGCGGGTAATATAACCTTCAGAGCGAAAGGAGGTGTGGCGAGGCTCGACCGCCGGAGGCGGCTCCCCACCCTGGAAGGAGCTGCTGGAGGCAGAGAGCCGAGTACAACGAACGCAGGAGGTTTCAAGATGTTTTAATGATGTTTAATGGGAGAAATGTCAAGTTGGTGCGTGCTTCATGGTTATGAGGCGTAGTATTGCAAACTCAGGTCGGCCAAAACCCCGGTTTTTATCTGATGAACAAGAGGTTCCATCTATCTCATTTGTAGAGGGGCAGGCCGGAAGCATCCACATCAATGGTCTGCAACGTGCCGGTCTCATCCTCGGTAACATATATTTTCTTCTGGGCATCGGCAGCGAATGCAATGTTCGTCGGCATGCTGCCTTTTGTCGGTATATGCCTGATGATTGAGCCGTCTCTTCCAAGTACTGTTATCGTACCTGCTCCGTAAACCGCGATAAAAAGCTGACCGTTGGCGCAGAACTTCATGCCGTCCGGACCGTTTAATGCTTTTGGACGCTCCTTGTCAAAGACGTTGCCAAAGAATTCACGCTTCGGCGTTATTTTACCGTCTATCCACCGGTAACGGTAGATATTTCCGGTAAACATCTCGTTCACATAGAGGTTGTTGTCAGGCCCGAAGGCAATGCCATTCGCAAATTTAAGTCCTGAATCGATCTCCTCGATATTCTTTGTGTGAAGATCAATCCTGAAGACCCTGCCGTCTGTTTTGATGTCCATATAATCGGAGCGGATACTCCCGTTCTGGACAAGGTCAGAGAATCTGACACCGGAATCGGTCATATATAATGCGCCGTCTGGTCCAAAGGCCAGATCATTGGGAAAGAGGAAGGGAGTTCCTTTATAATCCTCCAGAAAAATTTCTTTCTTCCCGTCTTTGGTAAGTTTTATCAAAGAGGGAGGATTCTCCGATTCCGCAACCCAAATAATGCCGTTTTTATCCACGGCAAGCCCGTTTGGTCTTCCTGTCTTGGCAATAATGCGCTGAGTCTTGCCGTCAGCGCTGATATGAGTTATCGATTGCTTGTCCTGACCCATTTCAGCAACTATCAAGCTTCCGTCTGGAAGAATAACCGGGGCCTCAGGTTCACTCAGATTTCCTGAAAAAACGCTCGTAGCTTTTCCAGGCGCTCTTCTATCAAAACTGGCTGTTGCAGCAAGAAGAATTATAGAATAGAGGAATATCAATTCCTTTTTCATGTCACTCTCCTTTTCGGTAATCTGATATAAAGGTTGAGGGCCTATAGCCACGCTCTTCAATTTATAGTCTTCAACGCAATTTTCTAAACCCAAATTCAATTCTATTCCGTCATAGTTGGGCCCTATGCATCTTGCTTTTAGCTGCAACTATCTCATCTTTACTTAAGATTGTTGTGTTGGGGACTATAATTATAGTAGGGGAAAGTGTATGATTTTAACTGCTCCTGTCAATCACACTTATCTACACCCCCCAATCCGCGGAGCAATATCTCCGAGTTTTTTGCCGATGGGATTCAATTGCGGCTGTCCTCAGAAGTAGACTCGTATGAGGGAGACTGATGCAAGCTTGCGACCATGGGCTAAATTTAGAGCGAGGTCGAATTGGGGGATCGCTGAGAAGCAGAAATCGGGCACGAGAATTTGCGGGAGAACTTGCTGGAGAATGAACCTGAGATTTCGCGGTAATATCACCTTCGCAAACGCACGGAAGTGGTCGCGAGGTTCGCGGCTGGAGCACCGCCCTCACCCAGAGGGGCGGTGCGGAAGCTAGAACCGAGCACTGACGAACGCGGGAGGTTTCAAGATGTTTCAATGATGTTTGATAAGAGAAATATCAAGTGGTGCTCTACAAAACACAATCCAGTTGGAATGGGTCTTTTTGCCGCTGTTACCATACTCGACAACTCTTTATCGGCAGACTACCAGAATTTGATCTCTCCATCATAGATCTGAGCGCCTAAACTTGTTGCTTCCTCTACTGCTGTAAGATCTTTCATCAGGAAGATCCTCTCCGTCGCTGTCTCTTTGGTGGCTACCGAGTTCTTGAGGATCTGGGCATACTTGGCGAACCTGGGGAGCTTGACCACGAAGCCACGCAGGTCCTCCACCAACTCGTAGTCGAAGCCGTTTCTCTCCAGGATCTTAAGGGCGTTGTTCCTATCGGCTATGGTCTTGAACTCGAAGCGATAGCTTTCCTGGTTGTAATGGCTCAGTAGCGCCTTGAAGATCTCCTTATCCTCAAAGAATTGCTTGAATAGCCAGAGCTTGCCGACCTTGAAGACGATAATGTGCTTGTGACGCTCTTTAACATCAAAGGTGTTGGCTCTCATGTCTTGGCTTTAATATGTTGAGCCAAGCTCATTAAATCCTTTGTTACGTAATTTTCGGTAGACTACCGAAAATGAGTTGTTGAACATGAAAACCAACATCTTCCGACGTTGCTCGTCTGGATGGCATTTACAGAGCGCCAATCGAATGCACTCAGCTTGGTTCTTGCCAACTAATGTGATTCATGAAAGCCAATCAACTCGTTGAAGGCAGCGTGACATATTTTCTGTAATTTGATAATAAGAAGGATTATAGGTCCTGTATCCCACCATGTCTTGGGAAACCGGAGGGAACAGGACCATGATACCTACCGATCTCATGGAAGATTACCTTAT
>Ga0208196_1004349_pt1 | contig 11071 bp, 9 predicted proteins | sample AD_JPNNA7_MetaG_FD_184443 | JGI IMG/M metagenome (GOLD analysis project Ga0208196, IMG submission 184443) | Active sludge microbial communities of municipal wastewater-treating anaerobic digesters from Japan - AD_JPNNA7_MetaG (SPAdes) (version 2) | ecosystem: Engineered > Bioreactor > Anaerobic >...
AACGCCTACACCCACAAGTGGTGACCACAGCGGAGTATCTGGCGGCCCATGGGGAATTGCTACTCACCCCCACGCTGCGCGCGCAACTGGCTCACATCAGCCTCTCCACCGTGCGCCGCCACCGCCCACCGGGCCACGACGACGTGCCGCCAGGCTCACGCTTCGGTAGCATTATCATTTTAGAGAACACCTCTACTTCGGTAACGTTATCATTTGATTTGACACAGCGTTTCCAGCAATGTGACTAAAGTCCGCGCCTGGGCCTGGCGGGAGTAATGGGCTTCCACAAAAGTCCGGCCGTTTTCGCCGAGGCGCCGGCAGGCGACGGGATCATTCGCCAGCTGCCTGATGGCTTCCGCCAGCGCTTCGGCATCCTCCGGCGGGGAGTAGACGCCTCCCCGGGCCTGTTCCAGGACGGCGCGCGCCTCGCCCTCAACGCTCAGCAGCACCGGGCAGGCGCAGGCCCACGCATCGAAGAGCTTGGAGGGAAGGGCCCCTTTGAAGAGCTCCAGGCGGCGCAGGGGGATGAGCGCCACATTCGCCGCCGAGAGGTACGCGGGGATCGCCTCGCGCGGTTGGGCTTCGAGCAGGGTGACGTTGGGGAGCTGCAGCTGGGCCTTCAGCGCCTGCAGGTCGGCCTTGCGCGGCCCTTCACCGATGAAAAGGAAGTGAAGGGTGGGTTCGGCGCGCAGGCGGTCGGCGGCGAGCAGCGCCGTCTCCAATCCCTGGGCGATGCCATGTATGCCGGCGTACACGATCAGGAATTTGTCCTCCAGTCCCAGCGCGGCGCGAATCTGTTGCCCGGCTTGAGGCTGCGGCTGAAAGAGCTCGGTGTTCGCGCCGTTGGGGATGAGGGCGAGTTTGGCGGCGGGGATGCCGCGTTCGATCAGCCGGGCGCGCATCCCTGCGGTGACGACGACGATGCGCCGCGCGCGACGATAACAGGCTTCTTCGAGGGCGGTGGCCCAGCGGATGAAGCGCGGATTATGGAGCTCGCCCAACGCCACGGCGGATTCGGGCCAGAGGTCGCGCACCTCGAAGACGAGGGGAGTGCGGCGCAAGCGACTCAGGACCAGGGCGGCGCCTCCAACGAAGAGCGGCGGCGAGGTGGCGTAGATGACGTCGTAGCGTCCGCGCGCCAGGAGCAGTCCCGCCAGTACGGCGTTGAGCATGTAGCTCAGATAGAACGTCATGCGGGTTTTGAAGGTCTTGGCCGGCGCGGTCTTGACCCAGACGCGGATGACGTCAATGCCGTCGAGGGATTCCCGTGCGATCAGACGCCCCCGGTACTCAGGGCGGATGATGCCTTCGGGGTGATTGGGCACCTCGGTGAGCATCGTCACCTGGTGGCCGGCGCGGAGCAGGCCCTGGGCCATTTCGTAGGCGCGGGTCTGGGTCGCGCCGACTTCAGGCGGAAAGTATTGGGAAAGGTAGAGAATGCGCATAAGGTTGGCTCACGGATTTTCTTCAGATAAAAAAAAATGTGAAGTCGCGCACGGCAGCGCGGATGCGGTCGGGGTCGGCGCCCACGAGGACGTTCCATCCTGTATCGAGCGTTTCCACCCACTCGGTCTCATCCCGCAAAGTGACGCAGGGGACGCCGGCCATGTAGGCCTCTTTCTGCACGCCCCCGGAATCGGTGAGAATGAGTCGGGCGCGGCGTTCGAGCAGGAGCATGTCGAGATAGCCCACCGGGGGGATGATTTTCAGGTTTTGGATTTTGGATTTTGGAGCAAGCGCATGGAGCTCGATCCGCTGCCGGGTGCGGGGGTGCAGGGGCAAGACCACGGGCAAGGGGAGTTCTGCCAGCGTGTCGAGCAGGGTTTGCAGCTGCGCCGGATCATCGGTGTTGGCGGGGCGATGGAGGGTGGCCAGATAATACGTTTGCGGTTGCAGGCCCAGGGCGTCCAGGATGGTAGAGCGCTGTTCGGCCAGGGCGGTGTTGTAGAGGAAGGCGTCCAGCATCACGTCACCGGTGAGATGGACGCCGCGTGTGATCCCCTCGCGCGCGAGCAGGTCCACGGCGTGCCGGGTGGGGCAGAAGAGCAGGTCGGCGGCGTGATCGGTGAGGACACGGTTGTGCTCTTCGGGCATGGCGCGGTTGAAGCTGCGCAGGCCCGCTTCAACGTGCGCCACGGGGATGTGGAGTTTCACCGCCGCGAGCGCCCCCGCGAGCGTGGAGTTGGTGTCGCCATAGACCAGCACCCGGTCCGGGCGCTCGCTGAGCAGCACTTCTTCGATGGCAATGAGCATCTCGCCAGTTTGTTTGCCGTGTGAGCCAGAGCCGATGCCGAGGTTGTAGTCGGGTTCGGGGAGCGCGAGCTCCTCGAAAAAGACGGCGGACATGCCGTAATCGTAGTGCTGGCCCGTGTGGACGAGGAGCTCGCGGGCGGTGCGGCGCAGGGCGCGGCTCACGGGCGCGGCTTTGATGAATTGCGGGCGCGCGCCGACGATGGTGAGGATGGTTAGCATGGGGTGGCCTCCAACAATTGCAGATAGAAATCGAGTAATTTGGGGCGTTCCGTTTCCCAGGTGTAGTGCGTGAGTACCATGGCGCGTCCGCGCGCGCCCATGGCGCGTCTCATGTCGGGGGCGGAACGCAGCTCTTGAATCGCTGCGGCGAAGGAGTCGGGGGTATTTTCCACGATGATCCCGCAAGTGCTTTCTTCGATGAAGGGGCGGGTGTAGGTGTAATCCACGCTGATGAGGGGCAGGCCGCACAGCAGATATTCGAAGAGTTTGGTCGAGAGCGCCGGGCGGGTGTATTGCCGGGTGGGTTGGCCCGGAATGAGCCCAATGTCGGCATTGACGAGATAGTGTTTGAGTTGGTCGTGGGGGATCGCTCCCAGCCAGCGGATGCGTTCTTCCAGGCCATGGGCCGCGGCGAAGGTCTGTATCTCACGGAGGTAATCCGCCGAGGTCGCCGGCCCGATGAGAAACAGGGTGACATCTGTGACGCCGTTGGTATCCAGCTGCTGGAGGGCCTGCAGCAACGTTTGGATGCCGCGTTGCGGCAGGAGCAGCCCCACGTAGATCAGCCGCAGCCCTGGCACATTCAGCGCCGGGTGGGGGTGAGCGTCTTCGAAGATTTCGGTAGCAGGCAGATTGCGGAGCACGGTGATCGGCCCTTTGAAGCGCGGATAGAGCTCCCGCTGTCCTTCCACTGCCAGAAGCAGTCCGTCAACGCCGCGTACCAGCCATTGTTCGAACCTTCCCGCGATCCGCGCGACCAGGGGACGCAGGCGGTGGGGAATCCAATGCTTGGCGGCGATGGCGTCCACAAAATATTCGTGCACATCGTAGATGATTTTCACGCGCCGTCCCCACAGCAGGCGGAAGCAGGGGACGAGCAGCAGCAGTTCGGGGTCATGGAAGTGAATGACAGCGGGATGCAGGCGCCGCGTTTCGCGCAACAATTGCCTCCAGATCAGCGGACGCTGCCAGCGATGGCGGACGTGCGAGACGCCGATAACGCTGACGCCGTCGCGTTCCTCCCGGCGGAAAGCTGCCGGGGCGAGCAAGGTGACCTGGTAGCCGGCGGCCGCTAAGGCGCGCGCCTCGCGGTGAAAGATGCGCACGTCAAAGGGCGTGTGGACGGCGGTGAGAAGGGCGATGTGAATCATGAGCATCTACTTGGATTGGCGGTCAATACATAGTGTGGAATGTTGTATTTGCATTAGTCTTATCTCTAATTATAAAAGTTTGCCTTGGCCCAAGATTGTAGAATAGCTTTCCAATAGCTGCTTCACAATGACATCTTTCCCAAACCGTTGCTTGATTAGCGCGCGAATCTTGAAAGCGCGGTGAGCAAATTGTGACTGGCGGATTACCATGGTACTCAACGTTTCCGCGAGAGTCTTGACATCCCCTGGCGGAACAAGGAAGCCGACTTCAGGAGTCACAAAATCTTCCGGCCCCCCACAGCGTGTGACAATGACTGGTAATCCTGTTGCCATTGCTTCTATTATTGCGATTCCAAAAGTTTCTACATAGCTAGGCAAGACGAAAGCGTTTGCATGCCAAAGTGTTTCTCTCACCTGCTCACGATTAAGTGCTCCCAGGAAGGTGACTTGGGGAGCAATCCCTAAATCTCTAGTTAGTTGCTTGAGCGGCTGAAGTTCAGCGCCGGTGCCGCCAATTTCGAGTGTTACCGCGTTTTTTCCTTTGAAAGCCATCGCAAACGCACGCAGTAGCACATCTATCCCCTTGTTTGCATTTAACATTGCGATGCTCACAAATCGAAAGCCCCTCGTGTTTGATGACTGGGGGGGAGTGAAAAATTCGGTGTCGACCATATTGGGAATTATGTGGATGGGGCGATTTCCTACATAAGGCTTCAGGTATTTGATGAGCGATGAACTTACTGCGGTGATGCAAGATGCGTTTCTCAAGGAGGATTTGACCATAGTTCTTTCCCAGGTTGCCATTATGTGCCGGGCAAAGCTACTAGAGTGTTCGGAGAGAATATATGGGAGGTGGTGAGCTTGTGAAATCCGTTCGGCTGCAATTCCAGCCCAGAGTGTACTGTATGCATGAATAAGATCGGGTTTACCAAATTCGGCAATATATTTTTGGGCCAGTTTACTTGCTAGCCGGGTCCAAAGCCAGACGCGTAAGCGTCGACCTAGTGGATTCCAAGCGTGAATTCGAAAGGTGGGAATCCCCCTTTCAACTTCATAAGTGCATTGGAAATGATTTGCTTTTAAGGCGCCTGCATTTAGTTCCCGCCATCGGCGCAGGTCAGGATAAATCACACCTACATGCACGCCAACCTCATGTAGAGCTGATATTTCCTGCTGAAAAAAAATTCCCCGCAAATCATTGTGGGAAGTGGGATACCAGGATGGAATAAATAGGACATGGGGGAGGGCTAAGTTTTGCATACTTGTTACCTTGAAATATTCGTGGGTGCTCTCCACTGCTCTAAAATCTGTGCCACTTGTTGCGCACGGATGTCCCATGTGTGTTGGTGACGCACTCTTTCAGCCCGCATCCGTTTTTCAGCGAGGGCTTCGGGGTGCATGCGCAGGTATGAAAGGAGGTCGCAGAATTCCTCCGTGCTTGATACTGTCCAGCCAATATTCTCTTGCTGAATGAAATCTCCCATTTCACTGCCTGTAGTTGCGATGACGGGCAACCCGTGCCCTAAAGCCTCAAACAATTTGACTGGCATGGCAAACTTCATGTACGGATTCATTTTCCAGAACATGCAGGCGATATCTGCGGTGGCATAATGCGATTCTAGTTGCGCTCCATACTCGTGGATGACCTGGATCTTGGATGTCGGCAGGGCTTCATAATAGGAGTGCATTTTGTGCCATTCCTCCGCCCTGCAGCAAAGAGTCAAATGAATGCCTGTGACCGTTTTGAGCGCTTCAAATGTGGGCTGAAGATCATACAACGGCGGAGTGATACCACCTACATAAAAAAGTCTTAGAGGAGATGCGGAGGGTTCAGGATGCTTGGGTACTTGCGCAATGTTACAACCTGGATAAAGCGCTCGGGTGTATTTGAATGGCCACGATGTTGGCAGTGCTGAGTGCATCGCTAGAGATGGGAGAAATAGGCAGTCTACCCAGTGACGATAATTCAGCCAATCAAACCAGTAAAGGGGGAGTTTTACATAGCGTTTGAGCTGGGGTTGATTTTTATATTGTGGAAAACGCCAGTGGACATCGCCGTAAAACAAGCCAATCGTGATACCTTGTCGTTTACACCATCTGAAAAAAGCAAAATCCAGAAAAGGCTGGCGAATATTCTGTGACGATAAGGAAGGAACAGTTGGTGACCATGCATACAAAAAGTGCAGTTGGCGACCGGTATGTACTTCAGCGCAGATTCGTTGAATGGCTTGCCGGCGATCATTTGTCTTCCCACTAATTAGCGTTACTTCAAAATCATTGCGTTGAAACGCTTTATACATTTGTGTAAGATGAACCTGGCTCCCGGCGTTTTCTTCATGGATATGGAAAGGATAATGATAAGCCATCCATCTGGAATGTGTATTTGAACCGCACGTGTAATTTGCGCCCATGTTGCTATTCTTTTAATGCTTTTACCAGCAAAGGAATCATCTCTAGCATAAAATGGTGCTCTAATGCTACCAATATTCCACTGTACGTGAGCCAAAAAACAACACTTTTGCCTGCGCCTATGATCCAGTCACTGGTTATAGAAGCTAGGCCTCTCCCCATGAGATGCCCGGCTCCTAAAGCGGTGACCAAAGCTACAGTCGGAGGCCCAAAGAGCCGCCATAGAGAAAAATCAACATAATGTTTCGCTTTCCATAGAAACAAAACAATTCCTATAACGAGCATGATATTGACTGCCAGAGCCACACCTTCGATATTCCATCGCGGTCCCAACAAAAACAAGCCGCTTAGCATCACCAGAAGTTGCAATATACGTGTGCGGGCTACTTCACGAGGTTTCCCGATTGCAATAAGCAAATCTGCAATCGTTAGTTTGAAAGGATCGAGCAAGGTGTAAACCAACATCAAACGAAATGTGGACAACATTGGCAGCCATTTATTTCCCAGGACAAGGCTGATAAATTCTGGCGCTATGAGGGATAGCCAACCACCAAGCAAGAAACCGCTACGAATGAGGATAGCGTTAAAGCGAAAGAAGGCTTGTGAGCGTCGCAATCTGTCATCCTTCAGCTCTGCATAAGCACCTCCTGCAACTAGGTTTAGAGGAACAGCCAGGATTTTCCGCGGATAAGTGGCCAACGTGTATGCTCGAGAATAGAAGCCTGCAGCGGTTTTCCCTAAAAAAGCGCCGGTCCACAGATCGTCTACCTGATCGAGGGCTCGCAAAAGCAGCTCTGAGAGAGCTTGCTGACTGCCAAAGTTCAAGAGATGATGTATTACATTGCTTGTCCAGGCCAATCTTGGCTTCCAAACGGGTTTCCACCCATAAAAAGCCCCTAGAGTCAAGAGCATCCCAACAATGTCTGTTGACAACAACACCCAGACGCTACTGTGGTGAAGAGCCAGGGTTACAGCTACGAGTGATCCTAATATCACGTCACTTATTTGAAGAAGTGCTAGCCGTTTATGGACAACTCGGCGTGCGAGAATCAACCGTGGCGGTTGGGTCACCTGTGTGACAGCTGTGGCTAATCCTAATACGATTAAGACAGGATGCAGCGGCGTTTCTGCGAAATGCAGAGTGTAAATTAGCAAGAGTAACAACCATGCGGAGGTAAATATCAATTGCAGTGAAAGGTAGTTGGCTGCAGCCAGATCCTCATTCTCGGTTTCGGGGGCTCTGAACATGAATGCCCAACCTAACCCGAAGAAAGCCGGAACTGAGCTGAGGCTGACAATCGCACTTCCGAAGGCATAAATGCCAAAAACATCTACTGGCAATAGACGGGCTAGAATGATTGAACGGGCCAGTCCTACTATCAATATGATAATATTCGCACCAATATTCCAGGAAAGAGAGCGGATACTGCGCTGGGTAAGACTTGCAGGCAGCGGTCTTGTGGAGGGAGAATATTTAGATGCTGGAATGTTGTGTGGCTCTTCCAACACGCAGAAGTGCTCCTGGACTCAAAACGTCATCATTCACTTCCTTCCGCCCATCCACCACGGTGAGGGGCAACCGTTTCCACTCCAGCTGCCGGTACGCGCGATGCGCCACCATCAGCACCGCCGCGTCGCAGCCCTGCGCCAGCGCATAGACATCCCCCTGATACCCTGGCACGTACGGATCGTGGATCACCGCCTCGGCGCCCCGCTCGCGCAACCGTTCGACCAACACCGCGCTGGGACTGTTGCGCGTGTCGTCGGAGTCCTCCAGGTACGCATAGCCCAGCACCAGCACCCGCGCCCCCGCGAGAGGACGTCCCGCCTCTGCCAGCGCCTCTTCCAGCAGCTCGACCATGTGCAGCGGCATGGAGTCGTTCACTGCGCGCGCCGCCGGAATCAGCCGGATGGGAACGCCCTGCTGCTGCGCCTCGTAGACCAGCAGCCACGGGTCTTTGGGGATGCAATGTCCGCCCACACCCGCCCCCGGCAGGTGCATGGCCCGCCCCGGCGATTTGTTGACCAGCTCCCGCACGCGCCACACATCTCCGCCGACCGCCTCGCAGATGAGCGCGACCTCATTGGCGAAGGCGATGTTCACGTCGCGGTAAGCGTTCTCCGCCGTCTTGACCAGCTCCGCCGTGACGCAATCCGTCGGATCCAGATCGGCCTGCACCACCTGACGGTACAGCGCGAGCATGGCCTGCGCCGTCTCCGGCGTCTCCCCGCCGCAGACGCGACTCACGCCGCGCAGGTTCGCCAACAACTTCCCCGGCATCACCCGCTCCGGGCAATGGCCCAGATAGAAGCCCGCATTCACGGGCCGGCCCGAGGTCTCCTCCAACAGCGGCTTGACCAGTCTCGCCATGGTCCCCGGCGCGATCGTGGATTCCACGATGACCAATGCGCCATCCTTGAGCACTGGTCCCAGCGCGCGCAGGGCGTTTTGCAGCGCCGCATACCGCGGGATATGCTGCTCGTCTACTGGCGTTTCCACGCAGATCAGAAGGCCATCGCATTCGGCAAGCGCGGCATACTCGGTGGTGGCGCGCAAGCGACCGGCGCCAATCACCGCTGCCAGTAGCTCCGCCAGCCCCGGCTCGTCGCCCTCGATGGGCGAGAGGCCGGCGTTGATCTGCGCCACGCGCTCGGCCTGAATGTCCACCCCGATCACATCGAAGCCTGCCTCGGCAAACAGGCACGCTACCGGCAGGCCTACATACCCCAATCCAATGATCGCCAGTTTTGCAGTCTTGTCAGCGATCTTTTCCTGCAAGGCATTCAATGACATGGGCGTCGTCACCTTCATTTTCGCATTTGCCGATTCGCTACAGCTTCACACTATCGGCGTAGCTGTAGACCTCGATCCCCAGCTTTTGTGCGATCTCTTGGGCCTTGGGATCTACCATGGGTGAGATGACCAGCTTGCGGTCGGCTTTGCGATCATGATGTTTTTCATAGAACGCCACCTTGCGCTCGAAGGCATACATGTCGGACTTGCTCATCGAGGATTTGATCTCGCACAGAATCAAGGTGCCGTTGAAGATAATCAGGTCCAGCTCAACCTGGTCGGGATGCCCGAAGACCTCGCCGGCATCGTCGTACTCAGTGACGTTGAGAACCTCGACGCCGAAAGAGCGCTCCAGAATCCCCTTCAAGCCGTTGCGGAAGGATTGCTCGGCCTGCATTCCCCACCGCGCCCCGAGTGCGCCAATGCCCTGGTCGTGTTTCCTGGCTTGTGCCTCGATGGTGTCCAGGATGCGATCCAGGCGCGCAGTATTCTCTTCCCACTTGCGCTCCTGCTCTTCCCATTTGCGGCTCTGCTCTTCCCGCATGATCCGCAACTCTTGTTGATTGGCCTCCCATTTGCGGTTTTGCTCTTCCCACTTGCGCTCTTGCTCTTCCCGCATGACCCGCAACTCTTGTTGATTGGCCTCCCACTTGCGGTTTTGCTCTTCCCACTTGCGCTCTTGCTCTTCCCGCATGGCCCGCAACTCTTGTTGGTTGGCTTCCCACTTGCGTGTATTCTCTTCCCGGTCGCGGCGTAACTCATCCAATAGCCGATCGAAGCGACTCTCGGTCTCCACTTTATCTGCGTATTGCTCTTGCATCAGACTCCGTACCCATTCGCGGAATTCACGGTCCTGCCGCAAAACCAGCGGCAACTCCTGCCGAATCAACTGTCGGATCTGGTTATTTTCCATGGCGAACCTCCTTTAGCCATTAACAGCCATCAACATGTACGACCTGGCGCGTCTCTCCCGATTCTACCAGCGCCAGCGCCAGGCGCAACGCTGTGACGCCATCCTTGCCGCTCACCGGGACTGGCTGATTCTCTATCACCGCCGTCGCAAACGCCTCCAGCTCCGCCTTGAGTGGCTCGTACCGCGCGATGGGATAGCGCACCATCCGCCCTTCGCTTACCCCCTTGAGCAGGCTCAGGTGCCCCCACTCCGTGCTGCTGGCGTCAGCGTTCTCGTAGAAGTACAGATCCTGCGTCAGGTCATCGGCGCGAAACATGCCCCGTTCCCCAAGCACCACCACCTCGCGCACCTTCTGCGGCGTCAGCCAGTTGATCTCCAACAGGCCGGCGCTGCCGTGGCGAAACCGCACCATCCCCAGCACCAGGTCTTCATGCGCGGTGTGAATTTGCTGCTCCGTCTCGGCAAAGACATGCACGATTTCATCGCCCGTGATGAACCGCATCACATCCAAATCATGCGGCGCCAGATCCACCACCACCCCCACGTCCCGAATCCGCGCCGGAAAAGGCCCCACGCGCCGGCAGGCGATCTGGAAAATGCGCCCCAGTTCCCCTGCATTGAGATGCTGCTTGAGCGCCTGGATCACCGGGCTGAAGCGCACGATGTGCCCTACCATCAGGTTGCGGTCGAGCGCCGCCGCGCGCGCGATCAAGGCCATTCCATCGGCCACCGTGGCGGCGATGGGCTTTTCCACCAGCACGTGACACCCCGCTTCCAGCGCGGCAAGGGCTACGGCATAATGCTCCTGCGTCGGCACAGCAACTGTCACGAGGTCTGGCCGCTCGCGCTCCAGCAGCTCCCGATAATCGCTGTACGCCGGGACGCCGTACTTCCCGCCGATGCGCTGTGCCGTCTCCGGGGCCGCATCCGCCACACCTACAAGCGTCGTCTGCTTGAGTTCCGTATACACCCGGGCATGATGCTGCCCCATCGAACCGACACCGATCACAGCGGCGCGAAGTTCAGTCTTGGGATTCATGGCTTGGGTCCTCACTTAATTTTCTCCCCACCTGTGCTATCACCGTTTGGGCCACCGTCAGCGCGCGAGCCGCTTGCTCTTCGGTGTAGAGGTCGTGGGGAATCCCATCCGGCAGGCCGTTGGGGTAGCGGGTAGGGATGTAATACTGATCCAGCTGCCGGCAACCATCCAGCAGAAGGCCAAAATCGGGATCGTATTCCGCACAACGTTGCACCAATTGGTGGGTCGCATGGCCGATGACAGGACGTTCACCCTGGGCATAGAGATAGGCCTTGAGCGCTTTCTCGGTCGCC
>Ga0208196_1004350_pt1 | contig 11070 bp, 10 predicted proteins | sample AD_JPNNA7_MetaG_FD_184443 | JGI IMG/M metagenome (GOLD analysis project Ga0208196, IMG submission 184443) | Active sludge microbial communities of municipal wastewater-treating anaerobic digesters from Japan - AD_JPNNA7_MetaG (SPAdes) (version 2) | ecosystem: Engineered > Bioreactor > Anaerobic...
CGGATACAAGGGCCTATGATGGGACGCTTTATGCATGCAACAGGGTTTGCAACTTTATGGATTTTCCAATTGCAACTTTATGGATTTTTGTTTTGCAACTTTCTCCATTTTTTGTTTGCAACAAATAATCTTTTTAAAGGCTTTCAACCTCGTTTTAACCAATTTACTTTTCCTGCTAAACCACCCCGCTCTTGAAGGTTGCTTATAATACGTTTGCTTTCTCTTGTCAATTTCCCGCCATTCACGCTAAAGTTCAAATCGTAATCATCAAAAGTAATACTTTTAAAATTCATTTAGTTGTAGGTGTACGCGAGTGGTCAACAACGCGATTTTTCTAAAAAATACGCATCAGCCGGATGAACCGGAAATGTGATGTATGAAGACACTCATCTCGAATTCAACGGTTCTATGACGGGAGTGAGAAGAGGGCTTTTTGGCTCTTCAAATTTTGAAGTGTAATGCTGCGGCATGAGCATTAGCCCCTAATTAGATTTACACTTATAAAAACCTGTTTAGTATACGAAGAACCCAGAGCCACAACGACACAACGATCCCAAGCTTTATGTCCGACTTCAAAAAAGTGCGAGAGATTGTTGGAACTAACAACGATGATATAAATATCACTAGCTGGTACAAAAAAGGAAACTTACAGATCTGAAGATGCGATGCCTTCTGTCAAGGAGTGTCTCCGGAATTTTCTAATTTTGCCGCAAAAAAGCGGGGGGGACTTCCCCCGCCTTTTTGTCGAGTGCCATAGATGGTGAGTGCCTGCCACTCTGTCGATGGCATCAATTGCTTACAGAGTTATATCAAGCAGCCGCTATTTCTTATCCTCAAAAAAATCTTCGACTTTTTTAAAATTTTCGTCTACGAGGTTTTTGCAGTCATTGCAGCCTTTTTTATAGTCGTCCATCCAATCGCTGATCGCTTTCTTTCCCTCCCCGGGAAACATCGGCGTGTTCTGCCAGAATTTATTAACCAATCGCTCAATCTGCCCCTGCAAAGTCTGCATGGCTAGAAAATTGTGATCAAAAGCTGTCTTGTTAAATTCAATCATCTGCTTAGCGATTCGTTTCGGATCCATGGCTGCCTCCTTTCTGAGTGAAAACAGATCTTGTGCTATGTTTTCTTCTCTTTTGACATTTCCTGCCCTCCGAATTTGGAAACATATTCAAGCACTTTCCGGTAGCCGTCATCTGTTGCCGCCTTGAAATCGTCACGTCCTTTCTTATAGCCGGTAATCCATGTATTGATGGCTTTTTTCCCTTCCTCATGGATCCAAGGTGACTTTTCCATGAAATTCAAAATGTGTTTTTCCATCTGATCCTGTAGTGAGCTCATCACGGCAAAACTATTGTCAAATGCGGTTTTGTTAAATTCGATCATCTGTTTAGCTATTTGTTTTTGATCCATGGCCTTTGCCCCCTTTCTGGCTCCAGTTGCCTTTGCAATATGGTTTGTGGAATTGGTTAGGAAAGTGACTGACTATTCAAACTGAGTCTGATTTAGCATAACAGATAAAATCCGATTGTAAAGCTAATTCGTTGTCAAATGTTGCCAGCAAACAAAAGTCCCACTAACAACATATAATCTGCGGTTTAAATACGCTTATGGAAATAACTGACTTGCAGATTAAATGGCTGACAGAAATGATAAACATGATTTTATTGTCCGCATTTAAAATTCGTTAAAATGATGCAGATTTTACAGACTGTAATACTGGGAGCATCTTACTACCAAAGCCCACCTGTGGGATGTCCCGGCTTGTACCGGTCATCCGCTTAATCCCGCCTTACGGGGCCTCCAGCGCGGGCTTCTCTATTTTCATGGTTTGGATTGTATAAAAGAGCTTGAGTTTTCAGTCTGACTTCCGGAAAAGCCTTCCAGAGAGATTCCGGGTTATATTAGACTTTCAATCCTTGCACCGCCAGAGCCACAGTAGGGCATAGCAATAGGAGAGTGGTTTGGCTGAAAATCAACATAAGTGGGGAAAGAGTGGGGAGAAAAAACTCAAAGGCCTAAAAAGGGTTTAAGCAAAAACGCCTAAACCCTTGATTCTAATGGTGGGTCAGGGCAGAATTGAACTGCCGACACTCGGATTTTCAGTCCGATGCTCTACCGACTGAGCTACCGACCCTTTTTGCTGGTTTGACCTGCCAAAGGCTGGAAACGTCTATAAAATCCCCCTTCCTTTGTCAAGGTATTTTTTGGCCGTCTCCGTCTGCATCGTCAGCGCCGGGAGAAGCGGGCGGCGTCTGTGCCTGCGCCGATACAATGTCTGTTGACAAGCGGCCAGCCGCAGGAGAGACCCCTAAAGAAGACACCTCTTCTGAAACGGTAATCCCCGCGTCTTCGTTACCGGCATGACGGATAATCACTACCGTGCCGGCTATTTTATCGTGCCAGCCCTGTTTTCTTTTGTCAAAGCCGATCCAGATGAAGCCCAGACAAAAAACAAGGCTCGATACCAGATAGCCCACCGAGCGCAAAAAGGCGGTCCCGTATGACACGGGCGTCCCCTGTGCGGAAATTACCTGCAATCCCATCACCGACTTGCCGGGTGTGCGCCCGGTTGAGCCGTGAAAATGGGTGAAATAGGCAATATTCAGGATAATTGAAAATACCCAGATGGGTGCCAATAGTGCTCCCACCCACGCGGGATCAAGCATGTTTGTCATCAGCCGGGAGCCGTCATTGGAGAGAGCTCCGGCGATAAACGCGACAGTGGCGATAATCATGAAGAACGTGAAAATCACACTAATGATGAACCCGTCAATCATATAGGCCACAAAGCGCCTCCAGAATCCGGCAAAGCGGTAAGTCGTCATCAAGCATCCCTTTTAGTGTGTTGACTGAATATGCCCTTTTCGTATTGAATAATGGCCAGAATCGCCAATGCGGCCGTCTCTACTTTTAAAATCTGCCTGCCCAAAGTTATCGGCGCAAAACCTGCTTCCGAGGCTTTGGCTACCTCATCATGCGAAAGCCCTCCCTCCGGTCCAACGACAATAAAATAACGCGCGACGAAATCAAGCGCCGGGTCGTTCAGAGCGTCGCGGATGGTTCTGTGCTGCTCTTCCTCCCAGAAAATCATTTTCCGCGAGGACGGCTCAGCCAGCGACAGCATTTCCTCAAAAGACAACAAAGACCCGACATGAGCCACGGATGCCGAACCGGTGCAGCGGGAGGCTTCAGTGGCGATTTTTTGCCATCTGGCAACTTTGGCCGAAGCTTTTTCTCCCGTCGGCCGGCTGACTGAGCGCGATGCCGTAAAGGGAATAATCACATCCGCACCCAATTCGGCCGCCCCTTTGACGATCATATCCATTTTGGTTCCTTTGGGTACGGCCTGGGCCAACGTGACGCTGATTTGCTTCTTTCTCTGCGGGAGCGCCCCCTGAAGCATCAGATGCACGGCTCGGGACGTGTAGCTTTCAATGCGCGCCTCATAAGAGTGGCCGAACCCGTCGAAGACGACAACCGCATCTCCGGGGCCAAGACGCAAAACTGTTTTCAGATAACGCAGGCTGTCCGCCCCCAGCTCGCAGGCAGTGGCGTCTTCCAGTGAACGGGGACTGTATATGCGGGGCAAAGCCAAAGTCAGAATCCCCTCAAGATTTCGGCACAGAAAAACACATCAGCTTTTCCCGGCCTGCCGGTCTTTTTTCAGCACGTAACAAACCCATTCTTTTTCCGTAAGCCTGTGGGCACAGACCAGTGGCTCTTTAATAAAATGCTTTTCCATGGCTGGGACATCCTGCTCAATGATGCCGGAAATAATCAGATACCCGCCGGGCGTCAGTATTTTTACCAGATGCGCTCTGAGCTTCATAAGCAGCCTGGAAGTCAGATTGGCAATGATCAGATTGCGCTTCTCGCGGATGCGCGCCGCATCTTCATTGACCACCCGCAGCCACTGGTCCACACCATTAATGACGGAATTTTCGGCGGCGATTTCCGTCGCTTTGGGGTCATTATCAACACACAGGACATCCTGCGCCCCCATTTTGGCGGCCGTAATGCCCAGAATCCCTGTGCCGCAACCGACATCGAGCACCTTCCACTGCTCAACGGACCTGTCGTTCATAATTGTGTTTTCAATCGCTTCCATACACATCCGTGTAGAAGCGTGCTGACCGGTGCCAAAAGCCATACCCGGATCGATTTCCACTACGATATCGCGGCTTGAGGGAGTGTACCTTTCCCAGGTCGGTTTGACCACAATATTTTTGCACACGCGCACCGGCTTGAAATATTTTTTCCACTGCTCACCCCAGTCAGGGTCGGAAACAACTTCCGACGTGAGCATCGGTGTCCCTGAATCGGGAAAAAACTCTTCGAGCCTTGCCAGATATTTACGCACGGCGGAAATCTGTTTTTTGTCCCCTGTACCGGACGGGAAAAAAGCCTGCACCACTTCCATGTCGCCCGGCTCCGGGAAATTACTCCCCGGCGGCAGCAGCGATTCCGAAAAAACCCCCTCGGCACCTGCCTCTTCCAGAAAATTGACCAGTGCGTCGGTCAGTTCCGCGGATGCGGTAATCTCTATTTTCAGCCATTTCTCCAGGGTTTTCTTTGCCATGTCCGTGCTTTCAATGATTGGTTTTGAAAATCTTTTTTCTTCATATCCTGTTTTTTACAATAATTCAACGACCGGTTGATTTTGTGACAATGGAATTGTTGACTTTTTTGAAATTCTATTTTAATATTCGTCATCGTTTTCAATTCATTCACGATTTCAGACACATAATTTTCCAGATCGCTTCTTGAAACAGCCGTTGCCGGGGTGCGCTGCAGAGGTCGGTTAATTTTTGATTTCTTTTTGCAGCGTATGAGTAACTAACCTTCAATAGCCTGGAAAGGAGGAATACCATGGATCAGAAGCAAATTATGAAACAAATGCTGGATTTCAATCAACGAATCTTCAACAATGCCTTTACCACTTTATCGGCACTGCAGGATCAAACGGAGTCTTTCATCTATCGCTTTATGGATAAATCGAACTTCGCCACACCCGAGAGCAAGAAAATCGTTCAGCAAATTACCGAGGCGTACCACAAGGGAAGAAGTGACTTCAAAGCCTTGATGGACGAAAATTATCGCAAAGCATATGAGTATTTCGTCCCAGTGGAGAAAAAACAGCATGCGTAAACAGCGGCGTCTTTACAACTGAACCCCGATACGTCCCCGTGCAGCAAATAATAACGGCCGGCTTTTTACCGTGCCTTATCAAAGGGCGTATGCCTGCCGGTACTGAAAAACTGCTCACCGTCACCTGACACTCAGGGCGGGGGAAGGGTATCGCCTACCCTTATTCCCGCCCTCTACCCCACAAAGATCCGCCCGACATAACCGGCCGGACATCATCCGCCACTCACCACCAGCCACAGGCAGCCCGCCGGCCGCTACGGAGAATTTTGCTGAAAAAATCCTTCCATAGCAATTTCCGAGATGGTTTTTCTTGACGACGGAAATTCGCGCTTCTGCTGGTACTCGGGCAGATCTTCCTTCCGACCCGGCCTGCCAATGGCAATCATCGCCTCGACAGTATAGCCGTCGGGCACCTGCAGCTCTTTTTGCGCCCTCTCGTAGCTGAACCCCTGCATTCCGTGCACGACCAGACCTTTCATCGAACCCTGCAGCGCGAGGCTGAGCCATGCCGCTCCCGTATCAAAAGAATGAGTGCGCGACGGCTTTCCGGAGTCAAACGTGGTTTTCGAAACAACAACCATCAGCACCGCCGCATTTTTCGCCCAGTTTTGATTTCCCTCATCCAGAAGATTGTAAAATCTTTCCCAGTGTGGTGTCTGGCGCCTGGCGTAAATAAAACGCCAGGGCTGGTTATTGTTCGATGACGGCGCCCAGCGGGCCGCCTCCAGCAATGTCCTGAGGGCCTCCTCATCAAGCCCCTCTCCGGACATGGCGCGCGGCGACCAGCGACGGATAAATATCTCATCCACAGCATTTTCCCTTTTCCGGAAATCATAGACATTCATAGTTCGCCTCCAAACGTAATTATTCACCTCGGGGCCATTGTCTCATATCCGCGGCACCGGGGCAATTCCCTTATCCGTCCCGACGGGAAAAGCCTTTGCCGGCAAAAAACACGGCATCCCAAGCTGGAATAAAGAGTATGGCCCGCAAGTGCCCCGGTGAGGGCGAATCCATGCGGAAAAGCCGATTACCATTAAAAAACCATCATTAAAAAAAAAGACGGCGGCGGCTTGACTTTCCGGATTTAAAAATATATAAGGCGCAACTTACCTGAATTAAGGCCACGCGACGTCCCCATCGTCTAGAGGCCTAGGACACGGGCCTTTCACGCCTGTAACCGGGGTTCGACTCCCCGTGGGGACGCCAAAATAACTTCGGAGGGGTTAGTTGACTAACCCCTCTTTTTTTACCCCGAAAAACCACAAACACAAGACAACAAGTTAAAAACCCTCCGTAGCCCGCCACCCAGGGGGTTTTTTATTGAACATATTCCCGAATTCGCTTGCCTTGCGGGGTGTGCCTCAGACCTTCCTCTGGATCGCCACCAGTCTCACAATCAGAACCGGGATACACATTGCCGCTACCCTACTCTACACGTCCTGATATTACCCCTGTAAATACAGCCCAAACAAACGAATACTTGATTAACAGCAAAGATAGTTGTATGAAACTAAACATAAATTTTGGCAGTCCCCTTCAGGAAGACAACAGTAAAACCTGGTTGTGATTTAAGGACAAATCACACAACAATTCATCAGCGAGCATGATGCTTACCCCTGCCGGTACTGTAAAACAGGACCGGAAATACCTGGGCCTGACGGGGTTAACCAGTAAGGTTTTTTCAGGAGGCTGCTTCATGGCTCTAATGATCCCGAATGATGTTCAGGACTTCTGCACTGAAGGCGAGCGTCATTTCTATGGATTTCTGAAAAATACCGCCAAACCCGACAGCAAATATCTGGCCTGGTACCTGCCGGACATCAACGGACGTGAGCCGGATTTTATCCTCTTCAGTAAAGACCAGGGCCTGATCATCTTCGAGGTTAAAGACTGGGCACTCGATCAGATACTCCAGGCCAATCCCCTGCAAATCACCCTCAATATAAATGGCCGCAACGAGGAAAGAAAAAACCCGTTAAAGCAGGCAAAAACATATTGCCGCAATCTCATGGACAAAATCCGCTCTGATCGGCGTCTCACATCACAGGAACCATATCATGCCGGAAACCCCAAAATTCCTATCCAGGAAGGAGTCGTATTTCCCAATATCAATAAGTACGAATATATCCGGAAAGCACTCGACAAAGTCATTGGCGCAGACCGGGCATTTTTCTGGGATGATCTGCATCCCCAATCAGACATTAGCTGCGACCCTTCCGGCCGCTGCTTTTCTGAAGCACTGCAGCAGAAATTCACCACGTCTTTTCCTTTCCATCTGACACATGACGAATTCCAGCACCTGCGCCAGCTTATCTTTCCTGTAATCCGCATTGAACTGCCAGATCGCGGTTGGGCAACACAGCATCAGAAAAACAAAGAAAGGATAAAAATTCTTGACCACAATCAGGAAGCCATCGCCCGCAGGATCGACGGCGGCCACCGGATCATCACCGGCCCGTCGGGATCAGGAAAGACACTTGTCCTGGTTCACCGCGCCGCGCTGCTGATACAGCAAAACCCCGCCATCCGGCGCATACTTTTCGTCTGCTACAATGTCACCCTCGTCAACTTCATTAAAAGACTGCTGGCGGAGAAAAAAGTGCCGCTCGGGGAAAACGGCGTTGAAGTTCTCCACTTCTTTGAACTGTGCGCAAAGATCCTTAAAGAACCAGTCTCATGGGAAAACGAAGACGAAGCCTACTACGACCTCGTAATCGAAGAAACACATAAAAAAGCAAACGATATACAAAATAAATATGACGCCATTCTAGTGGACGAAGGACAGGACTTTTCAGATGACATGTACCGCATAGTCGTGTCGCTGTTGAACCCGGCAACCAACCACCTGACCATCGCCCTTGACGACAATCAAAACATCTACCGCCGCACACAAACATGGAAAAAACTGGGCATACAGGCACGCGGACGCGTCCACAAATTGTCCTGGGTCTATAGAAACACCGGCAACATTACCGAATTTGCCCGCAAAGTTCTTGACCGTAAGGATGAAAAAGCCGTCACCCAACCAACACAGACGGAAATGTTCCAGGAATTTATAACCACCACTGGCCCGGAACCTCAAATCCGCCGGCTGGCGAATCTGGATGAATTGCTGAACTACGTTGCAAAACAGATCAAATATCTGCACCATGACGAAGGATACCCGCTTTCCGAAATTGCCGTCATCTATACGAAAAAATCGCCGGAGCAGTTCCCGGGTATCCACCTGCCGGATCTAATAATACAAGAACTGGAAAAATACGGCATCTGCTGCAACTGGATTGCCGAAGACTACCGCGCCAAACGCTCCTACGACATCACCACCCAAAACGTGACCATCTCCACCATCCACAGCGTCAAGGGATTTGATTATGCATGCGTTTTTGTCATCGGCCTGGACTGGTTGCACGGCGGGCGCTGGACTGAAGAACAAGCCAGAAATTTGACCTATGTGGGAATCACCCGGGCAAGGGAGAGATTATTTATTCCGCATGTGTTTGATATTTCATTTTTTTTGGCAGTCTAAAGGGATCAACCATGGATGCTATTTCGTGGTATGAAAACAATGTCAATAGTGTCGCAGATCGCTATGAATCGTTACGTTTCGAAGATGTTCACAAACAATTACTTAATCAACTACTCGACAAACCTTTATGCATACTGGATATTGGTGCAGGAACAGGACGTGATGCCGCTTGGCTGGCAGAACACGGACACCAAGTCATAGCTGTGGAACCATCTGCTAAAATGCGCAAGGAAGGTCAAAAACGACATCCTAACCCTTCTATAAGATGGCTTGATGATCGTCTGCCTTCGCTTGTACAAACTTTTCAACTTGGCATTCATTTTGACATTATTTTACTAAGCGCAGTGTGGATGCACATCGCCACGTCCGAAAGAACACGTGCATTTCGGAAAATGATTCTCTTACTAAAACCTGGTGGTTGTCTTTTTATCTCTCTCCGCTATGGCCCTTCCCAACCAGAACGATTCATATACCCGGTATACTTCGACGAATTGGAAAACTTAGCCCGGCAACATGGCGCCTATATTGAACATGCTGAACGAACTGCGGATAAAATTGGTCGTAATGACATTTACTGGATACAAGCGGTCGTGCGGCTACCTGACGATGGCGTTGGCGCACTACCTCTGTTACGTCATGTCATATTGAATGACGCTAAGTCCTCAACATACAAACTTGCATTGTTGAGAACATTGTGTCGCATTGCCGATGGAAATACAGGGGCGGCACGCACTATTGATGACGATGCCGTTTTGATACCACTGGGTTTGGTTGGTCTCTTTTGGATTAGATTATTCCTTCCACTAATCAAATCTAATCTTCCACAGAACCCTGACAACAGGCATGGCACCATGCGTCTTGGATTTGCAAAAGAAGCTTTTGAAAAACTATTATCGTTATCACCCAATGACTTTAGAGTGGGGATGAGTTTTGGCGATACTATCATTAAACAATGCATTCACAAAGCTATCCGCGATGCATGTACAACCATAAAAAACATGCCAGCAAATTACATGACCTATCCTAACGGTAATCAAATATTAGAAACTGTCCTGCGTACAAATAGAGTACCCTCCGACGTGCTGACACTTGATATGCCATATCTTTTTAGCTTTGGCGAAATGCGTGTTCCTCAAAATCTATGGTTTGCATTCCAACGCTTTGACGCATGGATCGAACCAGCTATTTTAGCAGAATGGATACGCCTTATGAGCAGCTACGCAGAAAGACAAAATAGAATCATAAATCCCGCACAGGTAAGCAAAGCAATGGTCTGGGATGACCCGAAACGCGATATCAGCATAGCGAGAGATCGTGCACTTTCATTAATGACGTCTGGAGAGCTTCGTTGTGTTTGGTCAAACAAAAAACTAACAGCAAACAATCTTGACATTGATCATTGTTTCCCTTGGTATTCGTGGCCTTGCGGTGATTTGTGGAATCTATTACCTGCAGAACGGAGTGTGAATCAGCATCAAAAAAGAAATCGATTACCTGCGGCAAATATACTTCAGCTCGCATCAGACCGAATCATCTATTGGTGGAATCAAGCATATTTTAATGAACCCACACATATTCTTACGCGACGATTTATGAATGAGGCCATTTCGACGTTACCAGGCCTTGCCACAATTGGAACAAAAGTCGAATTGGAAGATATATACGAAGCGATGCACATTCAACGTGCACGTCTTCACCAAACGCAACAGATCCCTGAGTGGGTTATGGTCCGTTAAGTTAGGACAAAGATACTCTTAGCCCGGTCACAACCCGTTGGATTGATCGTGGCAAATTTTTCGCTTTACAGGAAGGAGAGGTTGCTATGGCATTAATCAAATGTCCAGAATGCGGCGCTCAGGTATCAAGCATGGCGGAGAGTTGTCCGAAGTGCGCATATCCAATCGCCGGTGGTGGCACGACTCAAGCATCTGGTGGAAAAATTCAAACAGTCGAACAGACATCAAAACGGTATAAACTACATAAACTGCTTTCAGTCCTGCTCATCATTATAAGCTTTGTAATCATTATTTCAAGCAATGGCTCGACTTCGGGACTACACGTCGGAATAATTGGCGTGATTGTTGGCTTGATCTGGTATATTTTTACAAGTTTCGTTTCGTGGTGGCATCATGGCTGAAAATATACAAATCAAAATACTAAAGCAGCTCGAAGCTTGAAGTTATCAGAAGTGATAGTATCAACAATTTTGTAGAGCTTTTGCTCCCCCCCACCAATCTCCGAATAAGCAAAGCCCTCCCGCGCAATCGGGTAGGAGGCGGGGTCACCCCCGCCGTCCTCCCACACCACCGGACATGCGGTTCCGCATCCGGCGGTTCATGAAACGCACTGGAGACGTGAACCTGTCTCCGCTTTCGTCCGCCTCCGGGTCG
>Ga0208196_1004365_pt1 | contig 11032 bp, 8 predicted proteins | sample AD_JPNNA7_MetaG_FD_184443 | JGI IMG/M metagenome (GOLD analysis project Ga0208196, IMG submission 184443) | Active sludge microbial communities of municipal wastewater-treating anaerobic digesters from Japan - AD_JPNNA7_MetaG (SPAdes) (version 2) | ecosystem: Engineered > Bioreactor > Anaerobic >...
TGCAGGACAGGAAAAACCGTGAGTTTCTGGGTTTTGGGATGGTGGTGGAGAAGCGAGCCGACGGCAGTACGGTGGAAAAATATTTCCATACCGACAGTTACTATACAAAAGGGCTCATGCAGAAGGAGGTGATGAAGGATGCAGGCGGGCATGTGTATGTACAAAAGGACTATACGTATGCAATGCGGGCGATAGTTCCGGTGAAGGGGTTGTGGCTGTACGAGGTACAGTATCCGCATGTAACCGATGAGAAGGCAACCTACTATGAAGGGAGAGGCGGCATGGGTGTGATACATCAGCAGCACTACCAGTACGACGACTATGGCAACGTGACGCAGTACACCGATGCAGGTAGCCCCGACACCGCCAGCGATGATGTGACGGCAATCATCCAGTACAACTACCTGACGGGCAGCTACATCATGGATAGGCCGGCTCAGATAGTGGTGCAGGATGCAGCAGGCAAACCTTACCGTTACCGCATAGGCACCTACAACAGCAAGGGGCAACTGGTGAAGCTTCGCATCAAGAACAGCAGCGGTGATTTTGCCATTACCGACATAGGCTACGACGCATACGGCAACATTACGCTGGTGCGTCAGCCGGCAAACAGCAAGGGGCAGCGCTACCACCTGCAGTACACTTATGACACGGCAACCAACACGTATATTGAAAGCATCACCGACACGCTTGGCTACACATCAACGGCAAAGTATGACGTGACGTTTGGCGTACCGCTGTGGACGCGTGATGTGAGCGGGGCAAGCATGCAGTATCAGTATGATGTATTTGGCAGGCTGGTACTGCTGTGGGGTCCGTATGATGTGGGCGGGCGACCGGCGATAGCGGTAGTGTATGCGGGGGCGATAGTAACTGGTGAAGGGGTAAGCCGTCCTGTAGGGGCAATCACCATCAATCGGAGTGGTGGGGATTACAGCAGCGAGGCACTCACCGTGGTGCGCTATGCTGATGGATTGGGACGGGAGCTACAGGTAAAGACGAGTGCCACCGTAGCAGGACAGTACGGCTACACGGTGAGCGGGGCAAAGCGCTACGATGCCATGGGGCGGGTAGTAGCGGAGGGCAAGCCGCAGTTTGAGCCGGGAGCCAGTACGGGGTATACGCTCAGCGCAATGCAGTATCCTACCTACTACCAGTATGATTGCATGGGACGCAAAACGCTCACCACCTATCCTGATGGAGGCGAGGTGATAGCAGGGTATGGCATACGGAACGGGACATTAGTGGAGTGCATCACCGACCAGAATGGCAACAGTAAAACGCTGAACCGTGACACCCGGGGAAACATCGTAGCGGTGACGGAGGAGGGGAACATCACCACCACCTACCAGTATGATGTGCTGAATCAGCTTATAGCGGTGGTTGATGCAGACGGCAACACCACCAGCATAACCTATGACAGCATGGGCAGGCGCATTGCCATAGACAATCCCGACACGGGGAAGACGGAGTATGCCTACGATGACAGTGGCAATCTCATTGCAAAGCAGACGGCAAACTTAAAGAAGAAAAGCCAGTGGATACGCTACGGGTATCACTTTCACCAGTTAAAAATGGTTGACAACCCCACCGGTGACGATGTATACTACGAGTATGGAGCGCCGGGTGCTGCCTACAACGCAGCCGGGCGGGTAACGAAGGAAACCGTTGGAAAATTAATTGACCAGTATCGCTACGGTGCCCTGGGCGAGGTAGTGAAGAAAACCCGCACCATCGATGGCAAGCAATACAGCATCACCTGGAAGTGGGACAACTTTGGGAGGCTTCGCACCATCGTCTACAGCAACAATGTGGTCATCTACTACGCCTACGACACGGGCGGGCAGGTGAAGCAGGTGTTTGGCTACTACAACGGCACACGCATGGATTACGTAAACAATGTTTACTACGATGAATATGGTTCACGAACAACTATCGCCTACGCCAACGGTGTGACAGGTCAGTATAGCTACGATGCGCTGATGCATCGGCTGGTGCAGTTAAAGACTTTTATGGGCGATAGTACCTATCAAAACATAACCTACAGCTATGATAAGGTGGGCAACATTGTGACACGCAGTGAGAACGGCATCGTCATGAGTGACAATACAGTAAAGAACATAACGCACCACTATGGATACGACAGTCTGTATCGCCTGACGCAAGCAGATGGCAGCATCAAAGAGAATGGCACTACCGTGAACAGCTACACCAGCACACTGCAGTACAGCAGCATCGGTACCATAGTACAAAAGTTGCAGACGGTGAAAATAGCCGGCGAGAATGACCCCAACCTAACCTATAGCTACCATTACAGCTATGCAGAAAGCAGGCCGCATGCGGTAGCAGGCATCAATGACAACCTGACCTATCGTTACGATGCCAATGGCAACATGACCGCAGTCTACGACACAGCAAAACAGTTTCACCGCATCCTGTACTGGGATGATGATAATAGACTCACAAAGACAGTGGACACCACCAGCGGAACAAGTGTAGCCACCAGCTATGCCTACGATGCAAAAGGGATGCGCATTATTAAGGATGGACCGTATGGGAAGAGTATCTATATTGATACCGGCTATGTCGAAAGCGGGGCACCACAAACAACAGCACCGATAGTGAGCAACCATATCTTTGTGGGCAACACACGGGTGGCAAGCGTGGTGAAACATACCGAAGAAAAGAATCCTGCAACCTATTTTTACGCCAGCGACCACTTAGGTTCAAGCAGTGTACTCACCACCCAGCAGGGAAGCTACCACGAGCGCATTGAGTATCTGCCCTACGGAGAAACATGGGTGGAGGATAAAGCAGTCAGTGATGGCTATACAACGCCGTATAAATTCACCGGCAAGGAATTGGATGCGGAAACAGGCTTGTATTACTTTGGAGCACGGTACTACGATGCACGGATGAGTAGATGGATAAGTGCAGATCCGGCGTTAGAGAAATATATACCAAAACCTAACGATTACGACACGGAGCATGATTTCTATTGGTACATATTCAATGACGCTAGTGGAAAATTACCAGGAATGGGAGGAGTGTATAATTCTATTAATATAAACGTATATTGTTATGGCGGATTAAATCCAGTAAAGTTTGTGGACCCCGATGGAAAGTTAATTGGATACCCATGGGTTAGTTTGATAGATGTAAAAAGACAAAAAGAAAATTCAACAGCGAATAATAGTAGTCAATTAATTTCCTCACGAGTGAGACAAAACGATAGCAGATTAAATCCTGCAGGAAATAGTGCTTGCCTATATCGTTCGCTACAATCTATAGCAGAAAATTATGCTGGAAAAAATTTGACTCCAGAACAAATTAATGATGCGACAAAAGCGTTAGTGAAGTCAAAAGCAATAGAAGAAGATTATTATGTAAATGATGCAGTTGCAGTAATAAAAGATGCACTGACTAGATTAGGAGTTGATGTAAATAAATTGGATATAACCTATAAAAGGGGTGTAGGAAATAAAATGCCAAAGGATACTACAGCAACAATAAGATGTGTTCCCAGCTTTAATCAAATGATAAGTGGCAACACTAATTTAATAGGGCATTACCAACACGGGGACATGGCTGGCAATTTCATATGGGACCCATATAATGGTTCTAATCCTATTAACAGGCCTGTGAATAGGATTGATGCAATAATAATAAGGAGAAAGGAGGAATAGACAATTTTATGAAAAACTTTGTAATATATTTAACAACTTTTATAATTTTTACTGGTAGCACTTATCAAAACAAAAGTATAAATTTAATATATGATGAGTGGATATTAGTTGATTCTTATGTTACATATATAAACGTTATTAAAAAATATGGGCTAGTTGATGGTACATATGATTATATAAAAATTTATCCTTCTGGCAGATTGAAAAAAATTAGTGATGAAATAGCTGTTTTACATGATATTGCATGGGAGGTTAGTATTATTGACATAGTAGGAGAATATCCAGATTACAAAATTAAATTTAAGTATAGTATTGATGCAGTTATAAATGATAAGGGGGAGTTTTCAGCAAAATGGTATAAAGGTGAGATGTATATGCATTTTAATAATAATGATGAAGTTTGGTTTGAATTGGTTAAACTGGAAAGTAATAATAGTAACGAAGGAACATATCCACGCAAATTTATTAAATATGGTAAAAGTAATATATATAAACGTGCAAAAGTTTTGAAGAGTTCCTTTCTCATAAATTAGCTTGTGATGTAACTCAAAAATAAATATGGAATAAAACAGTTCATTGAACGATATCGTGGACTTTTGGTGGTAATATCAATGGAATTGAAATGATAGAAGATAAATATAGAAATGATTATTTATAGTTAAGGTTTCAATAGAGTATGAGAAAAATATATTCAAAGCATACGGCAGCCGGGCAGGGACGCCCGGCGCAGTAGGATGCGGGTGCATGATAGGGCAGCCTGCCGTAGACAACACTACACGACATCGTTGTCAAGGCAGGCGAGGAAGCCCGTTGTGCGCCCGCCGTGGAACGGATATATCTATAGCAATGAAAAAGGCGTTTTTCTTTGCATACTTTCTTTTGTCGCCCAACAAAAGAAAGTAAGAGTAAAAAAATACGATGCCAATGGCAACATGACAGCGGTGTATGACACAGCAAAACAGTTTAACCGCATCCTGTACTGGGATGACGATAACCGGTTAACGAAGACAGTAGATACCACCAGCGGGGCAAGTGTAACAACACAGTACCATTACGATGCCAAAGGGATGCGTATTATAAAGGATGGACCATATGGGAAGAGCATCTATATTGACACCGGCTATGTAGAAAGCGGGGCAACACAAACAACAGCACCAATAGTGAGCAACCATATCTTTGTGGGCAACACCCGTATGGCAAGCGTGGTAAAACATACTGAAGAAAAGCAACCAGCAACCTATTTTTACGCCAGCGACCATCTGGGCTCAAGTAGTGTGCTCACCACCCAGCAGGGAAGCTACCACGAGCGTATTGAATACTTACCCTACGGTGAAACATGGGTGGAGGATAAAGTAACATCAGATTCATATACAACGCCGTATAAATTCACCGGCAAGGAATTGGATACGGAAACAGGGTTGTACTACTTTGGTGCACGGTACTACGACGCGAGGGTAAGTAGATGGATGAGTGCCGACCCGGCATTACAAGATTATTTACCAAAAACCCCGACGAATGAAAAGATAAAAGAGGAAAATAAGAAGCTACCGGGGATGGGAGGAGTATTTAATGTCAATAATCTTGATGTATATCATTATTCAAAGGAAAATCCAATTATATATATTGATCCAGATGGGAGATTAGTAGGTGTGGATGATTTATTTGGATGGACGATGGGAAGATTATTTGGTTTAAGGAATGATTCATTATTTCATGGCGTAGCACAAAATTTTAAAGAGTCATGGAGTTTGATAGGAGGTATGTTCAATACATTTCATGGAGTCAATACCTTGGGAGGTTTTGTAAAGGGAATAGGTGAGTTGGGAATACGCCTTACATGGAATTTGCCCAATGAAATACTGGGTACAATTGCCGGATATGGAGCAGTTGAATTTGGTGGAGCAGTAACCGAGATGTGGGGAAATGTACAGTTAGTTAAATTAAACAATTTTAATAATTCAGCTTTTACTCTTGGGAGTAAAATAATTGGGCAAGATAGTTTTTTTGATGATATAAAAAATAGAAAACATGAGCAAGGCCATTACTATCAATCACTATTATTAGGTCCCACTTATATTGGCATTGTTGGTATTCCAAGTAGTATTCATTATTACTACGCTAAGCAAAAAATAGACTCTGGAGAAATGCGAGAAGAAGATTATTACAAATTTTACACTGAAGCTTTGGCAGATAGATGGGGAGGGGTAAAAAGATGATACCAAAAAAATTTTTTAACAAGATTATATGGTGGAGTTTTTTTATTTCTATATTCTCTATATCGTGTGATCCAGCACCATGGTTTGTTTATATAAGCAATCATACAAATAAAGATATAGAAGTTACAATTGAACATTCTAGTTCAAATAATGATTATAATGAAATACCTTTTCAAGAAGAAATAGTTTACGATTTTAAAGAATATTATAAAAATAGGAGTATATTTAAAACACAAAAAAAAATGGCTATGTTAAAAGAAAATGAATATAATTATAAAATAACTTTAAATAAAAAATGTACTGTTTTGTTACGTCCGCTTGTAGCACCTCTCGCAATTAAACGTATCTACATGAAAGTAAACAAAGAAATGCTATGTTTGTGTTTTCATAATAAATTTTGTAATGATGGGTGCATCTATTTTTTAAAGGATGAACTTTTAAAAAACAATATTTTATTTATTGAATATCCTGTAATAGGTATAAAGGTAGATGAAAAATTTATTGCGGAATATTTAAAATAAAAATGTACGATATATCATCTTGATGATATAAAAACCCTTTTGGCAAGGATGTATCTATAGACTATGAGCGTGGAGAAGAATATGTCGCAATATCCAACAACCACCTCTTTGTGGGCAACACACGGGTGGCAAGTGTGGTGAAACATATCGAAGAAAAGCAACCAGCAACCTATTTTTACGCAAGCGACCACTTAGGTTCAAGCAGTGTGCTGACCACCCAGCAGGGAAGCTACCACGAGCGTATAGAGTATCTGCCCTACGGTGAAACATGGGTAGAGGATAAGGCAACCAGTGATTCATATACTACGCCGTACAAATTCACCGGCAAGGAATTGGATGCGGAGACAGGGTTGTACTACTTTGGAGCGAGGTATTACGATGCACGGGTAAGCAGGTGGATATCGGCAGATCCGGCGCTTGCGGAAGGGAAGTATTTTCCAAAGCCTAATGACTATGACACGGAACATGATTTTTACTGGTATATCTTCAATGACGCCAGTGGAAAATTACCAGGAATGGGAGGAGTATTTAATAGCCATAATTTAGATGTATATTGCTATTCATTGAATAACCCAGTAAAGTATTATGATCCGGATGGGAATACAGTTAATATCCCGATAGAAAGACAATCTCAAAAATCATTAATAAGACATGGATTAGAACCTGCAAAAAAGGGTTGTTGGTATTCATCAATGATGATGATAATAAGTGCTCTTGCTGGGAGAAATGTTGATCAGAATGAAAAATGGGCAGAATCAGTTAAAAGTGGGTATATTAAAAGTGAAAATGCTCAAGTAATTAATCCAGAAGGGTTAGCAAGTTTAGCAGGTGTTAATGCTTCGTGGAGCGGTAAAATAAAAGCAACTTCAGAAAAAATAAAAGAACAATTAGATAAAGGTAATGTGGTACAAGCAATATTGAGTGATGGACATTCTGAAGTTATAAATGGTTATAAAATTGAAGATGGGAAATTATTGTTTACAGTTATAGACCCTGGTTATCAAGGAGATACTATCATTGATAGCGAAACATTAACAGCCTACATAAATTATCCAAATAAAAGATCTAAAGAACATGGTGATAAAGAAAAAGGTAATAGGAAAGTTGAGTTTATATCATTCTTTATACGTAGAGAGGAACAATAAATGTGTTTAAAGAGAATGCTCATAATAAGTATAATAGCTGTTTGTATTTTTAGTCAAAATTCGTTAAAAGCGGGAGAAATTATTATTTATGGTGATAGTTTCATTGTGAAATATAGAGCAGTTAATATAATATACAAAGGTAAGAAAGTTACCATACCAATATTTGGAGGTAGTAATGGTGAACTTGATGACCAAAAATTACTTGAAGATCATAAAAATATAAAAGTTAAATCAACAAACCAATTGATTATGAATTTAGCTATACCAGTTAAAAAAGGAAGTGTAAAAAAAACTTTTTTAGATATACTAAATTTTTACAAACAAAGCTTATTAAAAGATATTAATATAGAAATCCCAAGTGTGGTAGGATTTGAAGAATGTGGTGGGGGAAAAAGTCCTGCAATAATATGGTATGATTTCAATTATAATGGTTTTCATTCATCTATACAAATTACTGTTTGGATAAAAGATTATACAGGATATTGGGATAGTTCAGAATTTATAGAAAAAGATGGAGCAATATTTATAAGCATATATATTGATAGAGAATCAGGGTTCATTGATGGCTCACAAGAATGGATTGAATATTATCGGGGAAATAAGAAATTTGAATAAAAAATTAATAAAGTCAGTGGTTTATCATAATTTGGAGGTTGGTATTCATAAACTTTCACAGGAACAATATAATTTTTAGGTTAAAAATAGATTGTATTATAGGCATTAATCATAGTCGTGGTATGAATTTGATAGTTACAATATCAGCGTTAAGCATGCGTATAATAAAAGGTAAAAAACTGTTATCACCGATTTAAAATTATTAGACTGTAGTAGTCATACAGTTTCAATGGGGAATGAGAATTTTTGTTAGGATAAAATAGAGAGGTTTCCATGGCTGTGTGCTCGCCTGCAACCGAGTTCGCCTTCCATCCGTGGAAGGCTACTGGAAGCATACGGCAGCCGGGCAAGGACGCCCGGCGCATTGGGATGCGGGTGCATGATAGGGCAGCCTGCCGCAGACAACACTACACGACATCATTGTCAAGGCAGGCGAGGAAGCCCGTTGTGCACCCGCCGTGGAACGGATATATCCATAGCAATGAAGGCACACCGTCGTATGAGGTGCGCTTTGGGGGTTGGTAAGGGGGCATTGAGCGCATAAATGTCCCCTTACAAAGGAGCTGTCACTTTCACCAGTTAAAAATGGTTGACAACCCCACCGGTGACGATGTATACTACGAGTATGGAGCGCCGGGTGCTGCCTACAACGCAGCGGGGCGGGTAACGAAGGAAACCGCCGGGACATTAATTGACCAGTATCGCTACGGCGCCCTGGGCGAGGTGGTGAAGAAGACTCGCACCATCGACGGCAAAACATACACGGTACATTGGAAGTGGGATAATTTTGGGAGGCTTCGCACCATCGTCTACAGCAACGATGTTGTCATCTATTACGCCTACGATACCGGCGGGCAGGTGAAGCAGGTGTTTGGCTACTACAACGGCACACGCATGGATTATGTAAACAATGTTTACTACGATGAATTTGGTTCACGAACAACTATCGCCTACGCCAACGGTGTGGTGAGCCAGTACAGCTACGATGTGCTGATGCACCGGCTCATAAGTTTAAAAACTACCATGGGCGATAGTACCTATCAAAACATAACCTACAGCTATGATAAGGTAGGCAATATCGTGACACGTACCGAGAACGGCATCGTGATGAGTGACAATACAGTAAAGAACATAACGCACCGCTATGGATACGACAGTCTGTATCGCCTGACGCAGGCAGATGGCTTTATCAAAGAGAATGGGAACACCGTGAATAGCTACACCAGCACACTGCAGTACAGCAGCATCGGTACCATAGTACAAAAGTTACAGACGGTGAAAATAGCCGGCGAGAATGACCCCAGCTTAACCTATAGCTATAATTACAGCTATGCACCGAACAAACCGCATGCAGTGGCAGGCATCAATGACAACCTGACCTATCGTTACGATGCCAATGGCAACATGACAGCAGTCTACGACACAGCAAAACAGTTTAACCGCATCCTGTACTGGGATGATGACAATAGACTCACAAAGACCGTGGATACCACCAGCGGAGCAAGTGTAACAACACAGTACAATTACGATGCAAAAGGCATGCGCATTATTAAGGATGGACCGTATGGGAAATCAATATACATTGATACGGGATATGTGGAAAGTAGTAATTCACCAGGTGTTAATCCGATGGTAGCAAGCAATCATGTGTTTGTGGGCAACACACGGGTGGCAAGTGTGGTGAAACATACCGAAGAAAAACAACCAGCAACCTATTTTTATGCCAGCGACCATCTTGGTTCAAGCAGTGTGCTGACAAATAACGCTGGTTCGTACCACGAGCGTATAGAGTATCTGCCGTATGGTGAAACATGGGTGGAGGATAAAGCAACATCAGATTCATATACCACGCCGTACAAATTCACCGGCAAGGAATTGGATACGGAAACTGGGTTGTACTACTTCGGTGCACGGTACTACGATGCACGGGTAAGTAGATGGATAAGTGCCGACCCGGCATTAGATGAATACATACCTTATAATAATACAAAATTAAAAGATTTAATTGCTGGTGGGATATATAATCCGATAAATATAAATTTATATACATATGCATGGAATAATCCCATAAAATTGCAGGATTATGATGGAAGGTTTACTAAAGGGAAACATGAGGACATTACTCAAGAAACACTAAAAGATTTTGGTTTTAGTAAAGAGGCAATAGAAGAAGTTAATAAAGGTAATACGGATGTTGATGGTGATGCATATAATGAGAAAACACAATATTTACATTCAATGAGGGGTAAAAAGCAAATAGAAGAAAATGGGAAGAAAAAGAAGGTAGATGAGACTAAAGAAGAAGCACAAAAAAAAGCAAAAGATTGGATTGAAAAAAATATAAATGAAGCTGTTGAATCTGCCATTAAAGGAGATTATAAAGATGCATTATATAAGTTTGGACAAGCTTCACATACTGCACAAGATGAAATAGTCCATAATTGGTGTACTCTTGAGGAACATAATGCTTGGAAAATGGATCTTGCTGCTGGTGATAATGAAAAAAATATTGGTATTATAATAACAGATATTCTTACACAAAAATTATTTAATGGAATAGTTAATTCTATGGAAAAAAGAGGTTATACAGGAGAACAGATACGAACGACAATTGAAGGATTAAAGCAATATAAACCTAGACAATGATAAAATTATAAATTTAAAGATATTAACGGAGTTTATGTAATGAAAAAAAGATTTTTAAATGGTGTAATTATTATTTGGCAACCTCTAAAAATTTCCTTTTACATACAGATTGCCGCCTGATTTTAAAGAAACTCCGAAAATCATCAAAAAAATTATGACCAATTTAGCCAGAATAATAAATTCAACAGCTCTGTGGTACGCAT
>Ga0208196_1004368_pt1 | contig 11029 bp, 10 predicted proteins | sample AD_JPNNA7_MetaG_FD_184443 | JGI IMG/M metagenome (GOLD analysis project Ga0208196, IMG submission 184443) | Active sludge microbial communities of municipal wastewater-treating anaerobic digesters from Japan - AD_JPNNA7_MetaG (SPAdes) (version 2) | ecosystem: Engineered > Bioreactor > Anaerobic...
CTGTCAGAAAAGCAAAAACTAACAGAAGTAACAGGCCAAAAGAACGGTCTTAAAGCTGAATTAGCCGATAAAAAGGCACAGGAAGCAGACCGCATGAAAGAAATAGCAATACTGGAAGAGCAGCACAGGGCTGTAGAAACTGCCCTGACTGATGTTGAGGTAAAACAGGCTGTGCAACAGGAAAGGCTATCGCAAAAGCAGAAGATGGAAGCAGTGATAAAGGCAAAAAAGGCAAGGATCGCCGAGCTTGATGCTGAAAAATCGGCAATCACAAAAACAACTGATGCCAAAATTGCTGAATTAAACAGAAAAATAGCATCTGCAAGGGAATTGACGGCAATAGCTCCGAAATACAAAGAATCCGTCGATAAAATACCGCTTATAGAAAGCAAGATAAGCAGTTACAAAGAGGCGGTAAGGACAGCGGACACGAGTCTTTCTGATGCCCACAAAGCATTGCTTGATATAGCCGATGCCGAAAAAAGAATTAAAACGGCAGAAAACGAACTGCAGAAAATCAGGCTGCAACGAAAAAATGAAGTGGCTCTTTTAAAGCAGGCGATTGAACGTATGAAGCAATCGTCAGAACGTCTCGAACAGTATAACCTTCCCTGCACGGACACTATGCAGGAAACATGCGTTTTTCTCAGAGAGGCCGTAAAAGATAAAAAAGCACTGTCGGGCAAAATAAAAGAGCTTGAGGCTGCAGAAGCGGCAAACCCCGAAGAAGCAAAGATACTCGCAGTCATTGAGAATATCAGGGGTACGTTGGAAAATAAAAAAATTATAACAAGCACCATAAGCGAGTTGCAAACAAAGAAAGCAGAGGCACAGGCCAGGCTGGATGAGTACGAGGCCATGCTCGCCAGAGGAAACAGGTGTCTGGCAAAACTGCTTGAGATAGAGCAGGCAACAAAGCTGATCCCGGAATACGAGGCCCAAATAACGAGTATTACGGCAGAAGCAACAGCAGCACTCTGCAAGGCAGATAAAGAGACAAAAGAAGTGTTGTTCGACATTGAAGGCCTGCAGAAAGAGGTTGACGGTATAAGTGTTGACGAAAACGTCACCGAATATGGTCAATGGCTCAAAAACCTCATTGGATGGTTGGATTGCGACATTAGCGAAGAAAGGAATGTCCTGCAACAGCTTAACAGGGAAATCGGAGAAATAGAAAAAACGCTAAAAACTGTTAAGGACGCAGAAAATGAGCTCGTAGCTGTAAAAGCTCAAATTAAAACGCTTGCAGATGAAATAGCCGAGTGGACGATCCTTGAAAAAGGACTGGGCAACAACGGCGTAATCGCTTTAACAATAAGCGATGCCGGGCCTGCAATATCGGCTACTGCAAACGAACTGCTAAACGCATACGGCGGCAGGTTTACCGTCCGCATCGATACGCAGGACATGAAAAAGGATAAAAAGAGTCTAAAAGAGACTCTTAACATAATGGTGTTTGACTCCAAAACAAACAAAGAGGCAAACATCAAGAAAAAATCTGGCGGGCAAAAAGCGTGGATACTTGATGCCGTTGCAAAGGCAATAGGTATCTACAATAAAATGGCAAACGGAATAAGGTGCGACACCCTGTATACCGACGAGGTGGACGGGGCATTGGACTCCAAAAAGAAAACGGAATTTTTTGCCATGAAACGCGAAGCCTTAAAAATGGGAGGATACAAAAAAGAATTTTGCATATCCCATACCAAGGAGCTCTGCGATATGGCAGATGCAGTAATAAAATTGGGTCCTGAAGGGGTATCCATAACAACAAACTAAAAAGGAGTAATGATGATCGATAACAATAACACAAACAATACATATGACATATACGGAGACGAGAAAGAATTTACCGAGGCGCTCCAGGGCGAACAAATGGAGGTGTACACAACGGCGAGTTTGCTTACAAAAGCGAACGTACCGCAGGTTGGCGGTACAATAAGGCCGGGAGTGATGGCGCTCAAAAAGAATGTATCAGCAGCAGACATCCAGCTTTACAATAAGCTTGCTGCTGAAAACGCCACATGGGACGCAATAGATAAAGCGTTGGGGCCGGACAGTCAGGGCCTCTCAAAGCTTCGTCCGCTGAACGTGGACTACTTCACAGTCCATCCGGCGGATTTCATAAACCCTGAGAACGCACAGATAATACTGAATAGGTATGCGGACAATGACGGAAAACTGAGGAAATTCCCCGTATGGTTTCCGTTCAACAACTGGTGGCAGATTATATTTCATAATCTCGCTGCCTTCGGAAAGTCTGCAGGGATTAAATACCGCTCGGTATTTGTCGAGAAAAGGGAAGGGGACAAGATAGTAGGGATTGAGCGCGTTTGTCAATTTCCTGCTGAATACACGGAAGAAGAAAAGGGCGTTAGGAAATGCGGACCAAGAGATTGGCACACAAGGGGGTGCAACCCCGAGGCATGTCCGGAGTATCAAAAGCAGGAATGCCGTTTAAGAGGACGCATATACTGTTACGTTCCCGGCGTAAAAGGACTGAATCTCATAGCAATCCCGACGAGCTCGTGGTACTCGCTGAATCGCATAAAGGGATCGCTCGATCTCGTAATGGCTGTAACTGGGGGCAGAATCCCGAGCATCATAGACGGCAGAACGGTGTTCGTTATCAGGAAACGTAAAGACAAAATTCCGGTAATAGACATCACAACCGGAGAATCAAAACTTCGTGAGCAGTATCTAATCGAGTTGGATCTCGACATGGATATGCTTGAGATAGCACAGCACTTTTCAACTAAAGCTACTCTTGCAGCGGCGGTAAAAGCACAAAAAATTCTAACGTCACCTCCGCAACAGGCATTATCGCAAAGCGGGGCTAAACCAAAAATCACCTCGCCAGAAAAGGTAAATATAGAAATATCTGAGGAATTGCCGTCACCGCCAGAAATAGAAGATGAACAACCAGCACCGATAAAGGCAACAGAAAAAAAGAACAACGAGGGTAAAAGCAAGGCTCAATCGCCGAATCCACAGGCGCCTGCGTCGGAAGCACAGTTGAACGCAATAAAGGCTCGCGCGAAAAAAGCGGGTGTACCGGACAACTTGGTGGCTGCAGCAACAAATAATATTACATTTGCTAAAGCTGCCGAAATCATCGGCAGAATGAACAAAAACGACTTTCAGTTTTTTATTGGGGCCGCAAACGTTGGGGCCGATATAACAGCGGAAAGCTACTGATAAGATGTAATGCCCCTGACCTTTAAAAAGGTCGGGGGCATTTTTTATCCCCGGAGTTTATGGTCATTGTTGTTTTGAATCAGGATTTTTAGCATTGAGCAACGCGCGGACCAAAACCTTCATACTATTGCCAATCGCATCGATCTCTGCATCGGTCAAATTATCAATATTATCGAACAAAAACCTAAAAGCATCGTGATTATACAACCGCAAGATACACTCCGGTATATAGCCTGCCAGTACCAGGTATTTGTCCGGCGAAAAACCATATTTATTGGCGATAGCTATTATACCATCCGCATCTATACACAATTCCCCTCGCAATATCATTGCGATATTCTTGTCTTCTGCAATTTCCTTATGAGAATTGCCACTTGCTATTATGGCATTAACATCTTTCTGAAGTAATTTGATAAACTCAAGCGGCATGCTGTTGTACGCTGGAGCAACGGCGGGCGGGGCATTATTGTCACCGCGCAACTCCTTTAAAAATTCATCATCTGATATTTGTTGTTCCAGCGGTACGCGTGCCCTTTTTATAAGCAATTTATGTTCGAGCGCTTTACGCTCATCTTCGCTGTTCGTAAAGTGTTTTGCGATAGCATGGATAATATCTACCGTAGCAACCCGATGAGATTCGCTATATGGCTTTTCTATGTAACCAATTAAAGTCGGCGAACAACCTAATATATCTGCAAATTGGCGCTTATTTAAGCCATGAGATTCCCTTATTTCTTTAATTGTTTCCCAGAGATATGTCCCCATACTTAATAAATACCAAATATGAGCAGAAAAAGTAATAAAAATAGTTAGCCAATCTTTAACTAATAACAATATTGTTCATAAAATAAGTGTAACTTGTTAAAATATAATGAACAAATATTTTTGTTCAGAAAATATTTGACAGCAAAAACTAAAATTATTTATATTTAATCAACAAATATGTTTATTAAAGGGGGCGATTAAATGAATCACCGTCTGTTGCAGCAAAAAATAGCAGATACCAAGATAAATGACCTAAAGGAAATCGGTACCACATTAAAAAAAATGAGAGAAGAGCTGAACATGTCACAGCAAGAGCTTGCGGATAAAACAGGGGTAACAACTGCGTATGTATACCAGCTTGAAAAAATGCCGCGAGCAATATTCCCGTCGCGGGAGTACCTGAAACAATTCATTCAGATGTACATGCAAAGTGCCTGCGAAGCAGGTAATGATCTGGACTATACGCATAAACGCAAGACCGTAAATACGTTGCTAATAAGCTTATGCGGCTACAATTATCAGTATTATGCGAATAAATACGAACGGAAAGTAACGGAAAAATACAGCGATCTGTATGTTGAATAATGTCGCCACTACTGCAGAGAGGTGATGTATGCTGATACCACAAACCGCATTACAACTGAACGATTATAACAATGATAACGACAATATGAACCAACCTGAAGTTTACCAAAAACTGAAGGTTTGTATCAATAGTAACCATAAAGATAAAACAACACGGGAAACAGATGAGCTTGGCACATTGTACTGCAACACCGAAACCAGCGACAAATTCAGAGAACAATTGTTGTTTAGGCTATTTGCAATAAATAAGACGCATATAAAAAAAGTGTTGTTGAGATACATAAACTTAGATGCGTGTAACGAGGCGAGCGATTTGTACCAACTATCCATTGAGTCATTAATTACAGCACTAAACGATTATCGCAAAGGTACATATCAAAACGAAACATCAGGAATGTCGTTTTCAACGTTCTTGTACTGGCGCATCCAGCGAACATACCAAAACAACAACAAGGGAAAAGATAAAACGGTTGACATCTTTGATGCAGACGGTAACTGGAAAAATACTATGGATTATACAGCGTTTAAGTATAGAAGAGCGCAACTGAAAAGCGAGGGCTATACGTGGGCAATAAAAACAAGGACAGTGTATTTTTCGGATATGGAAACCGAACCGGCAATAACAAGTTACAACTATACCGAGGACGCGCTTATAGCGAACCTCGATAAAGAAATAATGAAAGAAAAAAGCAGAGGCAACAAGTGACGAACAACGCAACAATTGACATTACTGCTTTAAATGAGTTTGCATCGAAAAAAATAAAAGAATTGCACATGGCCGTTGCATTGCCCTACAAGCCAGTGGGCGATGATGAGATTACAATGAGCGATATTGAGAAATTAACCAACGTTCCGAAGAATATCATTTCAGAAGTGTTCGAAAAAATTGTAATAACAAACGGTTCCGATGATGAAAATTTAACAATGGCTCTATACAGCAATGCGGCGTTGCACAAAAAAATCCAGAACATATTCGAGGATAACAAAATTCGTGTAAAAATATACAACAACAAAAAATACAAATATAGTGCTGAATACAGGGTCGAGATAACCAACCTTAAAAAAATTTTTCAGGAAATCGTAGCATATAAAATATTATCCACAAGAAACAGCAACAAAAAAGTCCCGATAAAAAACATACGCGTTACGCAACATACATATGTGTGGTTAACCCAAACGGCTCATGGCAGCAATAAAACCATTGGCGAAGCGATAGATGAGTTGGTAATAAAAGCCAAGCACGATAAACAGTATGAACGTGTTTGTACCCAAACACGCGACGAAAATGAACGTGTTTGTACCCAAACACGCGACGAAAATGAACGTGTTTGTACCCAAACACGCGACGACAGCAATGGGGTAAATAACGTAAGTAGTTGTAAACATGGCTTTATAGGAAATAATGGCGTAAGCGGTGGCACTTTAAATGATACTTTAAACGGCAACAATGATACTTTAAATGATACTTTAAACGGCAACAATGATACTTTAAATGATACTTTAAACGGCAACAATGATACTTTAAATGTTGCAATAAAATACACTGGTATAATTGCAGCAATACGGAGAAATCCGAAGATAACAGCAGAAAAACTCTCAGAAGAATTATCAACCTCTGTTATTACAATTAAGCGATATATTTCTTACCTTAAAAAGTCACAGACAATCAGGCGGACAGGTTCAAAGAAGTCAGGTCAATGGGAAATCATAAAAAATAAAACAAGTAATATACACTATGAGGAGGGCTTATGAAAATATTGGGTTATGTGGATGTTTCAAGAATTAAAGTAAACGAGGAATACGACAAGCTGTTTCCGCCACTGAGTGATGCCGAGTACAACGAACTTTACGATGACATTAGGCGGGTCGGAACAATACATACCAACTTGGTGCTCGAAGACATAGGCAACGGTATGTACAATGTACTGGCGGGACATACGAGACTGAAAATCGCGAAAGAACTTGGCATACCCACCGTGCCTTGTACGGTTGTTGAAACGGTAAACGAAAAATATAGCGCACTATTCGACAATGCTGCCAGACGACAGATGCGAGAGGAGCTCCGGCTGGAATATGCACAAAAAAAGAAAACAATGTTGCATAACGAGATTGCAAGAAGACTACCAGAAAATTTACAAAACGAGTACCACAGAGGAACTCTGCCACCAAACCATCTGCTGTTATGTGTTAATGTGGCTGATTATGAACGTGATGCGTTGCTATCCAGGCTTACACGCGTAGAAGAAAAATGGCTGTCGCATGAGGAAACAGAACAGATGTACCTTGCAAAGATTGCGGAGCTTGAGGAAAACAATAGAAAAACCCTTGCGAAAATAGAAGAACAGTACAGAAACGACATAGAAAACCAAAAAGAACGATACGAAACAACCTTAAAGGATAAGGAAAACCAGATCCAACGATACATGAGCGATTTAGAACGCGAAAATAAGAACATACAAAAGCTCGCAGCAGAAAAAGAAAAGAAGGAAAGCGAACTGAAGCAATTGAAGGAACTGCAGGAACAAAACAAGGAAAAGCTGAAAGAAGCTATGGCAAAGTACGAAGCCACTAAAGAGGTAATTTCCGAGCAGTTGAGAAAAGAGTACGAAAAAGAAATAGCCGGCTACGAGGAAGCAAAAGCAAAACACAATGAGCTAATTAAGGGAAAAGACAAGGAAATATCCCAAATAAAAGGCGAACTGGAATCTGCAAAACTCAACAGCCAGGGGACACAATCTGAACTGAAAGCGCTTTTTGAGCACGTTTCGGCCATGAAAAAAACATACAACGAGTGCATATCCAGATATTCAAATCCCACACTCGTTAAAACACCGCTCATTGTCGTTAACGAGTACGTGGAAAACGTAGTGAGGCTGGTAAAGGAACATAGGTGGTACAAAAAAACACTGGAAGAAACAAAGCAGCTAATAAACGAAATATCCAACAATCTCGTGCAGATTCTCACTGCAATGGAAATTAACATGGTCACCGACGAGTTTGACAGGATGGCCGACGAAGCAGAGAAAAAGGCGGCAGCGGCAAAACAGGCTTATATTGCTGCAGTTCGCAGCGCCGAAAGAAGAGAAGACAACGGCGAAGCCCAGCAGGATTATGATAATGTTATTAACTTCAACAAGTAGGTAGCCGCACAATGTTGGTGGCAGAAAACATCGAAACAACACAACTGGACAGGTCGGCAGAAACAAAGGTTGCGGGAACCATAACGTCGATAAAAAACTACGAAAAATATGGCAGTACGCTTGTCTTAGTGAACTATAAAACAAGGGTGTACATAAAACGCAATCTGTCTTCCCTGCTGCTTGGCAGCCATGCGGAATTTTACGGTGATTGGCAAGATTCCAAAAAAAATGGACAATATTTTTTGGCATACTCATTAGAGTTGACATCGCGTCCGACAGGTAATGTATCTGCAAGCTCACTCTCTGTAAGGATATTTGGGAAAAAGGGTGCAAGCGAATCCGTATGTCAAACAATAGATAGACTGGAACCGTTGCTTGTCTATTTTCTGGATAAAGGAAAAAAACACGTTGCAAAAAAGATTGCTACTGCCGTAAAGCCTAAAGATGCGCTTGACGTAAGGGATGATCCCTACCTTTTATACTTTAAAGGATTAATCGACTTTGAAACAGCCGAAATATTGGCAATGTATGTATACGGCGCAAAAAAAATCGTGGAACGGGATCATCCTGACCGCATTATGGCTGCAATGGCAGAAATACTCAACGAAAGTTATGAACATGGTATGTCGTGCATCAGCATAGAGGATATGCAACAGGCGTTAAAAAACAAAATACATGTATCCGTAGAGCAAGAATCTATAATGAAGGCAAAAGGCAGGGTAGCAGTAATTGACAACGGCAAAATCTACATACCAAAAATACATTACATGCGGAAAACAACCTTGAAACTCATATCTCAGGCTAATACAAATATAAGCAACTGCAAATATGACAATGAAGTAAAAAACCTCCTCTGCAACAGATACTCGATCCTTACAGGGCAAGCAGGGACAGGGAAAACCACAATCATCAAAAAAATAGCTGCCCTGAAAAATTACAAAGTGGCCATGACTGCAATGACTGGAAAGGCGGCAACACTACTTGGGGTAGATGCGCAAACACTGCACAGATTGCTTGGGTATGGCTATAAAGGTTTTAGCGTCAAAAAACTTGACTACGATATAGTAGTGGTGGATGAAGCATCAATGCTCGACTGGTATACCGCATTTGCTCTATTTCGTGCAGCTTCAGCAGGGGGGGGCTGCAAAGTAATACTATGTGGCGATCCGAGACAGTTGCCACCGGTCAAGGGCGGGTCGGTATTTTCTGAACTGCTTGCAGTGTTGCCAGTAATCGAGCTTGGCAAGGTATATCGATTTGTAGGTGGCATTAAAAATGTAGCCGTATATACCATGAAATCACACAAAAGTCTTATCAACAGCCTTATTAATCTGTGCCTTAAACTGCAAAAGGCTGGCGTAGATTATCAAGTAATTACACCGGTCAAAAACAACATAATTGGAACATATAGACTCAACGAAATACTGCAGAAGCAATTAAACCCAACTGGCAAAAAAATTAATGATGTGTACCGTATCGGCGATAGGGTGATTGTGACAAAAAACTGCTACAACAAAGAGGTAGAGGTGTTTAACGGGCAGGTCGGGACTGTAGTAGACATAGAAAATGGCAAAATTATTTATGTCCGATTGCATAACAACGACATTACGTTGCCGTTCGATGAAAAAGAAATCGAGTTGGCCTATTGCCTGACTGTCCACAAAGCACAAGGTAGTCAATATAAAAGAGTCATATTTGTATCGCCGGAAACCGAATACGCTGAATTTATCGACGACAAGATGATGTATACAGGCACTACGAGAGGTATAGAAAAAACATATGTCCTCAAAATATAAACAGAAAAGAAAAGTAAAAAAATATATAACGCACACGATTGTCAATGCGGCATTGCTTTGCCTTGTGGCAACAACGTACCTAAGCAAAATTAGCCACAATGGTAATTGTATTTATTACGACATACCGGGAGGTTGCGATATTGGCAACAGGCTGCTGGTTTATGCTACTTTTATGTGCCTCGTAGTGTATCTTGCAGTACAGGCTATAACGCATGCAATCAAATTTATGTTATCAAGGATGTCTCGTTAGATGCAATGGATAATAGTGGCTTTGTTATCTTTTATGGTATTCGCAATATTTTTCAAGGGTTCAGCAACACCGCAGTTTAATATGAGTTACCATCTGCTACTCACTCTGCTTTCATAAATCTGTTTACCGCAAGGGCATAGTCCACATATACCACAAGAGATTCAAACTTAGCATCCGCTTGTTTTAATGGGCAACTTAACTGTTTTACACTGGCAATGCGATAGTTATTAATTATAATTTTGCCGCATGCATAAGGTTGCTTACATACCCTCATAGAGCAGGTAACATCAACATATTTATTATTGCTGTCAATGCCCCAAAGATGTTCTACCACTCCGTTGATATTGCCGTTATAAATCTGACCCCACATGACAGTACCGTTGCCGTTAAGTGCCTTTATATTTGATATTCGACACATATTTGGCGGAAAATTGGTTATGTGTTCGATTGCAGCAAGCATCCCCGGCGTATATCTATACATAATTTCTGCGCCAAACATTACATAAAAGAAGGCTGCGATAAAAAAGCAAAGCACGACTGATTTCAACGGAACCATATTTATAGTTAACACGGTAAAATACAATATTACTACTTTTTTGTGCCTTGACATCCTCCCCGCCCTGAAGGACAAGGTTTTACGGCACTATTGATAAAAGGAGGGGGCAACCCCATGATTACTCACGGGATTGCCTTATGCGGAGGTAATGGAGGAAATGTACACCCTATTAGGTATTACTTTAAAAAAAGTAATACCTAATTAAAAACATAGGGGGGTTAGAACAATGGATCAAAGTAGAACAAATAGCATTTTGGGAGAGATTACGAGAAAACTAAAAATTACCGATAAGGAAGCAAACATGCTAAATGGCGCATTGGCCGAATATGTTAGGATAGCCGAAATTATAAGGGATAACAGAGAACGGTTGTTCGCCGCTAATGCGGTCTTAGAGGATGCTTTGTTAAAGCTTAAAGATATACACCACTCTAAAAAAAGGGAGACTTGGAGTTAACTTGTTAATTAATCAGGCATATCGCATATATGTGAGGAATCGCATCGAGAACACATTCGTGCTGACGGAAGAAACATAATATGGAACTAAAAGGAAATTACATCATTTATGATAGAGATGGGAAGATACTGGAAGATGTGGGAAGATTAGGGATGGCATTGTATTTTGGCAAATTTTACCCATGTTAGATTTGTAATTCTTAAAATTTGAAAAAATGTGGAAAACTCATAATAATTACACTTTAATGATAGAAATGTATGTGTTTGGAATCATGATTTTTTGATT
>Ga0208196_1004371_pt1 | contig 11022 bp, 9 predicted proteins | sample AD_JPNNA7_MetaG_FD_184443 | JGI IMG/M metagenome (GOLD analysis project Ga0208196, IMG submission 184443) | Active sludge microbial communities of municipal wastewater-treating anaerobic digesters from Japan - AD_JPNNA7_MetaG (SPAdes) (version 2) | ecosystem: Engineered > Bioreactor > Anaerobic >...
AGTCAAAGATGCAAATTTGAAGATAGAGAAGAATAAAATTACTGCGATCATGGGGCCTTCTGGTTGCGGTAAATCTACATTGCTTAGAAGCATAAATAGGATAAACGATTTAGTACCAGAATTCAGAACCGAAGGTGAGATACTCTTCCATGATAGAAACATATATGATAGAGAAACTGACGTGTATTCTCTCAGAAGAAGGATTGGAATGGTCTTTCAAAGGCCGACTCCATTTCCTATGTCAATATTTGATAATATAGCGTATGGCTTGAAATTGATAGGTGTGACCGAAAAGAAGGAAATAAAAGAAAAAGTTAGATGGTCATTGGAAAAGGCAGCACTCTGGGAAGAAGTGAAAGATGAGTTAGACAAGAGCGCACTGAAACTATCTGGTGGACAGCAGCAACGCCTTTGCATTGCAAGGGCTATCGCGATAGAGCCTGAAGTAATACTCTTTGACGAACCAACTAGCGCATTGGACCCAGTTTCAACTCAGAAAATAGAAGGTCTTATCGAAGAACTTGCGGAGGAATTTACAATCATCATAGTTACGCACAACATAGGTCAGGCAGCAAGGATTTCTGATTACACGCTTTTCATGTATCAAGGAGAGATCGTAGAACAGAACGAGACCACAAAGATACTGAGAAATCCGACACACGAAGTCACGCAACAGTATCTCAGTGGTAAAATAGGATAAGGGCAAAAACAATCGTGAGGAGGCAGAAAGATGGTTGATCAGAGTCATCACTTTGAAAAGGAATACTCGATATTGAGGGCGGAACTTGTAAAGATGGTATCACTTGTGTCAGATTCCATGGAGATGTCTTCCAATGCATTCGAGAATTTGGACAGGTCTTTGGCAAAGAAAATACTGGAACTTGACGATGAGATAGATAACTTAGATAGAGAGATAGAAGACCTTGTTTACAACATCATAGCAAGGTTCAATCCATTGGGAAAAGACTTGAGATACGTAATCACGGCGATGAAATTTGCAACGAACCTCGAGAGGATAGGAGACCACGCATGTAACTTTGCTGAGAAGATCATCTGGGTTTCAGAGAATGTACCAGACTTCAAGTCTTCTCAACTTATCAAAGAAATGTTTGGAAATGTCATTACGATGCTTGAACGAACAGTTGCTGCTTTTTCAAAGAGAGATGTGAATTTGGCCATAGAAACTTGGAAAATGGACGATATAATAGATGACTTGGATCGCAGAGTAATAAGAGAGGTAGAAGGTGTTGACCCGCACGTTTTGGTAATGAATGTACTCTTTTCAAGAGACCTTGAAAGAGTTGCAGACCACTTAACTAACCTATGCGAGGAGATCGTGTTTATCGAAACAGGGAAGGAGTTAAAGGAGTTCATATGAGAATACTTATCGTCGAAGACGAGCGAATAATTGCTGAAAATCTTGCCAAAGCGCTTGAAACGGAAGGATTTGAATGCAAGATAGCTGGTGGCATAAACGATATGTACAACAAGTTAGAAGCATTCTCTCCAGACCTCATACTTCTCGACCTCATGCTTCCAGATGGCAACTCGTTGAATGAAATCCAGCAACTCAGAAACGACTATCCAGATGCTGGAATCATAATCATATCGGCGAAGAACACGGACCTTGACAAGATACTCGGCATAGAACTCGGTGCAGATGACTACGTGGGTAAGCCATTTAACCCAAGAGAAGTTGTGGCAAGGGCAAAGGCTTATTTTAGAAGGACAACCGGACTGAAAGAGGTCATAAAATACGGAAAGCTGGAGATATACCCCAATGATTATATAGTTACTTACGACGGGGTACAAGTAGAACTCACATCAAAAGAATTCGAGCTACTAAAACTTCTTGCTCAGCGACCTGATCGAGTCTTTTCTAGAGAGCAGATACTGGAAGAGATTTGGAAAGATGAATTCGATGTTTTTGATAGAGTAGTAGACGTACACATAAACAATCTGAGAAAAAAGTTGGGAAAGAATTGGATTGTGACAATCAGAGGTGTAGGATACAAATTCTCAAAAAAGGGAGACATCGCAGAGGACGGATCTAATGATGGAACAGAATAGATATTTCCCACTCGAGACAATGAATTGGTTCGATGAAGCTGTGTTTGTGCTGAATGTAGATCGAATCACATGGGCCAATTCGAAAGCTGTAGCTTATTTTGGTGAGTGCTTAGATAATAGCATCTTCGATCTACTAATTTTTGACAAAGGTTCGAAACTCGTTGAAGCAATTCATTCATCGAAAAAGCTCGAATTCGAGGCCAAGATTTTCTCACCGAAGAAGAGTGCATGGCTGTTTTTCTTTCTTGCATACATTCCAAATGACCAGCTATTGATTTTGAGAGATATGAGTGAGAAGAAGCACATTGATGAGATAAAATCTGATATCTCAACGCTCATGGTTCACGAACTTCGCAACCCACTTGGTGCGGCAAAGAGTATAGTATCTCAGCTCATCGAAGAAGAGGATGACCCTGGGAAGATCAAGTCACTTTGGAATTTAGACAAGCAAATTGAGAGATTGGAGAGGATCATTCAGCAGATAGAATACATCACAATGGCGCAACTCGGGCTTTACAAACCGAGGAATCAGAAAATAGACGTTAAGAAATTGGTTGATGAAGTATTAGAAGAGGTGGAAGGATTAAGAAAGACGAAAAGCATTTCTATAGAAAGCAAAGTAGATATTAAAACGATGGAACAAGATAGCTTCATAATCAAAACGATATTAAAAAATCTACTCTCGAATGCACTAAAATACTCTCTTGAAAATTCAAGGGTGATACTTGAGATCACAGAAGACCATCTATCTGTCCAAGATTTTGGCATAGGTATACCAGATTCCGAGGTGGACAAGGTCTTCGATAGATTCTACAGGTCTCCTGCCGCAGTGAAGATGGCATCGGGCTCTGGATTAGGTTTGCCAGTTGTAAAACATCTTTGCAATATTGCAGGTTTCACCATAGATTTTGAGACAAAACACCTCATAGGGACTAAGGTAACGATATACTTTTGATACAAATCGTTTGTAAAGCATCTATATAACAAAAAAACCGGACTAGTGTAAGTCAGTCCGGTCTTTCAATTCATATCTCTATTTTGAATTATTCTTCTTGATTCTCTTGCGCATCTTCATCAATTACAGTAGTTAATTTTCTTGGCACCTTCTTTGTGATGTAGAACTCGATTTCGTCTTTCTCTCTGATATCGTCGAAATTCAAGAACTTTATACCACATTCTTGTGGTGCGTTCACCCGTGTGACGTCTTGCTGGTAGTGTTTTAAAGTTTCCATCTTTCCTTCGAAAACGAGTGCACCATTTCTGTATATGCGTACAAAACCAGACTTTTCCACGTAGCCATCGTAGAGTTGAACACCAGCTATATTTCCCATTCTATGTATCTTGAATACCTTCATTATCTCGCCGGTACCAGTCTTTTCTTCCACCTCTTCGGGTTCAAGCATACCCTCGAGTGCTGCCTTCAAATCTTCAAGCAATTTATATATTATCGTGTAAGTTCTTATCTGGATACCTTCGGATTCTGCCAGTTTACTCGTCTGGGTATCTGCCTTTACTCTGAAACCAAGTATAATAGCTTCAGAAGCCGATGCGAGCATGACGTCGCTTGAGTTGATAGCACCTACTGCCGAGTGGACTATGTCTATGTCTATCTCATTCGTTCTCAATTTTACTATTGCATTCTGCAGTGCTTGAAGTGAACCAACCGTATCCGCCTTCAATATAAGCCTAACTTCTTTCTTTTCTGTTTCTTGCATCTTCTTGAGAATCTCTTCCAATTTTATCTGCCGCTTTTTTCTCATTTCTCTTATCTCAATTTCTCTTACCTTATCGGTAATTTCAACTGCCGCTTCTTTGGAATCGACAACGTATATGATGCTATGTGGGTCTGGCAACTCTTCAAAGCCCACGATCATAACTGGTGTAGAAGGTGTTGCCTCACGTATCCTTTTACCTTTGTCATCTATAAGTGCTTTAACCTTTCCATACACCTTTCCAGCAACTATGTAATCTCCGACTCTTAAAATACCATCCCTCACTATCGCATTTGCGACAGGTCCGTATCCTTTATCGAGTTTCGTCTCTATCGTAATTGCCCTGACAGGTGAGTCTGGAATACATCTGATGTCTTGCATCTCTGCGACGAGCAATATCATCTCAAGCAACGTGTCTACGTTTATTCCATTTCTTGCAGAGATCGGTACAACGATCGTGTCTCCACCCCAGTCTTCAGGTATCAAATTGAGCTTCGTCACGAGGTCTTGCTTCGTCATATCTACATTTGCATTTGGTTTATCTATCTTATTTATGGCAACTATAACCGGCACATTTGCAGACTTTGCGTGGTTGTACGCTTCGATTGTTTGTGGCATCACACCATCATCAGCAGCGACAACCAATACGACGATATCCGTTGATTGAGCACCACGTGCACGCATTTCTGTGAAAACTTCGTGACCTGGTGTGTCTATAAAAGTAATCTTCTTGCCATTTATCAAAACTTGATATGCACCTATACTTTGTGTAATACCGCCCTCTTCTTTCTCGGCAACGCGTGTCTTTCGAATGTGATCGAGCAATGTCGTCTTACCATGGTCAACGTGCCCCATGACAGTTACAACAGGTGGTCTCGGCGATAATTTACTCTTATCAACATACAACTCATCGAACTTTCGTTTGAGGTCATCGAGTGGATTTTCAGTCTTAATAGTTTCCTTTGTAGTCTCCTCTTCTTCAAACGTCAGGCGTACATCGTACATTTTTGCGATCCTCTTGACCAAAGAAACAGAAATCTGCTGCCCCGGTCTAAGAACCTCACCTTTCATGAAGAAATCTTGGATAATTCTATTCTGTGGTATCTTTATCTTCTCAGCCAATTTATCAAGTCTTAAATCCTGCTCAGTAATATGAATGGGAGGCTTCTTAACTTCTGCTTTCTCCTTAATCGATTCTTTCGACTTTGCAATCAGAATATCCTCCTCTTCTTCAAGCGTTTGCTTATATATATCAAGAAGAATATTAACCGTTTCTTCGTCTATGTAACTCATGTGACTTTTTACTTCAATACCAAGCTCCTCCAACTCGTGGAGCAATTCTTTTGTATCCATGTCCAACTGTTTTGCAAGTTCGTAAACTCTTAATCGTGCCAAAAAATCCACCTCCCTAAAGCTTCAATCAATATTATAGCACACATCTTTGTTTTTTGTTTATACGTTTAACCAATTGAAAAAATCCTTTACGCTTTCTTCAACTTCTCTAGGCGCATAATTAGTGAGTTTGGTTACTTTATCATGTGAAAACCTGCAATCCAATCTGATTGTATGGAGCGCATATGGAACAAACTCACTGGGAATCGAGAAATATGTGCCAAGTAAAGACAAGTAACTTACGAAATCTGCAAGAGAATCGTCAAGTACACGGTAATCTGATAATCCACAGAGCCTTGGCAGTTCTTCAAAGTAGACATCGTTACCCGATACGATAAATCCCTCACCATTCACAAGTTGATTTTGTTCATCACTGATGAATTGTCTATACAATTCGATCATGACATGTACAAGGTCCCTTACATCTACGAAATCGAACTTGCCTTTAACCGTTATCTTCAGTTTTCCTTCATGATATTTTCTCATGACACTAGAAAAGTAGGAATTCTTGAAATCGTACGGTCCAAATATGCCGGTAGGAAAGATGATAAAACCATCCACCCCTTCGTTGAAAGCATTGAAGACTAACTTCGTAGCCATCGCTTTTGACTTTGCATAGTCTCCTATCGTCCTATTTTCATCGATGGGTGTTTCTTCTGTGATGATCGAACCTTTTCCCATCTCACTAAAGGCGTGGACACTACTAACGTAAATCAGAGGGATTCTATACCTTTTGGCAAGTGATATAACGTTCTCAGTGCCGCCAACGTTGACCGAATAAAGCTGCTTCTTACGAGAAGGTGTTATCGAAATAATTGAAGCAAGGTGAAATAGCGTTTCAACACCGGAAAGCGCATTCGAAAAATCATCACGCACGTCGCTGTAAACAACCTCTATCGGGAGCATTTGAAGAGCACGTAAATCATCACTCGGATGGACGAGCACTCGTACATTTTGCCCACACTTAATCAATTCCCTAACGAGTACGTTGCCCAAATGGCCAGTCGCGCCCGTAACAAGTACTGTAGCCATACACTATCATCTCCTTATAGTTTGTCATTCATCAAATGAACTGAGCGACTTAACGAATTTTACAATCATCTCAAAACTCTCATTGAGCCTTTCAGCATCCCTTTCAGAAAGACTAGAAAGCACACTCGCAATGATCCTTCCGAAGGCATCTAAAAATCTATCGAACGTAGCTCTACCCGACTGAGAGAGAGTGATGTAGATGAATCGTCTATCATCTTCATCATGATGCATCTCTATCAGCCCCTTTTTCAAAAGCGATTTTGTCGCAATACTCACGTTTGATCTCGATATGCCAATCTCTTTCGAAAGGACACTGTTCATCGTCCTTCCTTCACTGCCTACAAAGAGGAAAACGTACAATTCTGTTGTACGCATCTTCTCCATCTCTGTAACTTCAGGTATAAACCGCACTAATCCAGATACTATTCCAAGTACCTTCCTCAGAATATCTCTCGTATCATCATATTTAATCTCCAATGCCAAATCACTCACCCCTTTCAATCCAGTTGCATCCGCTTCATAAGATTAGACAGTTAAAAATGTAAATAGTTCAAAAATAAAACTAATAAAAACAGAAAAACCACACCCATACAATGAGGGCGTGGCTATTTCGTTGCAATTATTCAAATAAAGGGAACATCGACATCAACATTCAAGATTATCAAACAAGATTATCAAAATCTATCGAAATGTATCACCTTTTCGAGAGGTCTTTTTGGAACGTGGAAGTTACCTTGTTCGTCCATCGAATACTTCACCGTATCATCGTTGTCTTCAGCGAAAGATTCGTGTGCTTTGTAACCCAACGCAACTGCCAATGCGATATCGTACTCTTCAGGCACGTTCAGAATGTTCCTAAGATTTTCCTTGTTGACAGACCCTATAACACATCCCCCTATTCCAAGCCCCCAAGCAGCTAATAGAATGTTCTCGAATGCAGCACCTACGTCATTATCGACCCATTTTGATGATCTTGACTTGTTTATCAATATCACAATATACGCCGTTGGTCTTTCACCTTCCTTTGGTGTGCCTCTGGGTGCTATGTAAGCGGCCCATCCTGTATTATCAAAGACCTTTGCACACATCTCTTTATCTTTTACCACGATGAATTCGAGTGGTTGCCTGTTTGAACCACTTGGAGCGAGTCGTGCACAATCGACTAAATCTTTCAAGATATCATCATCGATGGGATCTTGCTTGAATTTTCTTATAGTTCTTCTCTCTTTGATCACATCACGAATATCCATACTCAACCACCTCCATTTTTCATATCCATTCATGTCCATTTTACCACCATTTTTGAATTAGCAGAAAGAACAAGTTAAAAACGCAAGCCTCCCATTTTTCGGGAGGCTTGCAGATTAATTCTTAAAAACTTCGGATAGTTCGTTACTAGTTGAATTGATCTTATCCTTCCGGAACAGTTACGCTGCCTAAAATGATTATGCCATTGTCTATCGTCACAGTGAATTCTTCGGTAGCACTGTCGTAGAACGTTAGGTTGGACAAAACGATATCAAGTATTTCCGAAGCATCTTCTGGTGCCATCTCTTCTTGAGCCAAGATATCCCATATTCGGATATCTATCAGTTCTTGTATCATTGCCGCTTTGATACCTATATTGTTGTTCAGTAAATCGAACGGTTCATTTCTCAGTTCATTGAATTTAAGTGTTATGGAAAGTGACACATCTGCTGGAGTGGTCTCTGTACTTTCTTCAGTTGGACGTATCTGCATCTTTGTGCTTATAGCCAAATTGCCGATTGGTAAGTCTTTGTCGAGTTCTCTCACCAAAGCTATATACTTCGGAGAACTGAGCATGTCTACAGCACCGAATTTTAGTTCAGTCATTGTAGTACCAGTTCCCATCTCAGGAGGATTGATTCTTTCATCCAACCCAGTTTTTATGCTTATGTCCTCATCTCCTGAGGCCCTCATCGTGTATTCGTACAGACTAGTCTTGTTGTTGTCAGTCCAGCCGTTTGAATCTGTCTTTGCAGCCTCGAAATCGTACACTTTGTTTACGATATCAATGAAGAAATCTGCTTCATCGATCAAGAATTTGAAGCCTTTGAATGAAAGCACAGTTGGTTTGAAGAGAGAACTCATCATCAAATTCCCCGAATCGTCGTCGAGTTCGGTCACCAAGGTGTTTAAATCGGTCCAGAATGTCTCACTTGCAGGTGGATTTTCCACATCGGCATATTTCCCCGAGAATTCCGATATTTTTGTATATGCATCCTCTGTCAAGAAATAGCTTAGTGGGTCATCTACCGAACTTATTTCATCTATCTTGGCTAAGTCGTAATCCACTGGTTCTTTACTATCGTAAATTGCCAGCAAAAGATTAACGACACCTCTTAAATACATGATGTCTCTGTAATCTGCTACCAAAGTTTCTGGTACTTCCGATTCTTCGTCAGTTTGCATAATGTGATTGAAATTGGTCATCTTTGGTGCAAGGCTTTCTATATCGTTCAGCAGAGTTCCCAGTTTCGATGTGCTTGGTATGAACCTCTCCAATGTTTTACTGATACCACTTATAGAATTTCCAAACGTAGCTACTCTAGACAAGAAACTCTCAACTGCCGGGTTTTCTTCCTCAGGATTCAAAGCCTCAAGTATGTCTTCCTTCGCCTGTCCAGTAATCTGTACCTCGTAATTTGACTCCGTGATTATCAAATAAGTTCAATTTTTTCAAAACATCTTTGAATAGATTGTGGAAATACATTCGAGTACAAATGACAAACAGTAGAATTAGTCTCTTACTCTGCTTCTGCAGGCGAATTTTCGAGTATGCATGAGTATACGTACTGATGGCAATCTATGCTCGGCTTAAGTTTTTGCTTGCGCGATAATAGAATAGATACGTACCGCAAATGGTGTATGTCAGGTGTAGTGTATCTCAGAGGGGAGGATGGACATGGCAACTAAAGGAAAGTGGGGACGTCAAGATGTTTGTAAGTCGAATTTCTCAAGACTCAAGGTGACTATCGAGACGGCATTCTACGCTAACAACGTAGAACTACTCACATCTAGGAGAGAGGCATACAAAAAGGCTATTTCATCACCGGGAACTATAGTCACAGATTTGCCTGTTTACAAGCCGGAATTATTGAATCTTGACGAAGGCACCAAGATACTACTTTTCAACGATGGTGCAACGGTTGGAAGATTTGCCGGTGCAAGGAAGATAATAGGTGTTCCAGGCGTGAATGAAGATTACTTTGCCGAGATAATCCGCGAGGCAGTGTACAACACAAGATTTAGAAAGATGTACCATGCAATGAGTTATACTGGATTGCATGAAGATTTCATGGTAAAAAATCACATTCTGATACCTGAAGGATTTGAAAACACTGTATATAATTGGTTGCTGAACTTCCAAGACTTAACACCTGAGTATGCTGCGATGTACGAAAGATCGAAGAAAATGAATGAAAACGATATATACATATTCACAGATCCTGACTGGTGTCATCCAGATTTTCCAGGTGGATTAGCACTTTTTGATCCAAGAAATAATTGCGCAGCGCTTCTTGGTCTACGTTATTTCGGTGAGTTCAAAAAGGGTACTTTGACACTTGGCTGGTCGGTTGGAAATAGGCAAGGGTATGCTGCTTGTCATGGTGGACTGAAGAAGTACGAATTTAATGGTTCACACTATGTTGCTGCATTTTTTGGCTTATCTGGTTCAGGAAAATCTACATTGACACACGCCAAACATGGTGGAAAATACGATATAACGATCGTGCATGACGATGCACTAGTCATAAATCTCGAAAACCTTTCTTCAATTGCACTTGAACCGTCTTATTTCGACAAAACTTCCGATTATCCTCTGACGAGTGATGATAATAAATTCTTATTAACGATTCAAAACTGTGGTACCACGGTAGATGAAGATGGAAAGTTAGTACCGGTCATGGAAGATGTGCGAAACGGTAACGGCAGGGCGATAAAATCGAAATTGTGGTCTCCAAATAGGGTAGACAAGATAGAAGAGCCACTCAACGCAATTTTCTGGATCATGAAAGACCCAATTCTACCACCTATTGTAAAGATAGAAGACCCCGTACTTGCTTCAACGATGGGAGCAACATTGGCGACAAAAAGGACTACTGCTGAAAAATTGTTACCGGGAGTGGATCCAGAAGCACTGGTCTTTGAACCTTACGCAAATCCATTTAGGACCTATCCCCTATCACAAGATTACGACAAGTTCAAGAGACTCTTTATCAAAGGAGTTGACTGCTATATCATCAATACAGGATTTTTCTTGAATAAGAAAGTGACAAAAGAAACCACATTAGGGATATTGGAAAGAATAGTCGAAGGAAAGGCTGAATTTGTAGAATGGTTTGGTGGACTAAAGATAATGAACATACCTGGCTTTGAGGTAAAGACTTCAGAGTATGAGTATCGGGAGCTATTGAAGACATCGATGGAAAAGCGCATCGAATTTATTCAATCGAAAGATATTGAGAACAATGGCTACGATAAGCTTCCAGTTGAGTGCGTTGAAAGGCTCCAAGGCATACTCACGCTGCTATAATTATCAGATCACCATGGAATGTCCAACGAATCTCCGGTAATACCTCGCAACCATAAAGTTACATATTATTTACAATGTAGCAATTGAAAAAGATTAGACATAGTATAAAATAATATTAGATTTAGTTATGCCGTAAATGATCCAAAGGAGGTGTTGGAGATGAGTTTACCATTGTTAGGTGAGAGAGTACCTGAATTTACAGCAAAGACGACTCATGGTGTGGTTACGTTTCCGAAGGACTATGAAGGTAAGTGGGTG
>Ga0208196_1004375_pt1 | contig 11015 bp, 5 predicted proteins | sample AD_JPNNA7_MetaG_FD_184443 | JGI IMG/M metagenome (GOLD analysis project Ga0208196, IMG submission 184443) | Active sludge microbial communities of municipal wastewater-treating anaerobic digesters from Japan - AD_JPNNA7_MetaG (SPAdes) (version 2) | ecosystem: Engineered > Bioreactor > Anaerobic >...
GAGTAGCTATTACAGGACACGAAAATATCGGCATTACTATCGTTTGCACAGAGGGTTTTGGCAGAATTAATATGGCACAAAAAACCTTTAATTTATTAAAACATTTTGAGGGTTATAAAACCTCTATCCATGGCAGAACTCAAATTCGTGCCGGAGTTATTCGTCCGGAAATTATTATTCCACTTGAGTTTGAAGAACAGGAACTCGTTGCTAAAGAAGTTTCTATGCCCATTTTGGAAATCGGAACCGTAATCAGAATTATCCGTCAACCCCATTTTGGACACATTGCCAAAGTGACTGCTCTACCGGAAGAACTTACTAAAGTTGAATCAGAAACTTTGGTTCGGGTTTTGGAAGCGGAATTTGAAAATGGCACAAAAATTATCGTTCCACGTGCTAATGTTGAAGTAATAGAATCCTGAGCAAATATAATACCTCAGAAAAAAAAGCCCGTCAGTGTGACACAACAATAGCGATGGTAGCGTAAGCCCCTCGGAAAAAAAGGTTTAGAGGGTTGATAAGGTTTAGAGGGTTTATATACATTAAAGCCCGTCAGGGCGACACTTTTATAGCGATGGGTGTGTAAACCCCTCGGGAAATGTAAGCCCCGAGTGTTTTTTCTTTCCACATTCCGGGTTTCCGAAAAGCCCGTAGGGCGACACAATGATAGCGATGGGTGTGTAAACCCCTCGTAGAAAATGGAAAATAAACTCTATGCCCTTCGCTCTTAGCCCTCTGCCAAAAAGCCCGTCAGGGCGACACTTTCATAGCGATGGTGGCGTAAGCCCCTCGTAGTTATAAAATAAATAATATTTAGGAGAAAAAATGCCTGCATCATTTTGTCATATAGCGGTTCACATTATCTTTTCTACCAAAAATCGTAAAACATGGCTCAAAAAACCCCTTGCTGAAGAAATGTATGCCTATCTTTATGGCATTATTATCAATTTAAAGGGTATACCTATTTCCATTGGCGGAATTGAAGATCATATTCATATTCTTTGTTTAGCTCCCAAAGAATTAAGTATGGTGGACTTTATGGTAAAATTAAAAGCCAATTCCAGTAAATGGTTCCGGGAAAAAACCAAATTGGATTTTCATTGGCAAGATGGTTATGCCGCATTTTCGGTCAGTAAATCAAATATAGATGATGTAAAGGACTATATTGAACATCAAGCAGACCATCATCATAATATTACTGTAGAAGAGGAATTTAATGCTCTTTTGAAAAAACATTGGGACCCGAATAAATTGAGGGAAAAGCAATCAGTTTAAATAAATGGGAATGATTTTTACGAGGGGCTTACGCCACCATCGCTATCATTGTGTCGCCCTCCGGGCTTTTATGTATCTCAACCATATAAACATTCTCAACCATCTTAACTTTCTACACCTTTGCTCGCAAAATCCTAAAAATCCTACAAATCCTCTTTCTCCCCGCTCTATTCTTTTATCCGTGTAAATCCGTTTAATCCGTCAAATCCGGATGGCTAATTTTCTTTCCTTTTCAGCAGGTTGGCATTGGTCACCACTGTCACACTACTGAAAGCCATTGCCATTTCTGCAATCACAGGATGCAAAACCCCGACGGCAGCCAAGGGAATCGCAATCAAATTATAGAAAAAAGCCCAGAACAAATTCTGTTTAATTTTGGCAAAGGTCTTTTGGGAGAGGTCTATCGCCAGTGGAATAAGTTTTAGGTCATTCCGCAAAAGGGTTATATCTGCCGTTTCAATGGCAATATCGGTCCCCAAGCCCATTGCAAAGCCAATATCTGCCTGTTTTAACGCTGGAGCATCATTAATACCATCACCTACCATACCTACAATCAGACCATTAGATTGTAATTCCTTAATTTTCTTTGCTTTATCGCCAGGCAAAACAGGAGCCAGCACTTCTTGAATACCGCATTTTTCCGCAATGGCAATAGCTGTTTTTGTTTGGTCGCCACTAATCATAATAGTTTTAATTCCTCTGCCCTTCAATTCCGCAATCACTTGACGAGCATTATCTTTAATTGTATCAGCAAGATAGAACCAGGCAAGCAATTCCCTATCGGTTGCCAGTCCAATTTGGGTAGAATAGTCCAATGACTCATCGGGAAAGGAGGAAAGAGGAATTCCTTCTTCCTGAAGAAATTCCATATTTCCTAAAAGATAATTTTTGCCGTTTATTGAACCTTTAATTCCTTTCCCGGCAAAAGCAATAAAGTCCTGTCGGTATGGTAATTCCATATTTTCTCCAGCTTTCACCATCGCTTTTGCCAAAGGATGTTCCGATGCCTGTTCTAAAGCGGCTGCGATTGCAATATTATCTTTATCTGTTCCCTGAAAACTTACTGTCTTTATCAATTCCGGAATGCCTTTGGTTAAAGTTCCGGTTTTATCAAACACTATTACCTGTAATTCTTTCATTCGCTGTAAAGCTTCGCCGTTACGAATCAAAATACCTTTTTTAGCTCCCAAACCACTTCCCACCATTAAGGCAGTAGGAGTTGCCAAACCTAATGCACACGGACAGGCAATTACCAAAGTTGCTATGGAAGCCATCAATGCAGCCGCCAAACCTTTAACTGGAACCTGCAATGGAATAACGCTTATTATAACAGAGGCAATATTTTGCATTGTATCGGGAAAAAGCATCCAGACCGCAAAAACAATCACTGCCAAACATAGCACCACAGGAACAAAAATAGCGGTTATCTTATCCGCCAGCAATTGAATAGGAACTTTAGAATGCTGTGCTTCATTCACCATTTGAATTACCTGAGCTAAAAATGTCTCCTTCCCAATTTTGGTTGCCTGCACTTCCAGATAGCCATCAAGGTTGATAGTTGCGCCTAATACATTATCATTCGGCTTTTTAGTTACCGGAAGGGATTCACCTGTTGCCATTGACTCATCCACCAAACTACTTCCTTTAATCACAACACCGTCGGTAGGAATTTTTGCTCCGGGCTTAACTATAAAGATATCTCCCACTTTCAATCGGCTGATTGGAATTTCCTTTTCCGTTCCCGCTTCCAAAACAATTGCCGTTTTAGCGCCTAAACCAATTAGTTTCCTAATCGCTTCCGAGGCAGTTCCTTTGGCTTTTGCCTCCAGATAGCGTCCGGTTAAATGAAAAGAAATAATCATCGCAGCAATTCCAGCAAAACTATTTGCCGCAATATCCTTTATAAACAAAGAAAGGGGTGCTGCCAGCAAAGAAGCGATTGTGCCCATTGCAATTAACACATCCATATTGGCAGTTCCGCTTTTAACTGATTTGTAGGCAGAAAGATATACCTGTCTGGCAGGGAAAATCATCGCCAGCAAACTCAATATCACCATCAGCCAAGCATCCATCTGTTCACTAATAATTACTCTTCCCAAAACCATATCGGGGATCATTAATAGCAGAACCAAGGCAGTAATCAGCCACGAAAGCCCCATTTTCTTTTTTGCTACCTGCATTTGGCGGATTTGTTCGCTTTCTTTATCTGCCTCTGTCTCTTTCACTTTAAAACCCAGTTTTTCTATTGCCTGCTTAAAATCAGCAAGCGTTAATTGCTTGTCATCGTAAACAATGTATGCTTCTTCCAGAGCGAGATTTACATTTGCTTCGCTAACTCCTTTCAATTGTGACAGTGCTTTTTCGGCTCTCGCGCTGCAAGAAGCGCAATGCATTCCTTCAATTCCAATTGTGATTTTCCTTTGCATTCTGTTTTATCCTTATTTTGTTATATACTACCCAATTCTGAAACCCTGCTGATAACTTCTTTTCTTTCAGTGCAAAAGCAAAAGTAAATATAATTTTTAAGCGTTGCTACTTTATCAACAGGAAATTTGTCTTATGGATATAATATCCCGAAAATTCAGTAACACAAGGAAAACTCTTTTCTGCTAACCTAACTGACAAATTCATATTGGTTTACAACTCCTTCCTTAATAGCATTGCTTACCCATTGCTTACCCATTACTAATGCCATCCGTAATGGGTAAGCAATGCTTTCCTAATGCTCCTAAGAAAACCTAAAAAAAATTAGCAACAAGGATGAGACGGATTTTACTGATTTATACGGATTTTTATGGGTTAAGTTCTGATTTCAGTTCACGCCGATTTCGCCGATTCCGCTGATTTTTTTTTAATATTCTAAATTCTCAATTTTTTTAAGATTTTCCTTGACACAATTTTTACCTTACTATTGTATGGTTTTTTGAATGGATATGGTTCTTTATTAATACAAGAAGAGTTTTTTTAGTTAGTGATAGGTGTTTTAGTTTCCTTAAGCTTTAATAACGGAAACTAAACAATAAATGTCTTAAAATGCTTTCTTTATTTAAGGAGAAGAAATTGGTTTTTTATCTTGACCCTAAACCCAATGCTTATATTAAAAAAATAGCAACCCCTTGCCAAAGCGCAGAAAAGATAACTTTCTCCAATTTCTTCAAGAGTATTTTTCCCAATCATAGTAAAACTCAGCCCTCTCTATCCTCTTTAGGAAGTGCTGGATATTTAAATAGCTTCCATTTTCAAAAATGCAAACAATCCTCGTTTAATAATTACCTTCATCTTTCTTATAATACACATAATTCATTATTAACCTATAAAGATGATGATACATTCAACGCTGAATTTCCCTTTTTCTTAACCTTCAAAAGCAAACAGGATTTATCTTTTCCCTTTCAAAATATTCATATAACCAAAACTAAGGAAGATAATTCCTACAATTTAGGTAAACAAACAAAAAAACCTATTAAAAAGGAGTTTTTATTATGAAGAAAATTATAACTATATGTTGTGCAATGCTGATTGTAGCATTCGTTTTTGCCGATACGATTACAATTGGCACAGGAACACACGCGCAGAGATTTCCCCTCGGTTCATATTTTGGTTATGAACGCAGTGCTGCTCTCTATACAGATGCAGACCTGGGAAGCCAGAATCTCAGAATATCTTCGCTTGCCTGGTATTCCATTTTTGCTACAACTGCTACAGTTCCCACAAAAATCTACTTAAAAACAACTTCTGCAACTGCTTTTGCAAGTGCGGACACTTGGGCAAATATGATCAGCGGAGCAACTCTTGTATATGATTCTAACTATGGGGCTACACCTGCAGGAGGTTGGAATCAATTTTCTCTCACCAGCAATTTTTCAATTGATGATGGTTTTGGATTACTGGTTCTGGTAGAAAGAAACTTTGGAGGTACAGGAAGTGGCTCCGCAGGTGGAAGTTCCGGAGGACCCGGTGTCCAATATACTTCGGTTACTAATACTCATCAAACCTGGAATCAGGACAACACACCCCCTACAGGAAATGGTAGTTTAAGCTCTTATCGTCCCAATATCCAGATAACTTACACTCCTTATACTATAACTAATCCTCCTAATCCAGCAACAAATCCCTTTCCTGCTATTGCCTCAACCGATGTCCCAAAAAATGTTACTTTAAGTTGGAGTAGTGGAGATGGTTCCCCTACTGATTATAAGATATTTTGGGGAACCAGTGAAACCTCTTTTGAAAATGAACAATCTGGTATAACAACAACATCTTTCAGCCCTCCAAATCTTCAATATTCTACAACTTATTACTGGAAAGTTGATCCTCATAATAATTATGGCTATGCTTCAGAAATTGCTACCCTTCCTGTCTGGTCTTTCACTACTATGGCTGATCCAACAATAACAGAATTCCCTCATACGGAAAGTTTTGATGGAACGGCTTTCCCACCTGTTGGTTGGACACATCAAATTGGCTCCGGAGCTACCGGTTGGCAGAGGTCTACCGGATCTACTTATCCAACGGTTTCTCCTTATTCAGGAGCTGGAATGCTTTACTATAATAGTTATAATTTAAGTAACGGTTCAAATGCCAGTTTATTCTCTCCTCCCATTAATGCCGGAGATGCTAATATGGTATATTCCACCAGTTTCTGGATGTATCGTTATAAATCATCTTATTCTTCTTATACAGACAAAGTAGAAATTTATTCCAACACAACTCCCAGTTTAACCGGAGCCACTTTACTGGGAACTATAATTCGGGATTATGATCAAGCTCCAGTAGAGACAGGAAACGGTTGGTATCAATATACTTTTGAAATTGGACCCGGTGCAGAAAATTTAACCTACTATGTTATTTTTAAAGCTATCTCAAATTATGGTTACAACATTAATGTAGATGAAATATCCTTTATTAGTGTTCAAGGAGGCAACCCTCCTAATCCGGCAATTAATCCCTCCCCTGCTAATAATGCAACTACAGTTGCCATTACTTCAAATTTAAGTTGGAGTTCAGGTGGTGGAGCACCAACCGGTTATAAAGTATATTTAGGAACAGATCAAGGCAATTTAATTGAAGTTGCTGATCAACCAGAAACTGTATATGATCCTCCAGAAAATCTTTTATTTGGGAATACTTATTATTGGAAAGTAGACCCGTATAATGAATATGGATCTGCTTCTGAGGTGGGAGAAATTCCTGTATGGAATTTCTCTACTGCCAGTGGAATAGCTATTTCTCCAAGTCCCTATAATGCAGCTACAAATCAAGATGCTACAAATCGTGTTCTTAATTGGGCAGATGTAACAGGAGCAAGTGGCTATAAAGTTAAAGTAGGAACTTCTTCCGGTGCAAGTGATTTGGTAAATATGGCTTCTGTTACTGAAAGCCAATATACTCATTCTTCAAACTGGCCCTATAGCACAACAATATATTGGACTGTTTTTACTTTAAATGGAACACAAGAAGTTCAAGGAACAGAATGGAGCTTTACTACCGCTGCCGATCCTACAAGGTCTATCCCCTATCTGGAAACATTTGATGCCAGCACTTCTTTACCGGCAAATTGGACAGGTTCTTTTTCAGTAAGTTCTACTCATGGTGTTAGTAGTAATGGATTGTATAAAAATTTATGGAGTTCCTCAACTTCAGCTTATGTAACAACTCCACCGGTTGGACCTTTAACTGATAATACTACCCTGCAATTTGATTATCGCTATGTGGAATATTCAGGATACCCCGCAACTGCTCATACACTTGTAGCTGGTGATAAACTGGAAATTCAGATCTCTACTGATGGAACCAATTTCACTACTATCCATACTATTGATAGCAGTAATCATATTACTTCCAATTCCTTTGCCACTTGCACTGTTCCTATCACTCAAACCAAGGTCTCTCAAGGTGATGTTATTAAAACTAAATTCCTGGCAACTTGGGGTGGGGGTGATTACTATCTGGATATAGATAATGTATACTTCAGACATATTTCTGCTGAACCTGTAATCTCTATAACTCCTGAAAGCAAGGCATTTGGCGAATTGCAGATTAATACTGTCTCTTCTGCTCAGGTCTTTACTATTAAAAACGATGGTGGTGGAACCTTAACCATTAATCCTGCTATTGAATTAACCGGAACTAATGTAGATCAGTTCCAATTAACAGATACTAATAGTTATCCTTGTGAACTTGGTTCGAGTGAAACAATGACTATCTCGGTTGCCTTTGCTCCCACTTCCCTTGGTGAAAAAACAGCAAGTTTAAAAATAGTGGATAATCTAAGTAAAACAGAGCATAATATTCCGCTAACCGGAACTGGAGCTGACTATTCAATTTCCGTCCCCTATCTGAATGATTTCCAGAGCAATATCAATGGATGGACAATATTAGATGTAAACAATGATGGGAAAAAATGGACTCTTACTGATGAGATTTCTCCTAATAAAGCAATGAAGATTGTCTACAATTCTTCTCTGGCAATGAATGACTGGTTTATTACACCACCAATAAGTTTAACTAAGGATACTACCTACAATATAAGGTATGAATATCGTATTGAATCAGACACTTATCCTGAAAATCTTGGTGTATATATTGGTAGCTCACCTACTCCTGGAGCTCTTACTACTCTTCTTGATGATCAAAGTCCATTAACCAATGAAGAATTTGAAATAGGTACTGCATCTTTTACTCCACAGACAACGGGGATTTATTATATTGGTTTCTATGGTTACAGTGATCAAGATCAATTTAATCTTTATGTAGATAATTTCCGGATCACAGTTACCGGTAGTGATATAGTAAGCGGAATTACCTCAGGAGGAACTGCCAACCCAGATCCTGCTCCCATTAATAACCCGGTTACAGGAAATCCTCTGGATACTTCCTTAACTATAGAAGGAATTACGGGAACTCCTATCATCACTGTACTTACTGAATGGGCACCTCCTACTGTAGAACTTCCTAATGCTGGTCTAACCTTTGTGCTTAGCGGAACAACCTTCTCCGGTACTACAATCACTATCAACCATAACCTCGGTTTTGTTCCTGCTCAAATTGCCTATAGAATAGAACCTGGAACTTGGAATCTCCTCACTTCCAGCAGTCCTGGAGTTAACAACTGGAATGAAACAACTGTAACATTCACATTATCTGGAAAAGCAGCTGGAGATTTAGGTATTGTTTTCCCTCAGCAAGAAGGTCAGACACTGCCCGTAACCTTATCCAACTTCACAGCTGTGGTAACTTCAGAAAACTTTGTCAATATTGCCTGGATAGCAGAAACAGAAACCAATCATTCCGGCTATAATATTTTCCGGAATGAAACAAAGGACTTGGAAAATGCTATTCGTATTAATGCTCAGCTAATAGACAAAGGAACAGCTGTTGGAACTCAGATCAGTTATTTCTACACAGATTTTGAGGTCTATACCAATATGATGTATTATTACTGGCTGGAAAGTGTAGCTCTGGATGGCAGTAGCCAATTCTATGGTCCTTTAACAGTTACTATTGGTGATCCGGCTCAGGAACCACTTCCTCCGGTTGTTCCAATGGTTACTAAACTCTATAATGCCTTCCCCAATCCATTCAATCCGAATACCAATATTCGTTATTCCCTGAAAGAGGTAGGTAAGGTTAAAATTGAAATCTACAATATGAAAGGACAAAAAATCAAGACCTTTAATCAGGAACACAATAGTCCAGGTTACTATCAGGTTTCTTGGGATGGTCGTGATGAAAATGGAAGAAGCGTTGCCAGTGGAATTTATCTGTATCGCTTAACTACAGCTAATTATACATCTGCTAAAAAGATGGTATTAGCTAAATAAAGTTAACGGGTTAACTGGTTAGCAAGTTAGTTTGAAGGTTAACAAGTTAACAAGTGATATAGTGGTCGGAGCTCTTAAAAAAGCTCCGACTACTTTTTTATCTGGCAGAATGGCATCCTGTCGTTTCCCCTTCAACCAGATTACGGTGAACAAGTTCCGTAGGAAGGATAGATATTATAGATGGGTTTCAACCCAGCGAGGAAGTGGAAAATAAAAAAAGGGCTCACGCAGATTTCGCAGATGACGCAGATTAAAAATGAGAATAGGTATGGGATGAACAGGATGATGGAGATTATCAGGATTTTTATATTCTAAATAATACAGTGAGGAGAAAAAGAGCTGGAAAATTCCGATTTGCCTAAAAACTGAAGGTTTCTGCAGGGACTTAGATTATTTTTAGATTGAAAAAATCGGATTTATGCCTTTGTTTCTATAATTTCTTTCCTTTGCCATTCCTGTGTTTTTATCATTACAGCGTTTTTGTCATTCCAGCGCGCATATATTTTAACCTATATAATTTTAATTTTTCAATATCTAATTCATACAGGTTGGTCATCATAGATAATAAAAATCCTAATTATCCTTATAATCCTGTTCCTCCCTTACCTATTATTAATAATCTGCGTAATCTGCGTAATCTGCGTGAAACCAGCCCTGACTTTAATAAACTACAAAAAAAGGCGGAGGAACAACGTCCTCCGTCTACATATCTTATTTCTTATCTTACTATTTCATTCTACATTTATTTCATCATTATCATTTTCTTCGTGCTGCTATATTTACCAGCATTCATTTTAAAGAAATACACTCCGCTGGACACAGGATGGTTATTATCATCCAGTCCTCTCCAAACAGCGGTATAATTACCGGGAGCTTTTGTTTCGTTAACCAGGGTTTTAACTTTCTGACCCTTAATATTATAAATCTCAATATTTACGGGAATATGTTCTTTAACGCTATAGGCAATAGTGGTTTCCGGATTGAACGGATTGGGATAATTTCCTTTCAGCTCAGTTTGGACAACAGGAGCATTGTTATCATTATTATCATATCCATTTACTCCATGAATGCTTACATCGTCAACAAAGAAGATAAAGGCATCGTTGGAAACACATTGAATACCAATATAAACATTTTGATTATCATAACTGGATAGGTCGTAAATATATTCAGTCCAAGTGACAGGTGCCTGTACATAAGTTGCGCCGGAAACAAATTGGAAGTTTGTAGGATTAGGCGTAGTAGTAGAAACCCCAACCTTGAATCGTTCCAGTCCATATTGTGCAGTGTAACTTCTGGCGTAGAATTTAAGGAACGAACCTGTGCCTAAAAATACACGCGGGCTAATCATCCAGTCATTATTAGGAGGTATAGTAGCAGCAAAACTGGCAGGCATTTTAGCTCCACTGTGAGCAGTTAATGTAGTTAACGGAGGAACAGTTGCTGAAGGATTAAAGATGATATATGCCATAGCATCTCCGCTTCCGGGAAAATCAACATCCTGAATGCCATAAGTATCAGCAAGGTCAACATCAACCGTAGTCCAAGGAGCAAAGGTAGTAACGAAATTAGCATAGCTCTCAAAATCATCTGTAAAGAATGCAGGTGAGGGCTGATAATTGATAGTTACACTTACAGTTGCAGGGACTGATTCACCTGTAGTATATAGTGCAGTTACACCATAATTATAAGTTCCGTTGGCAAGAGCAAGATCAGTATAGTCAGTCGTAGCAGGATTATTTATAGTAGAAATTAATATTCCATTACGATAGACCTTATAGCCCAAAAGGTCACGGTCATTATTTTTTGTCTCTTGTTTAATAGTGGGAACCGAAACACCCTTTACTCTTTCAAAAGTTCCAGAAACGGAAGCTACATAAGGATAGCTTTTTGCTGTGGTAGGAGTGCCGATAAAGA